>Ga0180008_1001928_pt1 | contig 11948 bp, 12 predicted proteins | sample MM_PW_MetaG_FD_121121 | JGI IMG/M metagenome (GOLD analysis project Ga0180008, IMG submission 121121) | Groundwater microbial communities from the Aspo Hard Rock Laboratory (HRL) deep subsurface site, Sweden - MM_PW_MetaG | ecosystem: Environmental > Aquatic > Deep subsurface > Groundwater... | reverse complement strand
TCAGCTAACACTTCCCCTTGCCGGGCGTGTAGAGGACTTTCACCTCCAAGTCACCAGCGTGGCCACCACAGCCAGCTGGTTGCGCTTACGCGCAACGCGCCATGCCTGGCGCACCATAAAAAAACCGGCCCCTTGGCGGGGGCCGGCTTTTCAACTCACTACAGGCTTACAGCGGCTTGCCGCGATTGCCGTGCTGCGCCACAAAGTTTTGTACGGTTTTCAGGTCATTGGCCAGTACCGTGCAGCGCTCATCACGCTCGAACAGATCCGCCAAGTGCGCAGGTAGCTCAGGTGCCTGGCCGACGCCGGCTTTTTCCACCGCCTCGGGGAATTTGACCGGATGCGCCGTACCAAGGATCACCATCGGCGTGGCCAAGCTGCGGCGGCACTCACGGGCCGCACGCACGCCAATCGCGGTGTGTGGATCAAGCAGTTCGCCGCACTGGTTAAACACCTCAGTGATGGTCTCGCACGTCTGTGCGTCATCCACGGCCAGGGAGTCAAACAGTTTGCGCGCCTCGGTCCAGCGATCCTGGTCGACGCTGAAACCGCCGCCCTTCTTGAAGTTCGCCATCAACTCAGCAATAGCCGCACCGTTGCGGCCGTGCAGGTCGAACAGCAAGCGCTCGAAGTTCGACGACACCATGATGTCCATAGACGGCGACAGCGTCGGGTGCAGGGTGTCCTTCACATACTGATTGCCGCTCATAAAGCGGTGCAAGATGTCGTTGCGGTTAGTGGCGACGATCAGCTGGCTGATCGGCAGGCCCATATTACGTGCCAGGTAGCCGGCAAAGATGTCGCCGAAGTTGCCGGTCGGCACCGAGAAGGCGATAGAGCGCGCCGGGCCACCGAGCTGCAGGGCCGCGTGGAAGTAGTAGACGATCTGGGCCATGATCCGCGCCCAGTTGATCGAGTTGACTGCCACCAGGCGGGTGCCCTTGAGGAAGCTCTGGTCAGCGAAGCTGTCCTTGACCATTTCCTGGCAGTCATCGAAGTTGCCTTCGATGGCGATGTTATGGATGTTGTCACCGAAGATGGTGGTCATCTGCCGGCGCTGCACCTCGGACACGCGGTTGTGGGGGTGCATGATAAAGATGTCGACGTTATCGCAGGCCTTGCAGCCTTCGATCGCCGCCGAGCCGGTATCACCGGAGGTCGCACCCATGATCACCACGCGCTCGTTGCGCTTGGCCAGCACGTAGTCGAGCAAGCGACCGAGCAGCTGCAGGGCGAAGTCCTTAAAGGCCAGCGTTGGGCCATGGAACAGCTCCAGCACCCACTCATTGCCGTTCAGCTGACGCAGCGGCGCAACAGAACTATGGGCGAACACCCCGTAGGTCTCTTCGAGAATCTTCTTGAAATCGGCATCCGGGATGCTGCCAGTGACGAACGGGCGCATCACGCGGAAGGCCAGCTCGTGATACGGCAGGCCAGCCCAGGAAGCGATTTCTTCCTGAGTGAAGCGCGGCAGGTTTTCCGGCACATAGAGGCCGCCGTCGCTGGCCAGACCAGCCAGCAGCACGTCTTCAAAATTCAGGGCCGGTGCCTGGCCACGGGTACTGATATAGCGCATAGGAACAAACCTTCGGTTGAATCTTTAAGAGCCGCAGCTGCCTGCTGCACCTGCGGCCAGAGGCGGATTAGTTCAACTGCTCGACGCGGATACGCACAACACTGCCGACCACATCTTCAAGCGCCTCAAGGGCACTGATCGCCTCGTTGATTTGTGCTTCGACCACGCGGTGGGTGACTAGGATCATCGGCACCAGGCCGTCTTGCTCCTCGACTTCCTTCTGCATGATCGACTCGATGTTGATCCCGCGTGCCGACAGGATGCTCGCCACCTGAGCCAATACGCCCGGATGATCCTTAGCCTGAATGCGCAGGTAATAGGCGCTTTCACTGGCTTCGATCGGCAGAATCGGGTGATCGGACAGCGAGTCGGGCTGGAACGCCAAGTGCGGTACGCGGTTGGTCGGATCAGCCGTCAGCGCGCGAACCACATCAACCAGATCGGCGATGACCGATGAAGCCGTCGGCTCCATGCCGGCGCCAGCACCGTAATACAGGGTGCTGCCGACCGCATCACCATTGACCATCACGGCATTCATCACGCCATTGACGTTGGCAATCAGGCGGTCAGCCGGAATCAGTGTCGGGTGCACGCGCAACTCGATACCGGCCTCGGTACGGCGCGCCATACCCAGGTGCTTGATGCGGTAGCCCAGCGCCTCGGCGTAGTTCACGTCCGCAGTGGTCAGCTGGGTGATGCCTTCGGTGTAGGCTTTGTCGAACTGCAGCGGAATACCAAAGGCAATCGAGGCGAGAATGGTCAGCTTATGCGCCGCATCGATGCCTTCAACGTCGAAGGTTGGGTCAGCTTCGGCGTAACCCAAAACCTGTGCCTCAGCCAGCACGTCCGGGAAGGTACGGCCCTTTTCGCGCATTTCGCTGAGGATAAAGTTACCGGTGCCGTTAATGATCCCGGCAACCCAGTTGATGCGGTTAGCCGCCAGGCCTTCACGGATCGCTTTGATCACCGGAATACCGCCAGCCACAGCCGCTTCGAAAGCGACGATCACGCCCTTCTCGCGGGCACGGGCGAAGATCTCATTGCCATGCACGGCGATCAGCGCCTTGTTGGCCGTGACCACATGCTTACCGTTGTCGATGGCCTTGAGCACCAGCTCCTTGGCCAGGGTGTAACCGCCGATCAGCTCGATAACGATATCAATCTCAGGGTTGTTCACCAGCTCGAATACATCGCTGGTCATGCTAATACCGGTCGTATCGTACTGCGGCTTGGGCGAACGAATGGCGATCTGGGCGACTTCGATACCGCGCCCTGCGCGCCGGGTAATTTCCTCGGCATTACGCTTGAGTACATTCAAGGTACCGCCACCGACGGTACCTAGCCCACAGATGCCTACTTTCACCGGTTTCACACTGAACTCCCCATCTGCATGCGTAAAACGACCGGAGCAAGCCCGGTCTTAGAAAAAGAGCCGCACCATACGAAGCGGCTGTTTATTAGTCAATCAGCGACAAGGCTCAGATCACTTGGACTCGAGAGCTATTTTCGCCAACTGCGGCGCCGGCTGGTAGCCGGGAATGATCTTGCCATTGGCCAAGACGATGGCCGGCGTACCACTGACACCGATCATTTGCCCCAGCGCGTATTGCTTGGCAATCGGGCTGTCGCATTGCGCATCATCCACGCCCTGGCGGCTTTTCGCTCGGTTCATGGCCGCCTGGCGGTCTTTGGCACACCAGACATTCGACAACTCTTTGGCCGCTGCGCTTTGCAGCCCCTGGCGCGGGAAGGCCAGGTAACGCACCTCAATACCCAAACGATTCAGCTCAGGTACTTCGCTGTGCAGTTTCTGGCAATAGCCACAATCGGTATCGGTGAATACGGTGATATGGGTTTTCGGCTGCTTGGGCGCGAACACCACCATTTCTGACGCTGGAATGGCCTCCATAAGCTTGACCACACCACGGCTCTCGGCCGCTTCAGTCAGGTTCACCGGTTTGCCATCTTTGACCTGAAACAGATACCCCTGCAACAGGAACTGGCCATCGGCACTGGTGTACAACTGCCGACCACCGGCCAGCTCGACCTGATAAACACCAGGCATAGGGCTTTCGGCAATGGCTTCAATCGGCAGAGCCGGATCGATAGCCTTGAGGCTATTGCGGATGGCCTGATCGGCGTCGGCAGCAACACCCACGCCGCTAATCAGCCCCAGAGCCAACGCCACAACAATGCGGTTAAAACGCATACAAACTCCTGGCAAAAAACCATCTAACGAGGGATGCGCGCAGCCTACCATAGAAGCCCACACAGACCGACCACAGCAGGCCAGACGGCGCGCTCAGCCACGCGGATGGTGCTGCGCATGCAACTCCTGCAAGCGTGCACGGGCGACGTGGGTGTATATCTGCGTGGTCGACAAATCGCTATGCCCCAAGAGCATCTGCACCACGCGCAGATCCGCGCCGTGGTTAAGCAAATGCGTGGCAAAGGCATGGCGCAGGGTATGCGGCGACAGGCTCTTGGCAATCCCCGCAACCTTGGCCTGGTGCTTGATGCGGTGCCAGAACGTCTGCCGCGTCATTTGCTCGCCACGCAGACTGGGAAACAGCACATCACTGGGCTTGCCATCCAGCAGAAACGGCCGCGCCTCCTTGCTATACCGTTCAATCCAGACAATCGCCTCTTCACCCAGCGGCACCAGTCGCTCCTTGCTGCCTTTACCAAACACCCGCAGCACGCCCTGACGCAAATTGACCTGCTCCAGAGTCAAACCAATCAACTCACTGACGCGTAGGCCGCAGGCATACAGCACTTCCAGCATGGCGCGATCACGCAGACCGATGGGGGCGTCCAGCTCCGGCGCTGCCAGTAAAGCCTCAACATCTGCCTCGGACAACGACTTGGGCAGCGGCCGCCCCAGCTGCGGCATATCCACCTGCAGGGTCGGATCACGACCGATCAACTGCTCACGTACAAGAAACCGATAGAAGCCACGCAACCCTGACAACAGCCGGGCGGTAGAACGCGCCTTGTAACCTTCATTTAAGCGCCAGGCCAGGTGATCGAGAATCAGCTCACGCCCGACATCCGCCAGCTGCACATCACGCACCTGCAACCAGCCATGAAACAACGCCAGATCACTGCGGTAAGCCGAGCGGGTATGCGCCGATAGCCCCTTTTCCAGCCATAGGGACTCAACAAAACGGTCAATCAAGGGATGGTCGATGGCAGGCATGTAGAACTATTACGATAGAAAGAGGGTTAGTCTTCCACAGCTTGGCCACGCAGGGCCAGGTATCCAATCGCAAGGACCCTTGATGAACGAACAACATATGCTCATGGCCTTCGCCGCCATCGGTGCCAGCGCCCTCGCCTGCCAGTGGCTGGCATGGCGTTTACGCCTGCCGGCCATTTTATTTCTGCTGATCGCCGGCATCCTGGCCGGCCCAATCTTCGGCTGGCTTGACCCACAAGCCCTGTTCGGCGATTTGCTGTTCCCACTGGTATCGATGGCCGTGGCGCTGATTCTATTCGAGGGCAGCCTAACCCTGCATTTATCGGAGTGGCGCGAGATTGGTAGCGTGGTCCGGCGCATGGTGACGATTGGTGCACTGGCCACCTGGGCCGTGATCGCCGCCAGCACGCATTACCTGCTCGGCTTTAGCTGGGAGATGGCCCTGCTGTTCGGCACCTTGACCCTGGTCACCGGACCAACCGTGATCGTACCAATGCTGCGCGTCGTACGCCCTAAAGCCTCGATTGCCAACATCCTGCGCTGGGAAGGCATCGTGATCGACCCGATTGGCGCATTGCTCGCCGTTGTGGTGTACAGCTTTATTATTTCCAGCAGCGAGGGTAATGGCTGGCACACCGGCCTGCTCACCTTCGCTGGCGTTATCGCCTGCGGCAGCCTGTTCGGGATTGCTGCTGGCTGGGCGCTCGGTACCGTCTTAAAGCGCCAATGGCTGCCGGATTACCTGCATAACCTGGCGGTCTTAGCCACGGTACTGGGGGCATTCATCGCCGCCAACGAAGTCATGCATGAGTCTGGCCTGCTCGCGGTAACCCTGATGGGCATGTGGCTGGCCAATATGAAGGGCGTCGACGTGCGGCATATCCTGCACTTCAAGGAAAACCTGAGCGTCCTGCTGATTTCCGGTTTATTCATTCTGCTGGCCGCACGACTCGACCTGAATGCCCTGCTCGCCCTCGGCCCTGCGGTATTGGTATTGCTGCTGATCATTCAGTTTGTCGCACGCCCGCTGAATGTCGCGCTGTCGACCTTCGGCTCCAGCCTTAACTGGCGCGAGCGCGCACTGCTGGCCTGGATTTCGCCACGCGGGATTGTCGCTGCAGCTGTATCGGCCATCTTCGCCATCCGCCTCGGCGAGCTGGGCTACGAAGGCGCAGAACTGCTGGTACCACTGACCTTTGCCGTGATCATCGGCACGGTTGTACTGCAAAGCGCCACGGCACGGCCACTGGCTAAGCTGCTGAAAGTCGCAGAGCCGGCACCCACTGGCTTTCTAATCGTCGGCGCCAACCCCGTGGCCCGCGCAATCGCTACAGCGCTGCAAGGCCTCGGCAATCGCGTGCTGCTGTGCGACTCCAGCTGGGAGAACATCAGTACAGCGCGGATGAAGAAACTCCCCACTTACTTTGGCAACCCCACCTCACAGCATGCCGAAGCCCACCTGGATCTAGTCGGCCTCGGCCACCTGCTGGCACTGTCACCCTCCAGCGAACTGAACGCGCTAGCTTGCATGCACTTTCGCCACGATTTTGCCGCGAAGCGCCGCTTTACCTTGCCCAGCGGCACAGAAAGTCGGCGCAGCGATAAACACCGCAGCCGCGACGCCGTGCGCGGCCGTCCCCTGGGCAGTCAGCCACTGAGTTTTCCGCAGTTCGCCAGCCGCCTCAGCAAAGGCGCCGAGGTGCGTACCACGACCCTCACCAGCACCTTTGATTGGCCGGCCTACCAGAGCCTGCATGGCGAGCGAGCCGTAATCCTGCTTGCTTGCGACCCCAGCGGCTGGATACATGTCGCCACCCACCCCCTTGAGGTCGTGCCCGGGCCGGATTGGACCCTGGTTGCACTGATTGATGAGGAACAAGAGGCTTCCCGCTAGGCAAGTCGCCACTCAGGTAGGCGCTGAGGCTTGCGAGAGCCTCAGCGCCTAAACACCGCCAACGCTAAGCGCGCTGGAAGCCAATCGGCATAGCGCGAGTGGCGACCTAAGGTGCTAAAGCACCAATACCGGCACGGGCTTTTTCTGCTCGTCAATCGCCACAAAACTGAACACACCGGTGATTGCCCGCTCGCGGGCATCGCTGCTCATGCTCTCGACAAACACCTCAACCTCAACCTTGAGGCTGGTGTTACCCACCGCGATGACCCGACCAATCAGCTCGACAATCGAGCCCGCTGGAATGGCATGCTTAAAGTCGATCCGATCTGACGAGACCGTCACCAACGGCAAGCGGCAAAAACGCGTAGCGGCGATAAACGACACCTCATCCATCCAGGCCAATGCCGTACCGCCAAACAGGGTGTTGTGATGATTAGTCGTCGGCGGGAACACTGCCTTGGTTACGCGTGTTTCCGACAGTACTGTACGCCGCTGTATTTCTTGCTCTCTTGGACTCATGCCACGACCACCTGATCAAACCCAATGCGCCGCCACTGCACGGCGAGCTCGCTCAAGCATTGCGCGAACACCTTGCCTGCACGACTCACTGCGCAGCAGCGCCATAAACGAAAAAAGCAGCCCGAAGGCTGCTTTTTTTGGAAAGCTGAGGCTTAGGCCAGTTTTTCCTTGATGCGCGCTGCTTTACCGGACAGGTCACGGAGGTAGTAAAGCTTGGCTTTACGCACGTCACCGCGACGCTTAACAGCCAGGCTATCAACCAGTGGGCTGTAAGTCTGGAAAGTACGCTCTACACCAACACCGTTGGAGATTTTACGAACAGTGAAAGCACTGTTCAGACCACGGTTACGCTTGGCGATAACAACGCCTTCAAACGCCTGCAGACGCTGACGGTCGCCTTCCTTTACTTTTACCTGAACGACAATGGTGTCGCCCGGTGCAAAAGGAGGGATTACTTTGCCCATCTGCTCAGCTTCGATCTGCTGAATAATCTTGTTGGTCATGCTGCGCTCCTAAGACTGGCCTTGGCCGGTCATCGATACATTAACTATCGTCCCGCTGGCGGACGTATTCCTCCAGCAGCTTCTTCTCTTCTCCAGAAAGCGAGCGGCTTTCCAGAAGATCAGCGCGGCGTTCGTGCGTCCGACCAAGGGACTGCTGCAAACGCCAACGCCGGATGTGCTCATGATTGCCACTCAGCAATACATCAGGAACACGTTTATCCGCATACACCTCCGGGCGAGTGTAGTGCGGGCAGTCGAGTAGACCATCCGTAAAGGAGTCCTCCTCGGCCGAACTTGCATGACCCAATGCACCAGGCAAAAGGCGCGTTACCGCATCGATCAGCACCATGGCCGGCAGCTCACCGCCGGATAGGACGTAGTCCCCAATCGACCATTCTTCATCGACATGCGCCTCAATAAAGCGCTCATCAATGCCTTCGTAGCGACCTGCGATGAGGATTAACGCCTCAACGTTTGCCAGTTCGCGTACTGCTGACTGCGTCAGCTGGCGACCTTGCGGCGAGAGGTAAATCACCTTCGCTTTTTCACCTGCGGCGTGCTTGGCATCGAGCAAAGCATCCTCAAGCGGCTTGATCTTCATCACCATGCCAGGGCCACCACCAAAGGGCCGATCATCCACAGTGTGGTGACGGTCAGTGGTGTAGCTTCGCGGGTTCCAACAGGTCAGTTGCAACAACCCCTGTTTCACCGCACGGCTGGTAATGCCGTAATCGCTGATAGCGGTAAACATTTCCGGGAACAGCGTAATGACTTCAACGCGCAGATTAGGCATCAGGCTTAAAAGTCCGCATCCCAGTCGACCCGCATTTCGCCAGCACTCAGGTCAATCGACAGCACGCATTGCTCGGTATAGGGCAATAGGCGCTCGCGACCATCCAGGCTGTCGGTGCAGGGTTTAACCACCATCACATCGTTGGCTCCGGTTTCTAACAAGTGATCAACCTTGCCGAGCAATTGCCCTGCTTGATCGATAACCTTGAGACCTTCCAACTGGTACCAGTAGTACTCACCGGCAGTTAGCTCAGGGAACAGGTTGCGCGGCACGCAGATCTCATAACCGGAGAGAAGACGCGCTTCTTCACGATCATCAAGACCCTTGAGCTTCGCGACCAGGAACTTGTCATTCCCGCGCCCGCTGACCAGCTCGACCTGTTTGACACTGCCTTCGCGCCTAAGCGTCCAGGACTTGTACTGCAACAGGTTTGCAACAGGATCCGTAAAGGAATACACCTTCACTTCACCGCGAACGCCATGTACAGAGTAAATCTTGCCGATAACAATCAAATCATCGGTAGCAGCAGGCGTCGCGCTCATATTGCTCAGGCCGCAGCCTTAGCAGCGTCCTTCAACAACTGGGCAACACGATCAGAAGGCTGCGCACCAACGCTCAGCCAATGGGCCAGGCGATCTTGCTTCACGGACAGGCGAACTTCCTGACCACGAGCGATCGGGTTGAAGAAACCGATCTCTTCTTTGTGCGCGCCGTCGCGTGGGTTGCGGCTGTCGGTCACGTTAATCTTGTAGAACGGGCGCTTTTTGGAGCCGCCAAGGGCAAGACGAATGGTTAGCATGTGAACATAGTTCCTGTAGTCGGTGCTGCAAATCTAAATGCACAGCGGGCATAGGTGCCCGAAAGGCCGCATATTCTAAGGAATATCCGGACTTTTGCAAATGGCTTTTTCAGGCGCCTAGGCTTGTGCAATCTAGATTTGCTAGAGGCCGCTATCCAAACCGGCCAGCCAGCTCCCGCAAAAGGCGGGTTTACTGTATATCCCCGCCTTCAGCGGGGACTGCGCCGACATTGCTGCCGACGCGGATTCCTTACATTTTCGGCATACCGCCTGGCATCATCCCGCCCATGCCACGCATCATCTTGGCCATACCGCCTTTGGCAGTGAATTTCTTCATCATCTTCTGCATTTGCTTGTGCTGCTTGATCAAGCGCCCGATGTCCTGCACTTGAGTGCCGGAGCCCATGGCAATGCGGCGCTTGCGCGAACCACTGATCACATCAGGATCACGGCGCTCTTGAGGCGTCATAGAGTTAATGATCGCCTCCATTTGCTTGAACTGTTTCTCAGCCGCGCCCTGGGCATTACCCATTTGCGCCAGATTGACACCGCCCATCTGTGGCAGCTTGTCCATCAATCCACCCAGACCGCCCATATTCTTCATTTGCTGCAGCTGATCACGGAAGTCTTCGAGGTCGAAGCCCTTACCCTTCTTCAGCTTCTTGGTGAGCTTGTCGGCTTTTTCGCGGTCCAGGGTTTGCTCGGCCTGCTCGATCAAACTGAGCACATCGCCCATACCGAGGATGCGCGAAGCAATACGGTCTGGATGGAAAGGCTCCAGCGCCTCGGTTTTCTCACCCATACCGATGAACTTGATCGGCTTACCGGTGATGTGCCGAACAGACAACGCCGCACCGCCGCGGGCATCACCGTCGACCTTGGTCAGCACTACGCCGGTTAACGGCAGCGCATCATTGAAGGCCTTGGCGGTATTAGCGGCGTCCTGACCGGTCATGGCATCGACCACGAACAGGGTTTCAACCGGATTAATCGCCGCGTGCAGCGCCTGGATCTCCGCCATCATCTCGGCATCAATAGCCAGACGACCGGCGGTATCGACGATCACCACATCAATAAACTTGAGCTTGGCTTCCTTGATCGCCGCCTCGGCGATATCCACCGGCTTCTGACTGAGGTCGGAGGGGAAGAAGGTCACACCAATATCGTGAGCCAGGGTTTCCAGCTGCTTGATCGCCGCCGGGCGGTACACGTCCGCCGACACCACTAGCACGGTCTTTTTCTTGCGCTCTTTAAGGAAGCGCGCCAACTTGCCGACCGTGGTGGTCTTACCCGCACCCTGTAGACCCGCCATCAGCACGACAGCAGGCGGAACGGCATTCAGCGCCAAGTCTTCGTTGGCGGCGCCCATCAGCTCTTCGAGCTCGGCGCGGACGATCTTCACGAACGCTTGACCCGGGGTCAGGCTTTTCGACACTTCGGTGCCGACCGCGCGATCTTTGACCTTATTGACGAAGTCCTTAACCACTGGCAAGGCAACGTCAGCCTCAAGCAAGGCCATGCGCACTTCACGCAGGGTGTCCTTGATGTTGTCTTCGCTCAGCTTGGCTTTGCCAGTGACATTTCGCAGGGTCTGCGAGAGGCGGTCAGTCAGATTTTCGAACATGCGCGTTCCTTTCAGGCTCAAGCGAACCGAGGGTGGGCTTGCAACAGGTCGCGGATTATAGCGAAGACTGCAGAGCACCGACACCGCCAGACGCTTTCGTGGCGCACAGGATGTATGCCACACTGGCCGCCTTTCGGGTTTGCTTGACAAGGATTTATGCACCCACTGCTACCCAGCCTCGCTGCTGCCTGCCTCTACGCCGGCGCCGCACTCTATCAAGGCCTGCGCCTGCAACAGCGCAGCACATCCAACAAGCGCCTGCTGATTGCACTCGGCACATTGGCTTTGCTTCTGCACGGCAGCAGCCTGTTTCTGCAGATGTTTGATGCCAGCGGCTTGTCGCTGGACTTCTTTAAGGCCGCCAGCCTGATTGCCGCCGCCGTTATTCTGCTGACCCTGTTGGCCTGCGCGCGTATACCGGTGGAAAACCTGCTACTGCTGCTATTCCCACTGGGGGTGATCACCGTCTTGCTCGCCCAGTTCATGCCCAGCGGCACCACCCAGGCTATCAACGAGGCGCCGGGTATAATTGCCCACATCCTTTTGTCGATTACCGCCTATGGCATGCTCACCATTGCGGTGTTCCAGTCACTGCTGCTGCTCTTGCAAGATCACCAACTCAAGCACAAACACCCCTCCGGACTGATCAAAAACTTCCCTCCGCTGCAAACCATGGAAAGCCTGCTATTCAGCTTCCTCTGGGCTGGCTGGGCGTTACTGTCACTCTCGCTGCTGTCTGGCGCACTGTTTATCAGCGACCTGTTTGCTCAGCACCTAGTGCACAAAACCATCCTCTCGTGCTTTGCCTGGGTGGTCTTTGCCGTACTCCTGTGGGGCCGCCACCAACTCGGCTGGCGTGGCCATAAAGCCATTCGCTGGACCCTGGCGGGCTTCTGCCTGCTGATGCTGGCCTATTTTGGCAGCAAGCTGGTTCGCGAATTTATCCTGCACATCTGAGACCCCTTCCGTGGACGACCTTCAATCCAGCTACCTGCTTGGGCTGCTGATTTTTTTGATTCTTTGCTCGGCATTCTTCTCCAG
>Ga0180008_1001927_pt1 | contig 11949 bp, 17 predicted proteins | sample MM_PW_MetaG_FD_121121 | JGI IMG/M metagenome (GOLD analysis project Ga0180008, IMG submission 121121) | Groundwater microbial communities from the Aspo Hard Rock Laboratory (HRL) deep subsurface site, Sweden - MM_PW_MetaG | ecosystem: Environmental > Aquatic > Deep subsurface > Groundwater... | reverse complement strand
CTGGTGCGGCAGTTATCAACACCTGGACAAGTGTGTACGACACCGCAGTTATACCCCAGCTCGGCAACCGCCAGATAGCAGTTTTTTACAAGATTGCTGACTGGACGGCAATTCCAGCCTGTACGGCAGTTCGGTTCAGGCTTGGTCCAACGGGTGCGACCACCCTCGGATGGTTCCATATTGAGCAGTTCATCAATGTGAAACTAACCCCCGAGGTCTATCTGAGCGAGCCTATTGTATACAGCCCCTCAGAGTTCCTCTTCATTGAGTTCTACCCCATGGCAGCCGTACCGGCTGCTGGTGAGCAGCTCGGCTTTGGCTGCTTCATAGCTGAACCCACTGGTCAAGCAATCAGCTAAAGTGAATAAATAGGAGGGCCTAGATGGTCATAGTCGGCTAGGCCCCATCCCTCTCCGAAAGGGACTATGAAATAGGAAGGAAGGAGAATTAAAATGGCTCTTGGACAATTTGTAAGAGCAACCTTTACACAACAGCTAAGGGTTTCCCGCAGGATTGGCGTAGCGGCTGACCTTAACGGTGTGGGAAACAAACTTCTCTGGACTATCGCCAATAGCCCGATTCTGGTCTTTGGACTGTTCGGCCATGTTACCACTCTTATCGGTGCTGGTCTGTGCGTACCGCGACTAGCATTCACCCCCACTGGTGGTGGCGCCCAGACTTTCTTGTGCGCAGCGGCTGCCAGTATTGCCGCCGATGCTGTCAACACCCTTTACACTTGGACCGGTCTATTAGCCGGTCTGTTGACTCCCGGTGTTGGTATTGGCCATCTGGATTTAACCGGTGCTGAAGCCGGCTTTACCAGTCCACTGACTTTCACCCCCGGGCTCATCCAGCTAACTGGTGCCGTTGACGCACTTGCTGGTGTGGTTGACTGGTATCTGGCCTATGTGGTATGCGGCTTAAACGCTACTGTAACTCCTGGTCCGTAAAATAGCCTGGAGGGGGGGGGTCAAGATCCCCCTCCCTCCAAAAGGATGAGATGATATGAGCTTTTCCCAGGAAATTAAGGAGCTATATCTAAGAAGGAACCTCGGTCTTAGAGTAGAGCGGGCTACAGCTGTACTACCACAGACAGCCAACGCGCCAATCTTCAATATCCTCACCGGCAGGGTAATGTTAACCCTGCTTGTGGGGCAGATAACAGTGGTAATGGGGGCGGTGGCCAACCTGACCCGCCTACTTGCAGTACCGACTGGTGCAACGCAGACATTCCTCTGTATAGCTACCGACACCGCAAATTATGCCGCAGGGGATCTGTTGAGTATCAATGGCGATTTCGGACTTCCATTGGAGCCGGCAGCCACCGGTGGTGCAGTAGAGGGTATGGTCGTTCCCGTTATCCTAAGACCAGGTACGCTCGACTTAGACTGTGCAGGTAACAACACCGGTTCCGTACGGTGGACACTTTGCTATGTTCCCATAGATAACGGAGCCGCAGTTACAGCTGCCTAAAACTGAATAGCAGGGGAGGGGGGTAAGTCTCCCTCCCCTGACCTCCCGATAGACAGAAGTGAGGTGTGAAATGGAAACAAAAAGGAAAAAGTCGCCAGTAGGCGACCCTACAGTTCCGACTATTATAGAAGTAAACCTTGTCCCGCCCGCTATTGAGGAAGAGACGGTATTCCCCGAATCACCCCCTCCCGAGCCGACTCCCCCCGAGATACCCCTACCATCTGATTCGCTGCCGCCAGGAACGGAAGTAGGCTCACTTCCAGACGGTAAGAAGTTTGTTTATAACGAAGGCCTCTTTCTCAAACAAACAACTATAAAATCGAAAGTAACGGGTATGCGCTTAGTCAAGCACGCTTTCAGTCAAACTTACATCCGCAGCGGGTCGATAACGCTTGACCCCCATACCTTAGTATATCTCGAGAAATAAGGAGGAGACGAATATGCCAGCCTTACCGCAATTGTATCCGTATAAAGCCGGCCCTATTGAAATGGTTGTCATGCCAGGTGAAACAGTGGGTGTATGGATCAATAAGGTGTATGAGTTCTTTAAGGTAGAGTACATCGAAACCATACCGCGGTCGGACCCCATAGAGCAAAACTTTGGAATCATTGCTGCTGGAGCTATCACAGGCGTGACCCAGCTGGCACTTCTGGAAATGCCCAACTTGGAGTTTGGTCAGTTCCGGGCCGAGGTCGAGGATGATTTCTCGGCCATTCTTTCCCAGGGTCGGGCTGATCAGAGGCACAAGCTCTTTACCCGTGTTGCTACGTACACTCGCTTCACTCACCTTCACGACCCATGCGGCCACACCACCGAGTTTTATGTTCATGAAGACCAGTTTGCCTTCGTCCAAGCCCAGAACCTAACCGATTATGCCCTTACCATATCGCGGATTGTTTTCCACGGCTTTCGCTATGTTCTGGAAAAGCTCAAGGGATACGACTGGAAGGAAGGAAAACTACCAGACCAGTGGACACGCATACCGGCTACAGCTCATCTCTAAATTTTAATTTCGTATTAGGAGGAACGTATGGCAAGTCCGTATAGACAACCAGCTAGAGGTATAAGGAAATCAGGTCCTATCGTCACAATAGCAGCTGCCGGCGTAGCGGAAGTCCTCTATCAGCAAACGAATCTGGGGCAGAATCCCCGAACGGTCATCATCCGTAAGATAATGACCTATACCAATGTCGGTAACTGCGTTGTTGATATCGGCATCGGATTAGCTCCTCTCGTTAATATCATACCCACCATTTTTCTCTTGAATACCTTCGACAATGAATGGACAGAGGACGAAATACCAGAGGTAGAGGTCAGTGCGGACATCACAGTTCAGTCCGATATCCTCGGCTGCCAGGTTCAGATTGAAGTAGAGGAAATAGGGAGCTAAAGGAGTCGTATGGCAGAAGCTCAAGCAGACGTAAGATTAAATTCAAGTCGTCAGAGCACTGTTACATTCACAGCGCCAGGTATCTCCAGTACTATAACAGCTGCTCTTCCCCCTAGTATTCCGTCACCCGCAATGCCCGGTAGTGCTCTTCCTCTTGGATTAGGTTCGAATCTAATTACAATTAGTGTTGCTGGAAGTGTTGCGATTAACACCGGAGATGCTAGAATCAACGTAGAATATAGGTGATGACATGCCACTACCATCAATTATCGAATATCTACTCGCCCGCTCTGACTTAGAGGAGAATTGGGGTATCCTTGACGATACTATTCAGATAGTAATCGCTAATATCCCCCCTCTAAATATTATTCGGTATGCTGTTGTTCCCTTGCATTACATGCACATTATTTACAATTTCAGTTTTGGGCCAGCAGTAGTACCTAATGCGTTAGCTGTTAAGAAGACTACTGGACGTGGCTCTCAGTTATTCAATAGTGTAATCACTGGGCGAGTTTATCCCGAGATTACACTGGCAACCATAACCCCTGGAGCTCCCCTTTTTGAAGAAGTAACGAACACTACAGGACTAAACCAGTACTATGAAAGTACGCACTACTATATTGATATACCAAATGCGGTCACGTTTAAGGAAGTAATCGACGTTCTTCACGCACTAATAAGAGAAACAAACCCCCTTCAGCAAGAGGCGAAATCACTACTTAGGAGGATGTCGTGATAATTGTTCAGGCTCACTCGCTCGTCCTCCCTCATTATGTTTCCACAGGACTTGAGACCGAACTAATAGATGACCTTCTGGAACATTATTCCAGGGAGTTTTATGTTGGCGGTATCCAGGAAAAAGTAGTGCATATAATGGCTTCTGAAGTAACTGTTGTTGTTCTGGCAGCACCTATTTGGTGCTGGGTTGAGCTTTCCCCTGTGCCGTCAACTATTTCGGCAGCTTACTGGTCTGCAATCGGTGGGGGAGGTGGTTATTGGGGTTATCCGCCACTTGCACCCAACATTATAATAGGTACTGGTACCGCCGATGCCCCAACTCGTATGATAGCGATTCCCTGGACTATGCACTCAAACTTTGCTCGAGTCGTAATCCAAACCCCCGTGGCTCCCAATATTCCACTCGATTACTGGCTGGTACAAGCGATATTTGCAGGTAAGACAGCATGAAAGTTTCACTAAGTGGTTTGTACAATGATAATCCGGCGATTGTTTTACTCCCTTCTTTATTGTCATACCAGGGTATAACGGATGCCGCAGGAAATGCCTTTGGCACAAGCCTCATAGATAGCACTATGGCTGGGATTGAACCAAGTTACGTTGGAGCAGTAGGAAAACTTCTCGATGGGGGAGCTGCCGGGCAAGCTAGAACAATAATAGCCCATAATTTACTTACGGGAGCATTGACTGTTGCTGGTGGATTCACTACTCCTGCTGGTGCCGTACAGGTAGTCGCTGCGGGTACCAGATTCGTAATTCTTTCGGTCACCGGTGGCGGCGGTGGTGGAGGTGGTGTCACAGCCACGAACCCGCCAGTAATGAGCTTGTATGAAGGATGGCAGGATGAGCTAGGCATAGACTTCACTTTATGGACTGTCGTCAACCCAGCAACTGGTGCCGCTTGGACAAGAGGGGCTTCAGCTTTTGCTGCTCGGTCTGCCATGCTTCGAGCTTCTGCTGCCCCTGCGGCTAATGAAGTTGCCCGCCTTGTCGGAAATCAAAGATGGCCCATTGGACCAAACCAGTTCGGTACCAACACTGTTCTAAGAGTGGTGGAGTTCGAGTTTGAGCTAGGAATAGCCAATTTAGCTAGACTCGATAACACACAAACTTTTTGGGGATTTACACCGAACCAGGCTGATACCAGAGCTTCCGTGGACATTGTCGGGTTTGCACTGGTTGGAGGTGCAAATGACCTGCAGACTCTCACTGACCTAGCTGGTGCAGAAACAGTGACGACCGGCTTTGGTGAGAATCTAGTTAATTTGAATAAGCTCAAGATTCGCATTATAGCTCACCCCGGATTACCTACTGTGCATTTTTATTTGAACGAGGCCCTGATTGCCTCTCATATAGCGACACTATCTGACTTCCCCATGTATCCTAACTTTTATTTTGCTACTACAGCAGCTGGAATATGCACACCTGAGATTGGTATTGTCCGAATCTGGACGCAGGAGGTTTTACCTTGACCATAACGTTCTGTAAAACATGCCATAAAGAAGTTTACAGAATTAAACAGGAAGGAGAGAAGGTAGAAGTTCTCCAGAATGGACGACCCCTTTTCACCTTCAATGATAAATCCCATATTGATATTACTCTGAATTGCCCGAGCGGACATCCTGTTCCGCTAAACATAGGAGTATAGCGTGGTAATGACTATAGACCGGAAATTAAAACGAATGCCCCGAACTGTCCGGGTAGGTGTTGTACCCGGCGGTCTTTCTGAGTTTATCACAGTTCAGGCTGCTATCGATTGGTGTGCTACCCAAGCAGCACCAGCTCCTTCAGCCGCTACTCCCTATACTGTAGAAATCTGGCCAGGTGTTTACACAGAAGCCTTGACACTAGCCGACCATATTAACCTCGTTGGAATAGACAAGGACGCTTGTATTATTAACATAGACCACGCTACCTTGGTGACTATGGCAGAAGGCTGCCGGATATCCAACCTGACTCTTGACGTTACTTCTGATGCAACCGCCAGTGGAACAGGCATAGAGCTAAACGATGCTGCCTGTACGATAGAAGATATCAATATTTTCCTGCATAGGTCTGCCGGTGCGTGGGCAACGGGCATACTGGAAAGCACCGGAGCCACTGCCAGGACAATCAATATCAGGAATGTTCGATGCCAGATGTCCAATAACACCAATGAACGCGGTATTGTAATTTTGCAGGCTGGTAAGACTGTATATATTGAGGAGAGCTGGATACAGGGCAGCGACTACGGTTTGGCAATCGGCGTGTCGGCTGGAGCCGCAGTAGCCAGTACAATCTACTCTTCACATAACCATTTTGAGGCCACCTCGGCGGTATCCAGGTCGGTGTTCAATAACGGCGGAACCATAATAATGAACGGCGATACTATCGGAAAGGTAGACCATACTGGTGCCGGTATCACTAGAGAAAATGACGGCATTATTACATATAAGAATATTCCCTTGCAATACGAAGTTTTTGCTGGCATGTCCGTACAGGATGCTATAACTTCGGCAGCCGCCGATGCTCCTGCCCCTGCTGCCACCGCACCCTATAATGTTATGATTCACCCTGGGATTTACAATGAGGCTATCACCTGCGCTACCTGGGTTAATCTTAAAGGTATTGGACCGAAGGGGAGTGTGGTTATTTACCAGAATGATGCCAATATAGTTATCCTTGCCGATAATGTCCAGATAGCTAATTTGACACTCAGAATGGGCACACCAACCGCAAACAAATACTTCATCCTCGACAATGCTGCCGCCTGCACTGCGCGTATGAGCGACCTGATTTTTGAAGTTACCACCCCGGGTGTAGCAGGCATTCAATTATTCCGTTTCACGGCTGCCGGAGATTACACTATTGAGAGCTGTTCATCAAATATAGGTGGAACCGGATCTTCGTTTACTGAAGTAAATACTGCTTTAGCTACGGTTAGGTTTCTTCATAATGATTTCATATGGGCTAACGTGAATGCCTTCCATATTCATAGCACAAATGCGGGTAATTCGATCACCGGATCTGGTAATCGATGGGCAGGTGCATGCGGTTGGGCAACTATCACTCTTGGCACCGTCCTCCTTAATAATGACGCTGTTGTCTGCACTGGTGACATGAACATCACTGGTGGCTCTGTCTGCTTAAAGAACGGCCAACAGGAATACCACGTTTGGGCAGGTATGTTGGTCCAACATGCCATTACAGCGGCCACTGCCGATACCCCAGCGCCGTCAGCTACCGCTCCTTATATTGTCTTGATCCATCCTGGGATCTATGATGAAGTGATAGCGTGCGCCGACTGGGTCAACCTCAAAGGTATTGGTCCAAAGGGAAGTGTGGTTATTCAGCAAACTGATACTTCTATAATAACTTTAAAAGATTGTGAGCTTGATAACTTTACCCTTCGGTTAGTGACTCCAACAGCTGCGCGGTATTTAATACAGGATGCTGCCCTTGCTCAACATGCTAGAATGATTAATTTGGTGCTTGAGATAACAACACCTGGAGCATTCGCTCATAACTTATTTAGGTTCCAAGGCGCTGGAGATTACACTATTGAGAGATGTTCTTGTGATATTGGTGGGACAGGCGCGACCCGGACAGTCTTAAATGCTGGTTCTGGAGCCACTTTGCATTTAAATAATAATTATTTCTCCCATACGAATGTAAACGCAGAGCATATCTTTAGCAATATAGCTGGAACTTGGACCGGCGGTGGTAATCGATGGGCTGGTACATGCGTCATGTTCCAAGTCAGCCTTGGCACTTTCACCTTTGACAATGACGCCATGATATGCACAGGGGCGTGGACAAATACGGGTAGCACAATAACATTAAGGAACTGTGCTATCGAGGCAGCGGTTGTAGCTGGCAACACAGCTTTAGTTCGTCTCAAGAATTGCTCGTATAGGGTTATAACCCGAACCGGTACCGGTAATATTGTGGATGAGTCACCCCGTCCTGCCAGCTACGCTTTCCACGTAGCCAAGAAGCCTATGCTATCCCTAGACAATATAGCTACCAGATTGGCTCTCGCTGGCTCTGCAACATTAGGTGGCACTGGCCAGTTAGTACTCCGTATTAACGATAATGTGCTTGATGCAGCAGGTATTGAAAATAATGTGGATGCTGCTGGTGCTTTAGCATCCACATTCTTGCCAGTCAGAACACCACGATATTGCCAGCAAATAAGTGCCAATGCTTTTAGGGCAACAACGACAATGTTCTTTGGCTTGAGGGCAGTGCTGGGAGCTGCCGTACCAACAATAGCCGAGCATCATGCGGGGTTTATCTGGGATGGAACGAATTTCACGGCTTCTAACTCCGTAGGCGATGGTGCGAATATCCAAACCACCAATCTCGCTATACCCTCAACTGGAGCCCAGCACCAACTTGAGGTAATAATCCTTGGTGGTGTTAAGGTCGAGTATTATGTGTATGGTGTGCTGGTGGCTACACACGCTACAGTTGCCGCCCTACCAACTGCCGCCCTTCACTTCCAAGAATATGAAATATCAGATGGTGGAGGTGGAGGCACAACCAGTGATGTGACACTGAGGGAAGGGTTTATTCAGGAATGTCCGGCTTAATCCATAAAAAGGAGGCGATAGTTTGATTAAGACCTTTTTAGCAGTATGTGGGCATTGTCTGTACTCTGCTTTAAGAAATCCACGTAGCGTAATTACTCAAGTGGGCAATCCCTTACCCCTTCAACAATCGCCTATACCATGGTGGGGCAGTATAGCTGTTCTACTCATGGGCATAGTGAGTTGGTGCCTCTCAGCACACTATGGGATATCGGGTTTAGGTGAAGCTGCCCGAGCTATGGTTTACATACCACTAGGTAATATTTTCGGTTTGACCAGTATTAGCGTCAAGGCAATTCAAAAGACTCATAAGCCACCTGGAGACTAGATATGGAAAATAAAATTGGTGTCGGCATTGGTGCAGTTATGGGGATTGTTGGCCTGTTCCTCATTTTTAAGAAATCTGGGGGAGCTCCCCCACCTCCCTCAATTACCATAAGCGGTTTTCACTACGTCTACCAGGGAACATATACCTGGATTTTAGCAGATAGTATGATCCATGGCCAAGATATTACCCACATAGGTTTTTCATTCCGAAATAATGGAGTACTGGCGATTCCTAATGTTTCATTAGCGGCTAGGGTAGAATGGGAAAACTACAATGTTATTATCTTAGGCGAAAGCGACCCCCGTAGCGGTGCCAGCATAGTATTATCACCACCCCTTGACCAATATTTGAATATTATCGCTCAACCCTTTACACTTGAGCTAGAAAATAGGGGCGTATGGTTTGACTTCGTATTACCTGCTGAACTCCATGAAATTGAACTTTTCTCAGGTATTTTCCAATGGCAGGGCCCACCGAAGTGTAAATTGACCGCAGAAGTGTGGGTAGGCGAAGAACTAGCCAAGAGCCAAGCGATAGAGTTCAACGTCTCCTATGATTGACCACTATAATGAGGAGGTGAATATGGATAAAAAAGTTGGAATAGCCGTTGCGGCTTTGACCGCCGTTGCTGCGGTCGCTCTTGTCACATTCGCGAAGGCTCAACCACCATCATATTGCTGTCCAGTATGTGGTGAGTGCTACTCTACCTATGACGAGCTATATGATCACTTTACTACAGAGCATCCAGCTCAAGACATAGAAATTATTTGGGATTAGGAGGTTATTTATGGAAACACGATTAATCGAAATGGAAGACCCGACATTTGAACCCGGGTCGGCACACAGTGCAATCGCTCCGTTGACTAACCCAACAGAGGATGACTTCAGTTATACTACAGAGCTATATCTGGGTCTACCCAAGGCAGCAACATCGGGTGTCAGCGCTCCGTTCACCATCCCTGCTGGAGGGACTGTTGATATTACCTACAATATAACGATGCCTGCCACTCCAGGGGAGTATGAAGTCTTTATTGATGTCTGGTCCGGTGGTGTAATTATCGGTCACTTCAAAGCAACCGAAAATGTCATAATCGAAGAAATAGTGCTGCCTGAAATTGAAATAGGCCCAATTATCTGGAGTTAAGATGGCCGAGCATCTCGCTGTTGACCCGGCGTCAGTCGAGACGGCTAATTGGCGTAGTAGCAGATATAAACATGAGATCGATGGGTTTATTGTCGATGGAGACTATTTGCTAGAAAAGCTGAATAAGAGGACACAAGTGGAGACTACGGAGCAAGTCTGGCACGATATTGTGCCACCATTCGAGGTGCCTGAAGGGGAGGGTATCCCAACTCTGGTTAATCCCGATAACCCATTCTATGTCTGGGACAGGAAGCCTGAGCAATGGCACCCATGTTGGTTTATATGGGATGACAGGGGACTTACAATCATCGATATGGTGACTGGAGAAATAATTGGGCACGGTACGCAGATCCCAGCTGAAGCTCTAGTACTCTCGTGTGCTGATGATGGGATAGATGCGTGGTATAACTTTCGGGAAGTAGCGTATAATCACTATTTAAGTATGGGCATGATCGTTACTAATCTAATCATGCCAACCAAGGCAGAAATCATAAGTGAGATAGCAGGTCACCTCTACTGGTTTCACATAGCCCATGGAACCGATACATTCTTTCAGCCCGGAGTAGGCGGATTGGCTGTACAAGTTACTGCAGCTGAAGTTGCAGAAGAGCTGCAGGGTAGGGAACCTTATATTCTGGCTTTTGTTGGTTCTTGTGGAGCAATGGATAGTACAGGACCGGGAACATGGTCACAGGCATTTACCAAGAACATGAAAGGTCATACTGTAGTGGGTTTCAAGTACCTCAGCCAGTACACTCAGGAATGGATATATTCTTTGTCTTGGGTGCAGAAGTTCTACCACTATCTCGGGTTGGGATATTCTGCGGAGGCTGCCTTTGAAGAAGCTGTAGTTGATGTCCCGGAGTTTAGCCCCTATATCGATATATACGAGGGAACAGAAGAATTTCCCCATATATTTTTGCCGGGAGAGGTGAAAATAGCGACAGTTTCAATGTATAATCCGACATCGAGTAGAATAAATTACGACTCAATCTTGTCTCTAGGTCCCAGCTCTTCAGAGCAGTCGTTCTACTTATTCGGATATGTAAACAAGAGTGTTGGTTTCCCAATAACCATGCCCTTGACTCCCGGGACTTATCCCGTGTATCTTGATGTCTACGTGACTGGAGTACTAATAGCCCACTATAGAGCGCCAAGGGACGTGAGGATTATTTGAGGAGGTGGAAAAATGCCAGACTTCCAAGCTAGTGATCAGAAAACTGCTACAATACCCATAACTAACCACGGGGAGGCAGGTAGTTTTAATTCTGCCTTAGTCATAGGAAACTGGGTTGCCTATTCTATCCAGTACTTCTTCTTGGCAGCAGGTGAGCAGAAAAACATCAGTCATCCTATAACCATGCCTCTGGTTCTTGGTATCTATCCCGTGTCTCTTGTGGTAACCTTAGAAGGGGAGGAAGCTCCCTTGGCTCAGCGTCAGTATGAGGATATAGAACTTCTGAGCCCTGTGGAAGGATTGGTGATAACGGGCTTCCACTACGTTGTCGATGGAACACTCTTTTGGTACATTTCTGGCTGGATAGCTTGGGGGCTTAGAGTTACCCATGTAGGTTTCAAATTTGAGAACCTTACACCAGCTCCTATCTCTGGTATAACGGTAAGGCTCACAATAAATGATACTTATGTGTATAACTCTCCGTTAAATGATAGTCTTGAACCGATTGCTCAGCCGTTCACAGCCCCTGCTAATGCTCAAATAGGTGTATGGTTTAACGGAGGGCCATTAGATTGGGGCGAGCCAGTACCAAATCACGCTTCGGCGCTTGCTGAAGTCCTGGTAAATGGGGTTGTTGTGGCTACAGGTACCATAGAATTTGATATTCTAAACTTATAATATTATCTATAGAAGCAATACTATTAGCAGAGCGGCGTGACGAGGAAGTAGTAATTATATAGATACCTTTTCATTTCAGCCTCTCCAGCCCGGGCTTCGAGATAACATTTGGGCAGAATTTGCGAACCTTCTCTAATACGAATTGCACCTCATCCCATTTTGGTTCGGTAAGACCGTTATGATAATTGTCCGCTCCGACCTCAATAATGCTGGGCTGGATATCCCTCATCCAGAAGAAGAACTTACCCATGTCCATATCCATAATGGGCTCGACCGAGATAAATTTCTTCGGATGATTCAGTTGGACCATGGCGGTATATCGCCGGCTAGGCACTGGTGCTTTACTCAAGCCGTAATCAATTGTCGTTTCAATTGTGGCACCGAGATACACGTGCGAGGGGATTTCCAGCCCGGCCTCTTGCCATAGAAGGTAGCAGGCCGGGTCTTTG
>Ga0180008_1001925_pt1 | contig 11949 bp, 14 predicted proteins | sample MM_PW_MetaG_FD_121121 | JGI IMG/M metagenome (GOLD analysis project Ga0180008, IMG submission 121121) | Groundwater microbial communities from the Aspo Hard Rock Laboratory (HRL) deep subsurface site, Sweden - MM_PW_MetaG | ecosystem: Environmental > Aquatic > Deep subsurface > Groundwater... | reverse complement strand
TAAAGATTCAATGAAAGAACACGATTTGGTCGCTCCAGAAAAAAATGTGTATTTTACGGTTGAAATATTATGGCCAGAACTCATTTTTGCAGCGATTGCTTTAAACGATTTCATCAAGCTATACCAAAAGAAACATTCATTCCCTTTACTCGACGCTCACGTAACAACAATTCGCAAGTTCCAATCAGCGATTGGTGCATCCTTAAGTGAAACGCTTGATGAAGAAGAATTTCAGAATTTCATGAAATTGCTAAACAATCAAGAAACGAATGTGCATAAATACGCCATACAATTTGTCGACGTGTTAAATTTAAACTACATTAAAATGACCAAAGAACAACGTGAAGAAAGCTTAGGAAAGTATGCCTTAAAACTCGCTATACAGGATAATGAGTATGTAGCTTTTCGTAATCAAGTTATTAAATCTGCCAACGTTACCAAGAGTACGATTCATGATTTAGCACTAACAGCTGAATACCCAGAAGACATTGAATGGTAAAAGAGTGCATTTCTGCACTCTTTTTTCTTTGACCAAAAATTCATTTCGAGTAATTTCTTATTCTTGGGATCGTTAATACTTCATCAATTTCACATCTTCAGTAAGGACTTGAAATTCCATATCATTAAGTGATCGCGAAATGTCAGTTGTCATTAATAATTTCACAGAAATTCATTAATTCTTATCTCAGACTCATAAAACTCAATAAAAAGCTGACTAGAACTCAAACTACCGTCTTTTTGTTTAAACTTTAGATTAACTTCTGTCACAGGTTCTCCTTCGCTATTAATAATACTCTCAATAGAAAATGAACTGTAATCAATATTTTGGTACATTTCAATAAGCGTTTCTATGTCAGTATCCGTAACTGAATTCTGTGCATACTTTTTAACTTCATTTAAATCTTTATTCTTAAGCCCTTCTAAATACAAAATAAATATGCCCGCTGCGGCTTCATCATCAATTGGTTTACCATCTAGAAGAGCTTGATACATATTCTTGTAATATGGGTGTTTGGCTACTAAAGATTTAACTTCAAACTCATTTGGGTTAGGGTAACCTATTGCTTTTAATTCATTCGGCGTCATCTTAGCTAACTCTTCTAGAGAATAAAAATTAGGGCTATCAGTATTTAAATCACCACTATCGAGTGATTCACCATATCGATTCATAGGTTCGTAAGTAAATTCTAACCATTCACACCAATCGTTAAAACTTTCTTCAAATGTAAAGTAGACTGCATTTACTTTTGGATATTTAAAAACAATTTCACTTAAAGGAGCGAGGAATAACCCTTTTTCATTTGAAGTCAGGCTACCAAAATCACTACGGAAGTCTTTAAATTCAATTACAACAATTCCCTCTTCATTAATCGACACACCATTTACCGAATTCTTCAAAACCTCAGTATTTCGAAAACTCAATTCTTTAAAACCATCTTGCATAAGATTGTTCAAATCGTTTTCTAGTTCAGGAAATGCTTGACCATGTGTATTTAAATCAAAAACATATTGTCTGAACATAGGCTCAAAAATTCCTATCCACTCCTGCCAAGCAGTAAGATTACCATCAAAGCTAAATTGAGCAGATTTAACTTCCGAGTATTTAAAAATAGCGTCATAAAGTGTCCCTAAAAATGCAGTTTTAAATTCTGAAGAAGGACTAAGAACTTCACTTCTAAAATCTTTGAATTCTACTAGTACCATGCCTTTTTCATCAATGGAAACACCATTTATAGAATCATTCATTGACTCTATAATTCCTAATTCTAAATTTGGCGTTAACATAATTTTTCTTAAATCATCTTCTAATTTCGGAAATTGTTCCCCATGGCTATTCAATTCCTTAAAAAGGTGACTAGGATCTACAGGTTCTACTATTACAGGTTTTTCTACTGTTTCATTATTCCCTTTATTTGCAGTAGTAAGTTCGTCATTTTGTCCAATAGAGAAGAAAACAAAAATGACAGCCCCAATACCAAGAAATAACAATGTAAATGTAGGCAATAACCTATTTATTAGAGGATTTCGCTGAGGCTTACTCTTATGTGCATTGGATAGAACTCTATTTCTCAATTGGTTGGTAAACAATTTTTCCGTCCCAATGTAATGTTCAATGCTTTCTTTGATTTTTTTCTCATCCATTTATAGTTCTCCTCTCTTTTCAAAATGGACTTTTAATTGTTCACGAGCCCTTCGTAGCCTAGTTTTAATGGTATTTCTCGAACAAGCTAGAATTGTTGCAACTTCTTCAATACTTAGCTCTTTATAATAATAAAGAACAATCACTTCTCGATATTTGAGATCTAAGGACAAGACTTCTTTTCCTATCGTGTGTCGATCATCGTTTGAAATAACATCACCTTCAGTTGAATTTCCGCTTTGAAAAAATGAAATAATTTTATCTGAAATTCTTACATTCTTATAAGACCAACTTCTTAAATGATCGTAACAACGATTTATCGTCATACGGTATAAGTAGGTTCTATAAGTTGAATGACCTTTAAAGGCTTCTCTTTTCTCGTATGCTCGTAAAAAGACATCTTGTATAATATCTTCGGCTGCTTGCTTATTTTTCACATAGGTATATGCCAATCTCATGAGTTCTTCACCATATTGGTCAACTAAGTCCTCAAAAAAGAAATGATTATTAAAATCCGAACTCTCTTTACTCGATAACATCCATTTTCCAACCTCCTGTAAAACGTTGAACATTAGACGGAGCACTTCAGTTCAAGGTTTCAAGTTTTATAGAAAAAATAAAACGCTAACGATTGTTAGCGTTTCTATCTTTAAGTGCTGTGGTATTAAGCTTTTTTAGAAGTAAAATAAAATTTTGTCTTTCCTTTTGAGATTTATTGTATACAAATTTAAAGGAATCTCAGTTGATTGGAATGGAGGTGGCGTAAAACATCTGCTCCTGTATCGCTGCGCTAGCTTCGTCGCAAAGATTAGTACCAATTTCTTTGGTGCTAATCTTTCCAGCGGAATCAGCAAGAACTGAAGACCCTGAGGAGCAAAGACTAGAAACGCCACGTCCCTGTGGCAACGTCTTTGAAACCAACTTCCTGTTGGCCTCCCCGGAAAGCGTCCATCGCAATGGAAATCAACATTTAATTTGTCTATAGTTTGAAAAGAGTGCATTTCTGTTCTTTTTTCTGTGATCATAAATTCATTTCGAGTAATTTCTTATTCTTTCAAATGGAGCTAAGTTCTCTGGTAATAGTAGGTTTTCTTTTTTTAAAGGTGTTTCTCTTAAATTATCCATCAAAGCTAGTTCTACCTTTAAGCCTTCCATCATGCCTTTAGCAGATAAGATCAGAATGGTAATAAATAAAATCGGTATAAAGGAAATCCATGGATACGTCGTCCAAAGGAATTCCCACCACATGCCTAACAATCCTGCCCACTCGTTTGATAAAGACACCTTTTGCGTTTGGCCAAATAAATCCTCTCTGAAATAATACCCACCTATAAATAAACCCAGTACAGCCAAATGCGACATCAAAATAAGAGACTGAATAAAATCTCGAATAAAAATAATCGCTATTTGAGGGACTAAAAATGGCTTAATATGTTTCGATACGATTCTCCAGTTAGTAGCACCTAAAACTCTAGAACACTCAATGAATTCTTTGTTCATGATTATCTTCACTTCATTTGCGATTAATACCGAATTTGTTGGCACGAAAAGTGAGGCTAATATAATGATAAATAATACAACACGATGCCAATAAGGTAGTGGCTGTGCTCCTTCAACCAGTGCACCATCAACTAATGTCATGCTGACATCTTGTATGAGAATCACATTTAAGAGAAGATAGGCAAGCAAGGTCATTGGAAAATAATTTAATGAGTCAACCATAGATTTGATTGGTCTCTCGAGTTTATTAAAATAAAAATGAAGAATTAAACCGAAAATGATCGAAGGAAAAACTCGTAAGAATGTAATGATTAATGCAGCTGCAATTGTATATTTGGTTCCAACAATCATCACAATTAACAAATGCCGTCCAAACCCATCTGTTCCAAATGGAGGAAATTTTTTAAAACTATATGGTGCAGGTAACGGCTTTCCGTCAGCCGCAAAAAGTAACGAAGTTGTAGGAATATGATCCTTAAAAACGATAAAGTAAAAAATACTAACAAGGAATAAGCCACTAATTATGACAAAACCGGTTAGAAATAATTTATTTAATAGAAGTTTTTTCATTAAATTCATCTAACTCACCACTCCAATCTTTTGCCGGTCTGTTTTTCTATTAAGTTCGTGATTATGGCATATAATACGAAAACAGGCACAAAGAACATGATTAATGTAAAGGCAATCACATTTGGATTGGGATAAGTAATGATGAATGTAAAGATCCCATAAATGTTGAAGAGTTTTTCGAAAATCACCATTGAAGATAATAAATACAAAACTATCATTTTACTATGACTAAATAGGCTAGGTGTTATATTTCTCAACACATGATTGAAGAAAATAAACGTTTTGTTGTGTCCCTTACTTCTAGCTAACTCTACATAAGATTTTTCCCATTCTTCATTTACTAAATGGAGATTGATGCGATAAATCATAAATGCCGGAATTAATGATAAAGCAATGATGGGTAAGAAGTAAGTTTTCGTTCGAGATGAACCGGCAACTGGGAAAAGCAAATCTCCCGTCACATTTAAATAATAAATAACAGTAAACTGAATAATCATGATTATGAATAAATCAGGTATTGATTCTAATAATGAAACAATTTTGGATATATGATTATTAAGCTTTTTGGGCAATAGGATTGTGAAATAGGTAATGAATAAACCAACAACAAAGGAAATGAAGAGTGCTGACAGAAAAATAGTAAGAGAGTATAAATAGTAATCCCAAAAGTTCAGAAAAATGGAATACTCAAATTGAGTAGGACCTAAAATGATCAGTCTATCAGGAAAGATTAAAGACATCACGATATCCAGTACATTTTGAATAAATACGTTCCACTTCAAATGAATACCACTAATGGTGAACATCCCTACAAATGCGCTTACTAAGATAATACCGATCACCACAAATAAAAAACGACTCAATACAGATAAAGTAGCCCTCATAGAAACCCCCATTTTCCAGTTCAAAGAAATATGATCCATCATCCAACATTACCATATAATAACAAAAAGAAAAAACACATTTTTTAAAATGCGTTTTTTCTTTTTCTATAAAGTTATTAAGTCTATTGCTTCATCAACATCACATCTTCAGTCAGCACAAGGAACCCCAAATCTCTAAGTGATTCCTTTTGTGGTAAATGTGACTCTGCAATCCCTACCACTTTAACTCCTCTATTTTCACATTCCTTTAAAACGTGATTTACCATGTCCAAGAATTTTGTTGTGTCCTTTTTCAAAGCTACAGCTAAAATTTCTGCGTACGCGGTATCCTTTCGAATTGTTACACCAAAATATCCTTCATTTTCAAAAGAAATTGAGAAATCAAATTGAACAGATCCATAATATTCTTTCATCATGGACAGCTGTTCTTCAGTTACAACTTCATTTTGTTTTGTTACATTTGCCCACTTATCAAACTGAAAATCATTTTCTACTTTTGATGCATTTGTATGATTACTATCACTTAATTCTTTAATTAAAATCGGAGAACGTCTGGTTACTTCAAACCCTTTGGATAGGAAAAAGTCGATTTGCTCTTTCCAGTCGCTTCTAAATCGCTGCGCAAACAGTTTAGCTCCAAACTCATCACTTTCCGCAAAACCATATACACGTTTAAATAGTTCATCTTGAATAATACCTTCATACCCTGGTAACACCCATGGATATCCAAGAGATACAAACTCTTTACTCCCAGTAAAGCTCATATACCCCACCATTTGATTTCCATCAAAAGCGAAGCAACGCGATTTGGGATGGAAGTTCTCTTGTTCAATAAATATATTCGGTGAAATCGTAGGTTTCCATGCATAAGGAAGTAGTTTCGTACGCTTTATCCAGAAGTCTATTTGTCTTTGTAAATCTTTCTCGCTCTCATAAAATCGATAAGTAATCTTCATGACAGTTCACTCTCACTTCTTTCGAATATAAATTGAAGTTGGGGATAAGATGTTAATAAATTCACTTTAGTGAAATGAATCAATCACTTTCGGAGATATAACATTTTTATCAGTGGATTTAAACCTTGGATAAGGAAGGAACTTAACAATGTAGATGAGGGAGTATTTAGGGATTAAGAAGTTTTTGACATCGTAAATAAACTGAGTTGAGATTTACAACACTCAATCAGCAAAGAAGAAAGTTTTCTTCCATTATTAAAATCTTGTGGATTGTTCCAAAGTTCTTGAAAAACCTGAGTAATGACCTGCTCACAGATGTCAGATTCCGAATTTGATCTAGACACAATATTCCATAGCAATTTCTCATAGCGGTTATAAATCTCTTCTAAAGACTGACGGTCTTGATTACAAAGACGGAAAATTAAACGCTCATCAGTGGTCACATGATCACACTCCTTCTATTAGTTTGTACCCATATATCTTGAAGGCAAACTTTTCGATGTGCTAAATTATTTTAACTTTAAAAAAAGCACTTGGATTTCTTTCTCCAAGTGCTTCACTATTACTCCACTAATTCATATGTGAGAGATTTTCTTTTCATCAAAGCAAAAACTCCAGCTCCTATTGAAATAAATGCTGATAGATAGAAAGCAACTTCAATCCCTTGGTATTCGGCTAACCAACCAAAAAGAAATGTAGCAATTCCAAAAGCACCCGTAGTTAACACGGTTTGAACAGAAAACACATGACCTAGTTCATCAATTTCCGTTTGAGTCTGCAACACCATCAACTGGGCAAGCATTTGTAACTGTCCAACCACTCCCAGAAATAAGGATAAAATCAATGCGACCACCGCAAATACGGGATAGATAAACCATATCGTTAGTACACCTGTTACAAGACATCCAATTAGAATGAGCCAATAAGCGGACACGCGGGAGAGCTTAGCGAAAAAATAACCACCAATGATAAACCCCCCTGAGTAAAACGCATTAATATATCCCCACCAGGCTTCACTTGTGCCTAAAACGGTGTCGACATACACATATAAAATAGAAGAAATCCACACCGCTCCCGCAAAAGCGACTACCGTATCGAGAATGAGAATATGGCGAATGGATTTGTTTGAGAAACTATATGTCCATCCACCAGACAATTGTTCACGAATCGAATGGACACCTTTCTTAATCAGTTGAATTGGTTTTATTCCAAAAGTTAAAAACCAACCGATTAAATAGAGAAGAATTGTTATGACAATAAGCGGACCTCCGCCATAATAAGCGACAAAGAACGCTCCAATTGGCCAACTCACCAAATTAACCGTGTTATCTGAAATTGCTACTAGGCTATTGGCTTTTGGTAACTCGACTTTCCCTACAAATTCAGGAAGCATAGCTTGACGAACAGGAGCTGCCCATCCATCAAGAAAGGCGATGATACTAACTAAGAGTAAAATCCATAACAATGCCTCATCTTTCAATAAAAAGACAGCACCCAACACCACGATTTTCCCCACCATAGAAGCATGCAATATACGATGTAAAGCAAACCGATGCAATAATAGTGGTGTTAAAAAACTACCAATTAACCGAGAGAAAGTAATCGTTAACGGAATAAACGTTAAAGCTAAAATAGAGCCAGTTGACGCATACACAATTTGAATTAACCCCACAATGTATAAGACATCACCCGCGTTAGCGAGTATTTGACTCACCCATAAAAATAAAAAAGAACGACGATCATTCATGTAAATCACTCCCTAAATCTATTCAATTTTCATTTAGAAAGATAAAATTCTACACTCGTCGCACCCTTTCCCCGTTAATAGGCATATTATATTCATTATAAGTGACTTCAAATTCACCTTCAATAAATGATTTGACCGCCGTTTCCAAATCTTCTTATCTCGCATTTATTAAGAGAGATAGATTGGAGGTGAAATCTTTATGTATCGACCTATGAATCAGTCACGCCATTGCAGACAACAGGGAGTTCAACCGATTGTTTGCCCACCTTTGTGTCGCTATACAGATTCCTTTGTACAACGGGAGGTTCCTTATATTCAACCTCTAATAAATGTAAATCGTCAACATATTGTTGATGTTCCTAGAACTTACTACGAACAAATCAATCAAACTGTTATTGTTCCTCCAAACCAAATGCGTCCAAACCGTTTCCGTCGTTTTTAAAGACCCCCTATATTAGAAAGAAAGACATCCTCTTCCACAAGTTTTGTGAAAGAGGATGTCTTTATCTTAACAATAAATAATATGGCGTTCTAATTAAGTAATATGGCGTTTAGAACGAATAATATGGCGTTATGGTCTGATAATTTGGCGCAACAGTCCAGTAATTTGGCGTTACTCATTGATTTATTGGCGTTAGATGAAATTTTGGGCTTTTGAAGTGGCAGAAGCTGCGGAATCTATAAATATTTTTAAAAAACGCGTAGACGACAATCGTCTACGCGCTTTTTCAATCTACCAATTGAATAAATTGTTTCGTACGTTCATGACTTGGGTTCTCAAAGAATGTCGCCGGATCAGCTGATTCGATGATACGTCCTTCGTCTAACATGATGACACGGTCCGCTACTTCTTTTGCGAACTTCATTTCATGTGTCACAACAACCATTGTCATACCTTCTTGTGCTAATTGTTGCATAACCGCTAGAACTTCCCCAACCAATTCAGGATCGAGTGCAGAAGTTGGTTCATCAAACAATAACACTTTAGGTTCCATTGCTAGGGAACGAGCAATCGCAACACGTTGCTTTTGTCCACCTGACAATTTACTTGGATAGACATCTGCTTTATCAGAAAGACCTACTTTTTCAAGTAATTGTTTTCCTAATACAATCGCATCCGCCTTCTTCATTTTTTTCACAATTATCGGTGCTTCAATGACATTTTCCAATACCGTCATATGCGGAAACAAGTTAAAGTGTTGGAACACCATGCCGACTTCAGCACGAATTTCTGAAAGCTTATGTTTCTTCGGATCGATTACTTGACCATCAATTTCAATCGTCCCTTTATTGATGCGCTCTAAAAAGTTAAAACACCTTAATAACGTACTTTTACCTGATCCACTAACACCGACAAGAACAACCACTTCAGAAGGAGCGACTTCGAGATCAATGCCTTTTAACACTTCTAAATCGCCGAACGATTTATGAATATTTGATCCTTTTAACATGAGCGTCCCTCCTTATTTGTCGACATTCAATTTATTTTCATACAGTTTTAATAGATAAGTGAAAATCATTACAAGCACTAAATAATAAGCCCCAACCACTAAATATGTTTCTAGAGACTGGAAAGATTGGGCCGCTTCACGATTAGCCATCGCAAATAATTCAGGCACACTAATAATATAAACAAGTGAAGAATCTTTAAGTGTGATTATAAATTGATTTCCTAATGGCGGAATAGAACGTTTCAAAGCCTGCGGGAATACGATTCTGCGCATACTTTGTGAACGAGTCATCCCAAGTGAACTACTCGCTTCACGTTGACCTTTATCAATACCTTGAATGGCACCACGGAAAATTTCCGCGATATAAGCTCCATTATGAATACCTAGTGCAATTGCCCCTGCCCAAAATCCAGACAACACAATTAGTGAAGTAATCCCAAAGTATAAAAACATAATTTGTACGATTAGTGGTGTTCCTCTAATAATCGTAATATACAAGTTTGCGATAGTTTGTAATATTTTTGAACGAGAAATTTTCATTAACGCAAATATTAAACCTAGGACTGTCCCTAACACTAAAGCAACTGCAGTAATTTTTAACGTTGTGAGTGTCGCCTCTAAAAATCCTGGATACGTTCGTAAAAACACTTCAAAAACGGTTTGAATTAATTCCATATTGTTCTCCTTTCCTGAATGTGATTAGTTCAGAATTTCGATTCCTTCTAAATCAACATCAAGAAGATTACGCTCAAACCATTTGTTTGAAATTTCTTCGTATGTGCCATCTTCAACAATTTCTTGAATTGCTTTATTAATTTCTTCTAATAATTTTTCGTCTTCCTTACGTACAGCTACAGCCGCTTGCTCAATCCAAAGTGGATCTCCGACTTCTTTGATTTCCATGCCGTTTGCAATGGCTTCAAAACCAACAACGTCAGCCGTAATAACTGCATCTAAGCGTCCTTCAACTGTTAAATCTTTTAATGCTACAACATCAGAATTGTAGTATTTAATATCATCTGTATAATCTTGAGCAGCTGTGTCATACGTACTTTGTGCCACAACCCCAATTGTTTTGCCTTCTAAATCTTCAGCTGATGCGATATCGTTACTTCCTTCAGGAGTGAAAATCATTCCACCTGAATAATAGTAAGGATCCGAGAAGTTTACGCGTTCAGCTCGTTCTGCCGTAATCGCCATCGATCCAATAATGACATCGAATTTATTACCCAGAAGTGATTGTGTAATTGTTTCCCATGGCGTTGTTACTGGGTTTGGCTCTAATCCCATTTTCTCAGCAATTGCTGCGCCAATTTCAACATCAAAACCAGTTAATTCACCAGCTTCTGTAAAGTTAAACGGCTTATATAGACCACTTGAAGCATACGTCAATTTACCGTCTTCTAATAGGTTCATGTCAGACCCTGAACCTGATGATGCACCTTTTGTATCTTCGTCACTACCACACCCTGTGATTAGCATAGCTGTTGCAGCGATTGCTGTTAAAAATGATAATTTTTTCTTCAAAATAATCTCCCCTTTTGTGTGTTTAGTCATCAATTGGTTTATTGGATTCGGCTGAATAAAAAATACCTTTTCTGTCGTACATACTATCTATACGTGCAAGATTCGCTTTCACTTTTTCATGCTCTTTCACATAAATGAAGCGCATTATGGAGGTTAATAAAGCATGAACCGCTGTATAGGAGTCTATGCTTAAATTGGTAGAGACCGGAACAAACAGAACTTCATCTGCAAGCTGTGTTACAGGTGAATCTGATGAATCGGTAATGACAATAATCGTTGTGCCTTGTTCTTTGGCTGTTCGCAAGGTGTTCATCACGTTTTTCGTATATCGCGGAAATGCAAAAGCAATGAGTACATCCTCAGAAGTCATTTTAGACAGCTGGTGATAATATTGAACATCTCCTTGCATTAATAATTCCGTGCTATCGAGTACCATGTTCATCCAATGCGTAAAGGAATGTGCGAGACCGTAATCGAAAAAATTGCTTGTCACATATATCTTCTTAGCTGAGCCAATTAAATCTACTACTTGAAGAAGTTGCTCTTCTTGGAGTGATTCTTTTAAATTTGTAATGCTCTTTATATCTGCATCAAGCAAATTTTTCAAAATTGAAGGAGAAGAGTAAATCGTGGTTTCCTCATCTTCGACTTGTTCAATTCGTTGTTCAGCAAGTTTTTGTTGCACAACATGCTGAAACTCCGCATAACCCTTAAAGCCAAGCTTTTGTGCCCAACGTATTACTGTAGATTCACTAACCTCTACTTTTTTACCGACTTCTAAAGCTGAAGAAAAAGCGAGCACAATTTGATTGTCTTTGAACAAATCGGCTATTCTTTTTTGCCCTGCTGAAAATTCCTTATAAGAATTTTCTATTTTATGCAGTAAATCCTTCATGACTATTCCCCCGAAAACAATAATTTAAACCTACCAATGTAATAATTGTATCATTATGCAGGGTTTCCTGCAATTAAGATGTCACACGGTTGTAATATATGGATATTCGGTGACTAACATTTTCACATTTTTTGCTTTATCATGGTTTTGTAATTTGATGCTTCTGCTGACGCAGAAGCTCCCTTCTTTGATCGCCATGGATCTCACTTAATATGGGGCAAACCTTGAATAATATGGCGTTGGGTACTTAGTATTTGGCGTTTCAAGCCAATAATATGT
>Ga0180008_1001923_pt1 | contig 11957 bp, 10 predicted proteins | sample MM_PW_MetaG_FD_121121 | JGI IMG/M metagenome (GOLD analysis project Ga0180008, IMG submission 121121) | Groundwater microbial communities from the Aspo Hard Rock Laboratory (HRL) deep subsurface site, Sweden - MM_PW_MetaG | ecosystem: Environmental > Aquatic > Deep subsurface > Groundwater... | reverse complement strand
TTCCACAGGAGGTGGAAACTATGACATTCATAATAAATAGAAATATGCACACGTTTTCTCATAACTTACCAGAAAGCAGAAGAGGTGTGTTAATAGACATACAAGTAGAAGTACTGCTTGTATTGTTTAGCCTTCAATACAGGGGTTTCACAGCAAAAGTGAGTGAAAGTTGTATTGAAGTTAATGGCGACACGAATAAAGTCGTCATTAAATTAAAGGGAGAAAGTAAATATTCTTCCAAAATTGATTTTGAAAAAGGGGTGAGGGATTATCTCAGTATTCTTTTAATTAGACTTGACAAAAATGTCGGCCTAAAAGCTGAGATATCCGAAGTTGAATCCAATCAAATTGTTATAAAGGGTGATCTGGTGTTTGATATTAAGAAAAATAATATCATCAACCCAGATGAACTCAAACGATTTGATTGGTGTTAAATTTGGGATTTTTATGGCGTGGCTTATGCCCGCCATATTTTTGGCTAACCGGGATCAAAATCAAGGAGGTGTGATCATGATTGATTACATCATTTCTTTATTTGATTCCCAGGAGGGTTTCTTTTTTTTAACTTCAATAATAGGAGCAGCGCTATTTAATCTAGTGCTGATCTATTTTTGGAGAAGTATGCCACGAAGGTTTATGTTTCTTTTCATCGTGGCATCAGGAATTGTAGTTCGCATTTTCGTGGAACTTGATCCTGTGAGCACTTTGCTTTTTATGGCATTGTGTTTAATGGGTTTGATGTTCTGGGATATTGCGGATATGTCAGTTCCGCGAGAAAAAACCCAAAACAATGAGGCCGAAGAGAATCAATCCGATCAGGATTTGATTTCTCGTGCAGAAGGTCTCGTTGGAAGTTAGGATTTTACAAAACAAGGAAGTTCCAGGGATCGGTTTTCCGATTCCTTTTTTGTTTATATATATCACTTTAAAGGGATACGTATATAATGTTTTACAACTGTAAACTATTTAAACTTCCGGCACCAATTATTTTACAGATATAAAACAATGGTGTTTAATTTGGAAAAAGAAATAAAAATTGCTATAGCAGGCGTAGGAAATTGTTGCAGTTCGCTTATTCAAGGATTATTTTATTACAAGGATGTTAATTCTAATGATGAAGTTGTTCCTGGATTAATGCATAATGTTATAGGCGGATATAAAATATCGCATATAAAGCCTGTGGCTGCATTTGATGTTGATGCACGCAAGGTTGGAAAGGATCTTTCTGAAGCTATATTCGAGAAGCCTAACAATACAATAATATTTCATAAAAATGTTCCTAACATGGGCGTAGAAGTTAAAATGGCGCCTGTTCTTGATGGTGTTGCTGATCATATGAAGGAATTCCCTGAACACCAGACCTTTGTTGTGTCGGATAAAAATCCTGTTGATATAACCAGTGAATTGAAAAAATCAGGCGCAGAAATTCTTGTCAATTACTTGCCTGTAGGCTCTGAAGAAGCTGTAAGATATTATGCTCAATGCGCACTGGATGCTGGCTGCGCTTTTGTCAATTGCATGCCTGTATTCATTGCTTCAGATGATGCATGGGCAAAAAAGTTTGAAGATAAGGGACTGCCTATTACTGGCGATGATTATAAGGCTCAAATAGGGGCGACTATTGTTCATAGAACTCTTACAAAACTTTTCATTGACAGGGGTGTGGAGCTTGATAAAACATATCAATTAAATATTGGCGGAAATTGTGATTTCCTAAATATGATAGAAAGACAAAGATTGAAGAGCAAGAAGATAAGCAAAACATCTTCTGTTCAATCACAGTTGCCAACACCACTTCATCCAGATAATATTCATATCGGACCAAGCGATTATGTTCCATGGCAGAAAGATAATAAGATTTGTTTTATTAGAATGGAAGGAAAAAAATTCGGAGGAACACCAGTTAAAATAGATTTAAAGTTGAGTGTAGAAGACTCGCCAAATAGTGCAGGATGCGCGATTGATACAATAAGATGTACAAAATTGGCATTAGATAGAGGAATTGGTGGAAGGTTAATAAGCATATCAGCATTCATGATGAAACACCCACCGATACAATACCCTGATAATGTAGCAAAAGATATGGTGGAAGAATTTATTTTTGGGAAGAGGGAACGTTGAATTTTTTCACTAAAAAATCCATCCATTCCAGAAGTTTTGGTTTCATATCTATGTTTTTACTTGCTAAAACAAACAATTTAAGTGGAACTTCTATTTCACATCTTCTAAAATGTTCAAATTGCCTATAAGTGTAATTAGTGTTTAATGTTTTGTTTATAAAATATATTGTTTTTTTATCAGTTCCGTGTATATTTTTGAATTTTTCTAAAATTTTAGAAGTATCTTTATTTTCCAATCTTACTATATCAGATATATATTTTACAGCTTCTTCAAGTCTTTTTTGTTTTTCTGGATTATCATAACCTAAAAATCTATAGAAATTTACAATTGATTCTCTTGAAGAAATTGATGATATGACCATTATTTTTTTATTGTTTCTCAAATGTTCAGTTGGTATATGATTCATATAGATTTGAAACTCTTTCAATAATTGTTTTAATTGTTTGAAAAACAAGAGTGTTCTATTCAAAGTCTTTTGAGAAGTTACCGTAGAATATTCTATAGTCCATGTAGTTCTTCTTTTATATGGTTTACAGCCATCAAAAGTAAATAATGTCATTAAAAAACTCTTTTTTATTTTATTATCACCACTTATAACCCATTCTGGAACAATATAACCTATTTTTGTTTTATCTCCTGCAGGTACACCAGCCAAAATTAAGATTCTAGCAATTACAGCACTATTTATAACAGCTTTGTAGGGTTGAAGTTTATATTGACCATATTTTGGTTTATATGGTATGGTTTTACCTTCCAAACCGAAAAGATCTTTACATGTTTTAATAAACCAATCACATTCATCTTTATTGCTTGAATATAGAATTATTTTTCTTGTTCTTGGTCTACCATCAGATGTATACCAATCAATATGCCCATCTGTCATTAAAGCTGCTACTATTTGAGCTAGTTCTGGAGACGGATATAAAGGTAAAAGCTTTTCAGCCAAGTTTTTACTTTTCTGTTTAATTCTGGGAAATTTATCAACTAATTCATCAAAAGTTACTATTGATTTAATAGATTTTTTATCCATAATATCATTTTTTTAATTTATACAATTTAACTAGACCCGGAATAGAGACAATCTCTTTTACATCATTGTCCATATATTCATTCAAATATACGTGGATGCATGATTTACTAATACCACTTCTTCTAGCAATTTCTCTTATCCAAAGCCCTTGTGGATTATCAGCTAAAATTTTCTTTATTTTTTTCACAATTTTCTTATTTGGTGCCTTTGTTTTTCCCATATTTATATATGGACATGTGTCCTTATAAGGTTTATGTTCATCAAAGCAGAAAGAGAGCGTTAAATATTTATAGACTAATTATATAGTATAGCTATTCTCCATGCGGTAAAAGGTTTCGGGGAGTGTTATTACTTATCAAAACTTGCCTATTTTCAACACTAGGCATAGGAAACGGAGAATACAATGAAGAATTTTTTAGAATTTATGTTGGCTATAATAGCCTTAATTTTTTATTTCACCTCATCAATTTTTTTACAGGGCCAGACTCTGGATTAAGGAGAAAGAGTAATGAAAACAATAAAAGAAATGATAGAACGTTTTTTTGGTATCCTTCATTTTTCTTTAATTGTCATTATTTGGTTTATAATTCTCGTGATAGGAGGAATAATATGTTATATTGTAATAATACCAATTCTTCATATTTCAGATGGTAAATATTGGAAGGAGATAACATGAATAAATGGGAATCCTAATCCCGTTTTTTTGTTCTCTCTATCTCCTTAAAGGGATACATACAGCAAATTTTGACAAAGAGAAAGCTTATATATTGTCCCGTCAAGAAAGCATTGTCTCGCGTAAAATATGGATGTCTTGCGTGAGACAAAATACCTCTATATGAACACGAAATACGCTGTCTTTCGTTATAATCCCCTCGTGAGGGACCGAAAGCTTTATATACCCTTTGTCACTAGTAAATAGTAACAAACTGTTTAAATACAGCAACGCAAGACAAAATGTCTGGAGAGATAACATGAAAGAAACAATTTACAGCAATCCTATTGGAGAAACATACGGTTCAGAAGAAAGAAAAGAAATTAAATTAGGTGACCCTGTAGGTGATATTTTCAATTATCCAACAAATGTAGTTTTTGTGTTTGATCCTAACACCGAAAAAGTTTATAAAAACAAAGAAATAGTGGAGTTTAGAGCTTAGGTGATTGTTATGGCTAAAATTGAAAAAAGACGCTACTTTGATGCAGAAGAGATAGACGACATCTATAAAACTGAGTTTGATGGTCGTAAACATGAATTCTTGGATACAGCCACATCTTGGGATGACATTGACAAAGAAACTCGTGAAAGAGTTGAAAAGGTTATAGTCAAAAGGGTTCAAGCAATGCCTCGTCTTGAGGACGAAGACATAGAGAAGCTTAGAATAATCAGCCCACAAATAGTTGGCAGTCTTTTTGATAGAGTTAAATTTTTGAAAGAAAGGGTTGAGGAAACTCAAAATACGATGAAAGATCGTACTGATATTCATAATGACATGATTAGCGAGATAAACGAAGATATTAAAGAAAGAAATGGCATGCTTGGAAAAGCAATGAATATTGACGAACAAAGAAGCATAAAACTGGATATTTCTGTTTTAAGAAAGGAAAAAAGGAAAGAAGTTATTCAATTGTGGAGAGATATGTTTGATCTGAGAACAGAACTGAAAGAATTGCTTGAACAGTTCCAAAATGAGCAAAAACTTGCAGATCTTTTCAAAGACATAAAATCAAATACTGGGAAGGAAGATTAGTATGAAACTAAGTTTAAAACCAAACGAATCAACAAAACAAATTCCATACGAAAACGGTTTTGTTGTTGATGAAAATGAAAGGTATACAGGAAAATATTTGATAGTAGGTAATGATCTTAAAATATATCATTATAGACGGAGTTCTGAAAACGATTTATTAGATGCTTTTCCGGAAGCCGGGTTAGGAAATCCTAGAGATGACTCCGAGTTTGAAGATTGATGGTGATTAACATGATAGAAACAAAAGAAAAAATATTTACTAGCGAAGTTAAGAAACTTATTCCAATCCTAGGTAGAAGTACAGCTGAAAGACTCAGCAGAGCATACTTGCTTGGGGATGAAGATACAAGAGAAAGAATCTTCGGGCTTATTGATGTAGCTAAGGCAGCTGTTTTCACTGAAAACGAGCTTAGAGATAGTATTCTTATGGAACCGCCTGAAAAAGAAGCAGTTGCTAAAGGCCAGTTAAATCTTGGCAGTGTTCTTTATGGCAAGAAAAAGATGTATCCATTCAAGTTTGAAAAAGAAAGGCTTTTAATGCACATGGGTATATTCGGTTCTTCAGGTTATGGTAAAACAAATCTTGCGAATAAAATGGTATTTGAATTAGCAAAAGAGGATATTCCGATTTTGATATTTGATTTCTCAAAAAGAAATTATAGAAATCTGTTAAAAACAAAACTGAAGGATAAAATTGATATTTATACTGTTGGTAGAAACGCGTCTCCTTTAAAATTCAACCCACTAAGACCGCCTGACGGCATTTCAATGACACAATGGATGAAGGAATTCGCAGCTGTGTTCGATCACGCTTATTGGTTAATGGGTGGTGGTAGACACATAATTCTTAAGTCTTTTGATGGTGTATTTGATGAAAAAGAAAAACCAAGATTAAGAGACATTAAAGGATGGATAGAGGAATACGGAGATCTTAAGCTACCGATGAGAGAAAAGAACTGGGTATCAACAGCTATTAGACCATTGGAATCTTTGTGTTTCAAGGAAATTGGAGATGTATTCAATTGCGATGTTGGTACAAAACCTTCTGATTTTTTGAGGAAAGGTAGAATTACAATTTTAGAACTAGATGCTTTAGACACCAGCGACAAGACATTTTTCATAGAAATTATAATGCAGTGGTTAAGAGACTGGCTTTTGGTTAGTGATCAGAGAGAGAAATTAAGAGGAGTAATAATTTTAGAGGAAGCGCACCATGTTCTGAACCGTGATAAGGCTAACAAAATGGGTTCAGAAACTGTGATGGATCTTATATTCAGAGAAATCAGAGAACTGGGACTTGGTATAATTTATACAGATCAGCACCCATCATTGGTTTCTTATCCGGCATTGGGTAACACATCTACGCACATATACATGAATTTGGGTCTTGATACAAAGGGTTCTTCTGATATCTTGGATGCATCACACATGCTAGGGCTCGACTATGAGGAAGAGGGTGTTTACCTTAGAAGAATTCCTGTAGGGCATGGTTTTATGTTGTGCAGAAACTTCGAATTCCCGAGACCATTCTTAATGGGTTTCGATGAAGTAAAAATAGATAAAACAGTTATTTCAGATGAAAAGGTTTCAGAATTCATGAAGACATATGATAAAATGGTCGAACCTCAGGAAAAGAGTGCAGATGAATCAGCAGAAGAAACTGCAGATAATGTTGAAGAAAAAGAAGATAATATTGTTGGAAAAAACGAAGCAATAGAGAACGCAGAACCTGCAAAGAAGACAATTAATGATTCTAAATTAAAGGATCTTGCAAAAGAATTCCAAAAAACAGCTCAAAAAATGATGGAAGATTTGAACGGCATCAAGGAAAAAGAGGATGTCAAACCGATAAAAGAAGAAATTGTTGAACCAATAGAAGAAAATGATGTTGTTCAGGAAGTAAAGGAATTCGAAAGGAAACTAATTGAAAAGAAATCTCCTAAAAAGGAGAACCAGCATTGGGAAGATGGAGAAACTGTAATAAACGTTCCTATAGAAAAATTAGATGATCATGGTTGGAAGATTATAGACGTTGTTGGTAATGGCCATGGAGTATTTGCTTCACAGATATACAAAGCTATTAGAGTATCCGGTACTGTTTTCAATGATAAGATTGGTGCACTGTTAGACATGGGTCTTGTTCAAACAGCTAGAGGAAAAAGCGGCAAGAACAAACTTCACTATTACTTTTTAACAGATAGGGGAGAAAAGGTTTTTCACGGCAAATTTCAAAGATATGAAGGCAGTGTAGAGATGGATATAACAGAATTGCTTGAGTTGTTTTCTCTTGTAGGTTGGAAGGCTACTCGCAAGATAGATATCTTAGAGATAAACAAAGATGATGAGATACTGCCAGTAGCTCTTATTGATTATACGGACAGAAATCAAATATATGAAAAATTAAAAGAAAACAAGCACTTTGTCTGTGCAAATGAAACATTAAAAAACATAATAATTCAACAGGCTGCAAAACGTTCTTTGAGAAAGCCAGGTCTGGCAATTTTTGTAGCAACAATCGGAGACTTCCAAGAGAACTGCAAATTTGATAAGGTAGAGTTTGACGTGAAATAAATCCAAAATTCTTAAAAACAAACAACTTTTAAATAATTGATCAAACAAATAATAATCATGTTTAGTTATGTTACCCGTTTCAATGGGTTAGTTTCATGCTATTCTATATCTATATCGAAATTATTTCCATTAGCATAAGCTATGGAAATTAAAATGATCGAGAAAGGTCAACAAAGACAACTTTTGATAAAGTAGTATTTGTTTTTTATCATGCAGTTGTGTATTGCCTGTCTAAGGCACAGTCACTCGGCGAAACAATTCGTCATCGTTCACAACGTAATGCTCCACACAGGGGCACATCAGTTTTATTCAATTTACCCGACCGACCTGAGGATCGAGTAACACTTTTGTGTAGCCGTTTCGAAAAAACAAGCTTTCCATTCTGGATGAAACGGCTACTTATTTTTTGCAGATTCGGATTGACACCACCTTGACAAGCAAATGAGATATGTAGAGATATATAATTTACTGAAACATGTTTGAGATTTTTTAAACACCTCCTTAAAATAAAAAGTCAAGGTGGTGGTTTTTTTTAATTTTGAATTTTATGCTCAATATATATGGAAATTACATCAGTTACCGTTTCTGATCTCTTTTCTTAACAAACAGAGCTATTTGTTAGGAATGGAAATTGAAATGGTTTTTTTGGCCTCGCTCGGACATCAATCAATGATGTCTGTTTTTGATTGGTACTCCAGCGCCCTGGTCAATAAATAGACATTTCTAACAAAAACTAATAACATAGGGAATCTGCTTGCAGTATTCTTACGCCTAGCTAGGCGATTGTACATTTAGTTATGAAACTGTCTGTGACTAGGGCTGCTGGTTTTTCTAAAAACAATTAATATTTATGTACTTCTTATGTGAATAAATTTACTAATTCCTATTTTCAGGAGGTACCTGTCCGATGATTTACATAGTAAACGTCGGGTTCTATTAGCTTAGTTTATCAAGTGTCGGGTTCTATTAACTGCATTAAGAGTGAACAAAGTGGCAAACATTTAAAAGTTATTTCAAGGTCTTATCAGCATATGCCTCATCAAGGAATGGGGATTAATATTGAATTAAATAAACTTCAGGAGGTAAAAGACTTCTTTCTTATATTGGAGCACACCCTGCTCCATACATATTGTTTCTTTTACTTGCTCAACAATGGTTGAGTTAAAAACTCACTAGAGTTTACTTAAACCGTCCAACAAGTTATCGCACTTATTCGGACGGTTCCTTTATAATTGTCAATTATAAGGGATAAAAAGTTATTTATATCCCTATTAGTTAAATATTAACATGGTAGACAAAATTGACAAGTGTCCTTACTGCAGTAGCACGCGTACAGTATGGCGTGGCTACAGATACAATGAAGCAACAAAAAGACATCTAAGACTATGCAAAAAATGCAATCGTAAGTATACACCCAATGACAATTTCCTTAGGATGCGATTCAAAAAGGATACAATTATGAAAGGCGTCAACCTTTATGGTAAAGGCCTGTCTCTTTCTGAAGTGCAGCATGAAATGAAACATCGTTATGATGTTAAGGTTTCTCGCTGGACTATACTGAAATGGTTCAAGAAGTACACTAAAAAATAGCTACATCTTTTCAGGAGCTTCAATGCCAAGCAATTGCAAAGCGTTCTTCAATGTTATTTGTGTTGCTTTTACCAAAGCTAGCCTTGCTGCCGCTGTATTCTTGTCTGCTTTTAAAACCGGTAGAGTTTGATAGAATTCATTAAATATGGATGCGAGATTGTGAACATAGCTGGCAATATAATGAGGTCTGTAATCTTTTGCGGCGTTTTCAACGACCTGTGGAAATTCTGATATCGTTTTTATGAGTTTTATTTCCTTTTTGTCTACTAAAAGGGATGGATCAAAATCTTTAATTGTTTTTACTTTAGCCTTTTTTAAAATAGAGCAAGCCCTTGCATGCGTATACTGAACGTATGGTGCGCTGTTTCCCTGGAAATCCAATGCTTGGTTCCAATCAAAAACTATAACCTTTTCAGGCGATTGCATAATCATATTATATTTTATTGCACCTAATGCAACCTGCTCGGCTATTTTTTTGTGCTGCGCAACAGGCAAAGAAGGGTTCTTTTCCTTCGTAGCTTTCAAAGCAAGAGCGTACATTTTTCTTTTGAGATCGCCATACAATATGACCTTCCCTTCACGAGATTTCATCTTGCCTGAAGGAAGAATAACTAGTTCATAGGAAAGATGGTATTCCTTGTCAGCAAGTTTTTTGTTGTAAATTCCAATAGTTTTTATCAGTTGCTGGAAATGAAGCTTCTGCTCAGATCCAACAACGTGTATTATTTTGTCTGGATGGTATTCTTTTTCCTGCATCTCAGCCAGTGCTAGATCCTTTGTTGAATAGAGTGCTATGCCATCTCTTCTTAAAACAAGAAAGACTGGTAAATTGTATTTTTTCAGGTCTACTATCATAGCGCCTTCGCTTATTTCTGCTATGCCTTTTTTATGCAATTCTTTAACTATCTTTCTGCCAGGTTTTTCAACCTCAGATTCCATATAAAGCCTGTCAAAGTTTGCGCCAAAGTCTTTGTAAATTTTATCAAAATAATCAAGACTCCATTTTTTTCCTTTTTTCCAAAGTGGTAATAATTTCTTGTCACCATCATAAAGTTTTTTATTTATTTCATCAATTTCCTCAGCAACTTTTTGGTTTAGAGATGCCTTTTCATTTGATTCTCTATAAACTTCTCCTATCCACAAACCCTTGTCGACGTCTTTAGGTGGTTTTGAATTGTAGATGTTTATCAACCCCCAAAGAGCTTTTGCTACATGCGGACCTATATCGCCCTGGTAATTCGCTCTTATAATTTTATTTCCAGTTGATTCTAAAACACGGCATAAAGATTCTCCAAGTGCTATGTTTCTGACGTGTCCTATGTGAAAGGCTTTGTAGGGATTTGTCTGTACGTATTCTACCATCAACCTCTTTCCTTTTCCTGTTTTCGATTTCCCGTAAGCGTTCCTTTCTTTCAGTACATCCTTCAATACCATGGAAGCGATTTTTTCAGAATCTGCATAAAAATTTACATAAGGGCCAACAGGTCTTACTTCTCTGATTAAACCAGAAGGATTTAGTTTTGATGCAATATCTTTTGCTATTTCTGCAGGGTTTTTTCTGTATTTTTTTGCAAAAGCGAAGCAAGGCAAAGCCAAATCTGCACCAATTTCTTCTGGCGGTTTTTCTAAAAGTTCCTCTGCTTGTTTTTTTGAAACATGCTTTTGTAAAAGTTTCAAAACTTCGCTTTGTAATTTTTTATTTGCATTCATAACTTTATTTTGAAGTTACAGAGTAATAAAATAATTGGTTAGTTGTCACTAAGTTAACTAAATTTTATATGTTAGGTAACTATATAATATTCATGAATTCTTTAAAGGATTCTTTTAGAAGAATTTTTATCGTTTCAGTTTTTTTGTCATTCTTAATTGTTCCTGTAATTGTATCTGCTGTACCAGCTTACATAACACAGCAAGGCAGGCTTGTTAATTCTACATCAGGTAACACAATAAACGGAACACATAATTTTACATTCAGAATATACACAGCTGAAACCGGGGGAACAGACATTTGGGATGAAGGCCATCTAAACGTTTCTGTAACAAACGGTGTGTGGCATATTGTTTTGGGAACCAACACAACAATTGATTTAAACTTTACTCAAAATTATTGGTTAAGCATACAAGTTAATGACAATTCTGAAATGACACCAAGAAGAAGAGTAACAACATCTGCTTATTCGTTCTATACGAACAACACCGATTTGCTTGACGGAAAAGACTCCAGTTATTTTGTTGCAGTCGCTGGTGATGATCTAGCAGGCAACCTAACTGTCAATGCTAACAAGACATACTGGCTAGGCAATGAAACAGAGTGGTTCGGCAAAATTTACAGCGACATTTTCAGAGGTGTTAGTGGCTTATTCGATTCCATAGGAGTTGGCAATGTTACAATCCCTAGCGGTGACACTGTTATTTGGTCCAACGGCACAATTGAAACAACTCAGTTCTATGGTGGTGTAGCTGATAACTGGATAAACACAACAGGCGATACAATGACTGGTTCATTAAACATATCCGATGCGTTGTGGCTGTATGCTAACGGTTCAATCAGCATGGGTGGCAACTTCTCAGTGTTTGGTGGTGCAGTTGTGATATGGAGTAACGGAACAATTGAAACAGATGCTACTAGTTCTTATGGTGGCATAGCTGATGACTGGGTCAATGAAACCGGAGATTATATGACTGGAGAATTGAATATTTCTGGCAATATTTACCTATACCCTAACGGTTCGATTAATGTTGACGGCAACATATCTGTACCTACAACTGTGGTTATCTGGTCCAACGGCACAATTGAAACAACTGATAGTGACACAATTTATGGAGGCGTAGTTGATAGTTGGGTCAATATAACTGGTGATACCATGACCGGTGAGTTGAACATATCAAGTAAGATTTAC
>Ga0180008_1001921_pt1 | contig 11979 bp, 20 predicted proteins | sample MM_PW_MetaG_FD_121121 | JGI IMG/M metagenome (GOLD analysis project Ga0180008, IMG submission 121121) | Groundwater microbial communities from the Aspo Hard Rock Laboratory (HRL) deep subsurface site, Sweden - MM_PW_MetaG | ecosystem: Environmental > Aquatic > Deep subsurface > Groundwater... | reverse complement strand
AATTTTCCAAAAGTAAATGAGTTTATTTTTTCGAGCGACCTTTATCATGGCAATAACGAATTAAGAAAACCAGAGTATATTCCTGTATAGTTAAAAACTAAATAGTTTGGGACAATCGTAAAAACGAAGCCCTATGACCAACTGGTTATAGGGCTTTTTTATTAGGATAAAAGGAACAAAAAGAGAAATGCTGTATTTGAATCCTAATCTAAAAAAGAATATGGAAAAACAAATAAGGTCTGTGCTAACCGTAATTTCGCAAATTATAGAGACAAGATTGAGAAATAATGTAGAAGTCGTAGAAACAGAATGTGATATTGGAGACAAAGAGAACCTTCTTTGGATTATCAAAACTCTCAAAAGAGACTTACGTGAATGCGAGAAGAATCGAATTTAAATGAAAAAGATATAAATTATGGAGATAGAAATCACAGATAGAGAGTCAGACGTAGAGATAACTCTTATTCCAAAAACCATTAAAGAGGAGGTGCAGGCAAAACACCTAAAGATGTTAATATGTAATAAAGATGAATGTAATGTGATGTGGTGTGTCCGGCCTCTGAATCCTCCTACGTTAATTCATTAGGGATAAATTATGTCAAGTGTGAAAGAAATAGAATTACTAAAACAGACAAGAGATAATTTATTAAAAATTACGGATGACAATCTTCTTAATCGTAACAGGTCAAACCGGTATTTATATCTTAAACTTGAGGATATTTTAATAGAAATACAAGGCATTTATACTTTGTGGGACAGAACCTATGAGTAGAGCAGAAGAAATAATTGACCTGCGCAATAGAGAGTTGGCTGCACAGGCCAATATAAGAAGTTTATGGCAGGAAACGGCAGACAAGATATATCCTTATGTCCAGATAACTGCTACTTATGAAGCTGGTGTGCCGAGGACTACCGAGATATTCGACCAGACCCCTATGTTGGATGGAGAGGATATGGTATCCGGTCTGAAGCAGGTTTTAATACCTTCCGGCCAGACTTTCTATGCGGTTAAGGTTGGGAATAATAACAGGATTGACGATGCTACACAAAGATATATCTCTATGCTTACAGAGGTGTCTCACGAGAAACTCTTCGAGTCCAATTTCATAACTGAGTTCGACGAGGTTTTAAGGTCTCTGATATATTTCGGGCCTGCAAGCATTTATTCCGAATGGACACCAAAAACAGGTTTGAATTACAGAACTTGTGTAGTTGGTTCGTATCAATTCCTTGAGAACAGTAAAAAATTAGTTGACGGTCTTATATTTACGGCGAAATATACGGCGAGACAGGCGATAGAGGAGTTCGGCGAGGACAAGGTCGGCAAAGAAGTAATGGATGCATTTAACGACCAGAAAAAACAAAATGATTTATTTGAGTTTATTTATCTTGTAAGGCCGAGAGATATTGTAAATCCAAATCTATCACAAAGTTTTAACGAAAATATGCCTTGGGAATCCATTGTAGTAAGTGTGAAGGAAAAAACAGAAGTCGCGGTTGGCGGTTATCCCGAATTTCCATATCACTGTGCAAGGTGGAAAAGGCCGGCATACGAAAAACATGGTCGTGGAATTGGAACGGAGATACTCCCGCAAATAAAAGTTCTCGACAGAATGAAGAGGGATTTTATCGATGTTGGGAATAAGTGGGCTAATCCCCCGAGAGACATTCTCGAATCTTTCGAGGGTCCTTATAGGGTAACTCCTGGCGCTATAAATAGAGGCAGGGAATTTCCATTTGCAAAGGCAGCTGAGGGTGGAATGTTAGGCAATTTCCCGATAGTAAAAGACATTCTTGCTATGGAGCAGGACATAATTCACAGGGGATTTTTTAAAAACGCTTTTAGCCCGCTTGAGGACTTGACCGGGGATAGAAGAACTACATTAGAGATAAGAGAACGAATAAGGCAGACCTGGCATAGAATTGGGCCGCCCGTTGCAAGGGTATGGTATGAACTATTAGAAAAGTGCATTACAAGGTCGGTATTACTTTTAATTAGAAACGGTGTTATTCCATACCCCCCCACAGAATTACAAGGCGCCAATTTCGGGATAGAGTTCGTCGGGCCGTTTGCCCTTGAACTTAGAAGTCAACAGGCAAAGGCATTTCAGGAGTGGGTATCCTTTGTTGGCGAGATGGAGGCGGTATTCCCAGGCGCTACTGATAATGTTGACGTCGACGATGCTATTATGCGTATGGGTAGGACGTTTGGTGTTAATGCCGAGGATATGGCCTCCGAAACCGAAAGAGAAGCCAAACGTGAGGCACGTCAGGCACAATTAGAGGCACAACAGGCATTACAGATGGCACAGGTTGCGGGCCCAGCGTATCAATCGGCCACAAAAGCGCCGGAAGTTGGTAGTCCGGCCGAAATGTTAACGGGAGCGTAAATGGAAAAGATAAAAATTAGACCTTGGACTACGGGGGAAAGAAAAGTAGTAACAAAAAGCGCATTGGAGAAAACCAGAAGAGCATATAAAAAAATGTTCGATTGGAATCGGGAACAATTTACGAAAATATCTTGAAGCGTTAATTGGAGCGTAAATGAAAAAGAATGGTCTGATACATATAGTAACTTCAAGATTGCTATGCGACGGACACGATTGGATGTTGGTTCGTGGAGGAAAGTATAAGTGTGTTCTTTGTGGGTATATCTTGCCTACTGAGCCTATGGACACTCTTATACTTCGTTCTGGATGTCCTAAGTCAGAAGTGGTGTTGATGGGAGCAAAATAATGCCAGTAAAACTTGAAAGAAAATTGAGGCGGCAAGGTAAGAAAAAGGGATTTACCGGCGACAGATTAAACGCATATATCTATGGAACCCTTCAGAAAGTAACATCGTGGAAGCCCAAACACGGGAAGAAATAGTTAAGCAGAGGAATATGGATTTCCTTCATTCTTTCTCTGGCCCGCACGGCGAGAGGGTTTTACTATACTTGTCGAGGTATTGTCTTGAAAACCGTTCCACTTTTGTCGAGGACTCTGCAAGGAAGAGCGATTTCAACGAAGGTGCAAGGTCGGTAATAATAGAAATCAGGCGTTGGCTTGATTATGATTTGAACAAATTGGAAAAGGAATGAAAATGGAAAAGTTAACTACTGAAGATGGGACGTGGTTAAAAGAACACGGTGTTAAAGAAGACTGTCCGAGATTTAAGATGGAAACCTTGAGACAGATAGCAAAACTTCCACCCATACCGCCGCTACCTACTTATGAAGAGGCAAGAAAAATTGTTGATAACGCCGAAATCGTAAACGAAGGGACAGATTGCGAGTTTGTTAAAGGTTGTTTTGGCAATAAGTATCGAGATGCAGTAATGGTACTTGATATGGAGTGGCTTGCTAAAAACAAAAAACAAAAAAATGCCCCGCACATTTACATTATTGACGGCATAGAATATTTTATTTAGACAAAAAAGGAGCAAAGTTTATGACCGACAATGAGATTGACATGTTTGTGAACGGCAAAGCCGCACTTGTTCCTGGCGTGGGTGGTTTTCATATTGAAAAGCTCGAACCTCGCACCAAAGATATTCCTTTGCCTAAAAAATATAAGATAGGACAAGAAGTTGTTTATGACCATATAAATGGGACGGCCGGAAGATGTGTGGGAGAGGGAATCATAGAGGAAATAAATAATAAACAAACTTATGGAGATTATTTCGTAAGTATAAATAAAGAAAGAGATACGTTTATGTGGTTTAGAGAATGTGAATTAACTGAAAAAGTAGATTTTTAAAAAAAGGAGTAAAGTTATGAGTAAAGATGGATTAGCTGAGACCGCTGGAGCGACTATCCCAGCCCCAAAAACAATGTATCAAGAAGTAGAAAGGGACGAAAATGTCGCAAGAGGATGCGCAAAGGTAACGGAAATCATTGCGTATGATGCTACCAAAAAGGAAAGAAGGAACGCCGAAAACGAAGTAAAGAAGGATAGGGACGGAAATATATTATATGTAGAAGTGCCTCGTCGTCCATACTTTTGCCAGACGAAGGAACAGGAAACTATGTTTTCAGAGAACAATCCTGGCACGAGAACAGAAACCTTTGTGATTCAGTTGTTGGAATCTACGGCCAAAAAGTATCTTAACGACCCTGAAAATATGAAACAATTTGCCAGAAAAGGGGAGGTGTAATTATGGAAGAAGGATTAGTTGCGACTACCGAACCAGAGACTACCCCAACCCCGCCAACGGTATCTTCTTTTATTGGCGAAGATGGTTCGTTGAAAGAAGGTTGGCAAGGTGTTTTGGATGAAGATTACAGGGACGATGCTATTTTGTCGACCGTGAAGAATTTCAAGCATCTGGCAAAGATTACCGTTGATACCAAGCGAATGATGGGCAAGGACAAAATATCAGTTCCTACAGAGACATCCAGCGAGGTCGAATGGGAAGAATACTATAAAGCCGGAGGCAGGCCGGAAACCGTTGCCGATTACGGCTTGAAAGTGCCCGATGATATACCGGCGGAAATATCCGAGTTGGTATTCCCGACAGAACGGTTATCTGCTTGGCAGGACAGGTTCTTCAAGGCCGGTATAAGCAAAAAGGCGGCTGACCAGTTTATTGCCGCTTTTGGTCAGGATGTAATGCTGGATTTTCAGAACCAGAAAAACGCCGAAGAAGCAGAAATGACAGAACTTACAGGTGGCCTTGCGAGAGATTGGGGTAATGCCTACGACCAGAAAATACATTTCGGTAATATGGCAATCGAAGAAGGCACTAAGGGTGATGAGGGGTTAAAGCAGCGGGTTGTAGTCAAAATACAGAAAGACCCAGACCTAACAAGATTTACATCTAATTTGGGTAGTAAATTCGCCGAGGGCAAGCCGCCGAACTTTAGTTCAATTCCGACACCTGCGGATTATCAGTCCCAGATTAACGATTTGATGGCGTCTCCTGTTTTGCTTGACTCTAAAAGCACAGCAGCGCAACGAAAAGTAATAACAGATAAGATTATGGTTTTAAGAGCAAATATGGCAAAGACTAAGACTACTCCATAGGGGGCCTTAGTTGAACCAATAGTACCACGGATTAGCCTTTCAAGTTGAAGGCCCCGGAAAACGGTCGTAATCGACCCGCCCATCGGCGTTAGATAGGAATGACCCACTCGTCGTGGACTATCTTTCCGAGGCAATTTTTCAACTATTAGAAAGGCTATTCTTATGAGTACCCAGATACCGATTGCCTTTGTTGACCAGTTCAAGGCCAACATTATGCTTTTATCGCAGCAGAAACAAGCGAAAATGCGTGGATGTTGCCGGATGGAGTCAATAACGGGCGATACGATGTACGTGGAAATCATCGGGCCAAAGGATGCTCAGCCTCGTGGCGCACGTCACGGAGCTACTCCTATTTCCGATGCCGACCACACCCGTCGAAAACTGTCGATGGTGGACTATGTAGTCCCCGCCGACATAATCGACAAACCAGACCGTTTGAAGATGCTTATAGACCCGCAATCGGTTTATGCCCAGAATCAGACGTTCTCTTTGAACCGCCAGATTGACGATGTAATTATCGCCGCTCTTGGCGCAAGTGTTTTGGAAGGTCACGCTGGCGGAACTACGATTGCTTATTCAGACGTTGGCGAGTGCCGTGTTGTTCAAAGCACAGGAGCGGTTGCTGCGGCTGGAACAGCGCACGCCGCCGGTGCTGAAACAGCGCTGTCCATCGCTAAGCTACTTACCTGCAAGGAACTTCTTGATGACGCAGAGATTGATGAATCCAGACAGCGTTATTTCCTGACCAATCCTCACAATATCAACCAGTTGCTTAACACAACTGAAGTTAAGAGTGCGGACTACAACACGGTCAAGGCTTTGGCGCAGGGTTTCGTTGACTCCTTTATGGGCTTTAACTTCATAAAGAGCACCAGATTAGCAGTTGGCGCTGACACTGATTGTCGGCGTTGTTACGCTTTTGCGCAGGATGCGATTGTGTTGGCTATCGCAGAAGAGCCAACAGTAAGTATAGACGTTCTTCCGACTATGCTTAACTCTACTCAAGTATATTCGACACTGAGTATAGGCGCAACAAGAGTCGAAGGCCCCGCAGTTGTTTCGATTGAACTGGACACTGCATAATCTTGAAAGGAGATTAAATTATGAGTAAACACTTTACAAAACCGTTTAATCCCATCGGCTGGCAGGGTTCACCTCACGACTTTAGTGGCGATAACAACTTGGGTATTTATGCTACCGAAGCGACACAGAGGTTTGTGTACGGGACAAGATACCTGACCTGGGACGGTCGAGTGTACAAGTATGCTAATGCTGGTGCAGCTATTACAACTGCTCACGTTGACTATGCGGTTTATTGGGCCGCAGACCACAGAAGTGATTGGTATCAGGCATTACCGGCTGCTATTACTGCCGGTGACACGTCTGTTCTCGTTGACCTTACAGGAGGTAGTTCTGAAACTTGTGACGAAGACGAGTTGGCTGGCGGTTATGTTTTCCTTATGAAGCTCGCCCTTGCTAATCAATGCATACGTCAGATAGTTGGCAACACGAAAAATGTATCTACTGAAACAATTATATATCTGGAAGCACCGGTTTCCCACGCATTTACCAAAACAACTGACCACTTTGAAATCCTTGCGAATCCTTGGGCTGACATTCGTAGTTCATATGCAACCGGAACGACTACAACTACGATGGCTGGTATGCCGGTTGTTACTTGTGCTGCAAGTTCCAAGACCTGGATTCAAACCTGGGGAATTTGCAGGGGTAGTTGGGTAGGACCGGCTGCAACCGAAAGAAGTTTGTATTACCACGCTAACGGTTCATTTGCTCATTATGCAGATATAGCCGCTGGAACTGACCAAGTAGCTGGAGTGTGCATTTTGCCTGGCACAGACCATTCTGCGTTCTTTATGTTGCAACTCAGTATTTAGTTTAGGAATGGGGTGGGGGAAACTCCACCCCAGTTTTTATGAAAGGACAGATAGTTTCAGAAACGCCACAATGCCCGAAGTGTGGGTCGTATATGTATATGCCCCGTGAAAAAAACGGTAAACGATACCGCCATTGCAGGGTTTGTGGACACGATACGCATTGGTCGGAATTTCTATTTAAGTTGAGATTTTGGAAATGGCTAAAAACAACGACGGCGAAGTAGTTTCCTTCAAGCACAACAAAAAAGACCTGCAAGACGAAGTTAATTGCCGCACTTACAAGGCCGGTTACACCGACAGGGACGGTCAGCTGAAGATAAGCAGAAATGATGGTGCGGGCAAAGGCGACGTGCCACGACCCTACAACCGAAAGAAATACGCAGAAAACTACGACAGGATATTTAGAAAATGAAAGTAGTTATAGGGATACCGGTTGCAAAAGACCATCAGATTGATATACGAACTGCCGGATACTGCGCAATGGAGGCACAGCATCCTGACGTTGAATGGGGATATGCTTCCACAAGAGACGCCGGAGTTGGCAGGGATTCTATTGCATATTTCGCACTAAAAGACCCTGACGTAACGCACGTTTATTTTATGGACTACGATACCGTAGCACCGACTGGAACTTTGCAAAAACTACTTTCTTATAACGTTCCTATTGCAGCAGGTATTTACCCGATGACAAGTGATAAGCAAGTGGTATGGTCGTTTAAGGTTGGCGATGAATGGTGGCCTGTAAGCAAACCGTTACCAAAAGGATTAGTGTCAGCAGATGCGATTGGCGGTTCGACATTACTTATTAAACGAGAGGTCTTCGAGAACATTGACCGACCTTGGTGGAAGATGGAATATCACCCCATTAACGAATACGGCGGTTATTTGAGATGGGGTGAAGATGAGTATTTTAGTTTGTTAGTAAAAATGGCCGGATACAAGATTATGGTTGACCCGACAGCGATATGCGACCACTTCAATTACAAGAGTTTATTGACTCTTGCGACCGGCTACACAATGGAATATCAAAGTTTATTAGGAGAAAAATAATGGCAACAATGGCAGCGAATGCAACGTTATGGGGCTTTTTGGCTTATGTCAAAAGAAACCCATATAAATCAGTGGGGGGTATGACGTTTGACGACCTTCAGAATATGGCCGACCTTTACATCGCCCAGAATACGGAATTAAGTTCTACGGCAGCTTATACAGACTGCGAATTTCCGACCTTTGACGGAACTGGCACACAGGCGGCTGATACTGCTGCGGCTGGCGGTATAGCGAAATACCCAGAAAAACAAATGGATACAGGTTAAGGAGATAGATAATGGCTGGAAGTGCAGCTTTAACAAGCCCTGCGTTCAGGGAAGCTCCCGTATGGGAGAGAATAATTACTTATACTTTTGCAAGTGGCGATACCACTGAAGTCAAGTATGCCTTGCCGATGAACGGTATCCTTCAGAAAATCCACGTTAAATGTGGCGCTAATACGGCAAGTGCAACAACTACGGTAGCTATTGACGATAACGCAGATAACGAAGTATGGAAGGTAGCGGCTTTGGCAGTGGAAACTACCTATGCCTATAGTGTATCAGAACCGTTGACCGGCGTAATTGATATAGGCATATTGCCAAGCGCAGACCCGACAAGCGCTTTCGTTGTTACGGTTTATTTGCGAGGAATCTGATGTATAACGCAAAATACTTAATGCCGCAGGTCAATACAGACGGCCTGCTGGCACACTGGAAACTATGGGATGGTTTTGCGACCACAGATACAGTATTTGACTATGCGCTTAATAGTAATCTTGGCGCTACTACAATGTTAAGTTACGGTGCTTATCCAGGATATAATTTTATAGATAGCAGCCAGATAAATGTAGGAAGTGGTTCAACCCTTGATAATCTTTTTGATGGTGGTTCTTCGTTTGTTGGATGGCTAAAACCGTTAGACCAGGGACAGGCAAATGGTGGAGTTGTTTTTAGCAAATCAAATGCAGCTTATACCGCCGGAATAGTGCTTTATTGTAACGCTTCCAATACCAAATTGACCTTCATTCAATCCACTACTGGAACAGATGGCAACTGGACTTTCCCCGTTGATATTACTGATGGTGCGTGGCAGTTGGTGGTTCTTACTTACGATGCAGACACGGCAGCCGCCGGAGGCGCACCAACGGTATATGTAAATGGTGAAGCCGTTGTAGTAACGGAGGTCGCCGCCCCAGATGCTGCTCGTGATTCCGATGCTGCGGTAGAAATGTATATTGGGACAAGGAGCGCTGGCGGAACAAGTTGGAATGGCAAGATGGACGACTTGATGTTCTTTAATAGAGTGTTGGGTGCAACAGAGGTTAAAAGTATTTTTAGCGTTACCAGACAGAGATATGGAGTTTGATTATGACTAAAGCGGAATTTGACGTGCCGAAGGACTGTATGGTTTTTATTACTCGGACTAACGGCGACCAAATAGTGATAAAAAGAGTTCATCTTGGCCCCGAAAACGCAGCCAATCTGGCAAACTTGATAAATACTCCCGATGGCGTTTTGAGAGTAACTGTTAAGAGAAAAGACGAGGTATAAAATGGCTACTTTAGTTACTGAAATTTGCAACCAAAGTTTAAGTAGAATAGGCGCCAAAAGACTCGCATATACCGGCACTACGGAAACAGACCTTGACGCTAATACTACATTAGAAGCGATACTGTGCAACCTGCATTATACGCAGACCAGAGATTCGCTATTGAGGTCGCATTGGTGGCGGTTTGCTTCTGCAAGGGCTGATTTGGTATTAGATACCGAAACTCCATCATTTGAATGGGACTATCAGTTTATTCTGCCGGAAGATTTTTTGAGAATGAAGTCCATCTATGAGAATAGATTTTCAGATGTGAACCTTGACTCTTATGCACTTGAAGGGACTCTTCTACTTACAAACGAATCTGAAATGTCAATCAGGTATATCAGGAAAGTAACCGACGTAACTGAATTTGACCCGTTATTTGTAGATGTTCTTGTCCTGCATCTGGCATTGAAGTTTATACCCGCTCTGGCCGGAACGAAATCCGAATCGCTTATGCTGGATATAAAGCAAGACCTTAAAGTATTAACGTCGCAGGTAAGGGCGATAGACAGGCAGGAAACCAATACTATCGGTCAATATGATTTGAATACGTGGAATGATGAGAGGTATCGTTAGTGGCGCACGAAATACGATTTGGTTGGGCTCTTGACCAAACACTATGGGCTGCCATTTTCAAGAATGACACTGGAACGTTCAAGGTTAATGTTACCGGCGGAGATACTTGGGAAGTATGGAACGATGCCAATATAGCTACTTATGATATATCCTTGTCTGAAGGCGGCGCTGGTTCGGGTAGTGGAACTTATACTGGAACGTTTCCCGTTATAGCGGCAGGGGTCTATCATATAACCATATATCAAGGCGCCGTTGCAGCTACCGACCCTCCTGTCGGACACGGAGTAGTATATTGGGATGGAACTGCGGAGATAAGTATTTATACCGTAGATACGACTATTGCTGACGATATAGTTGGTGCTGACGGCGACACGTTAGAGGATTTATCCGACCAGATAGATACTGTTGACGCTAATGTTGACCAGTTAATCATTGACCAGAACAAGGTCTTAAATGTCGTTGACGAAACCGAAAAGAAACCTTCGATACGGGTCATAGTGGAATAATGGCAAACGCCTCTATAACTTTCAGAGAAGGCGAATTTACTCCACAGTTAGATGCAAGGTCTGACGTAGAGAAGTATGGGTATGGTTGCAGGCGCTTGGAGAATATGCTGCCCAGAATTTACAGCGATGTAACCAGAAGGCCAGGCACAAGTTTTATCGCTATTATGATAGATTTGGATGTGGTGTTACCGAGTATAGTTTCTTATGAAAATGTTGGTTTGTGTTATGAAAACATAATCGTATTGACATTGGCAGATAATGCGACAAACAGGGCTTTAATGCCAGTGTTTATTTGTTATGAAGACAATATCGTATGTTATGAAAATGACCCAGTTGTAACATCTGAAACCGCAGTATTGTCTTCTTCAATGGTATGTAATGAAAATAAGGTATTATTCTATGAAAACGAAATATTGATTTAAGGAGTCAAAAAATGGCAGATTTGAAAGAAACAAGTATTGCATTGTTAAGCAGTACGTCGGTGACAATGGGAACAAACGCAAATGGTACGAAACAAATACTGTATTCTGTTCCGTACGGTAAGGATTGTGTTGTTACTGAAGTAATAATCCGCAATTCAAGTGCGACTTTAGCGGGTTGTAACGATGTTGATTTTGGAGTTGGTGCTGCGTGCGCAACGCAGGCTTTCCTGAATGCTGAAACAGGGATTGTAGATATGATTACTACTACAGATTTTATGAGGCTGGTTACTTCAAGTAATGATTACAAGGTTATTGACGGTTCTGACGCTACGGCGGCAAACAGAGAATTTGGTATCCAGATAATCGCCGGAGCGACCGCTGCTGCCACTACAGCCACTATTGATGTGTTCGGATATTTGTTTTAATAAACAGTAATGAACAAAGAGATTGTATCATTTAATTCTGGCGAACTGTCACCGGAACTGGATGCTTTGACTAATATAGAAAAGTATTCATCCGGCTGTCGTCATTTAGAGAATTGTCTGCCGAGAATCTATGGTAGTGCCGAGAGAAGGCCAGGGACAGATAGGGTAAGTAATTCACCTGCTGTGTATGAGACAATATCATATACGCCAACCATAGAAGACCCTGGCAGTATTTTATCTATGGTGATTGCGTGGGAAAACGAGGTTGTCTGCTACGAAAATGAAGTTGTGGAGATACCAAGTGATACTTATGACCTCCCTTCGTATGTATGTATTGATAATGATATAGTCTGTTGGGAAAACGTAACACAAGTATTGCTGGAAAGCGCAGATGGCTACGAGGTTGCTGGTTGCCGTGAAAATCTCACGTTGTTTTATGAAAATGAGATGATTGTTATATATACTCCGGTTGACCAGTGGAGTTTATGGTTAAAAAGTCTAACCGATACACAGCAAACAACACAGTT
>Ga0180008_1001920_pt1 | contig 11980 bp, 12 predicted proteins | sample MM_PW_MetaG_FD_121121 | JGI IMG/M metagenome (GOLD analysis project Ga0180008, IMG submission 121121) | Groundwater microbial communities from the Aspo Hard Rock Laboratory (HRL) deep subsurface site, Sweden - MM_PW_MetaG | ecosystem: Environmental > Aquatic > Deep subsurface > Groundwater... | reverse complement strand
GGCATCGACGTGATCAACCAGATCAAAATCGAAAACCCACACCTGTGGGATGCCGAAATGAAGGAAGAAGCGACCCAGATGATCCTGCAAGGGACCCAGCTGGAGATCGAATACGCGCGCGACACCATGCCACGCGGCGTGCTGGGCATGAACGCGGCCATGATGGAGGACTACCTCAAGTTCATCGCCAACCGTCGCCTGTCGCAGATTGGCTTGAAGGAAGAGTACCCAGGGACCACCAACCCGTTCCCGTGGATGAGCGAGATCATGGACTTGAAGAAAGAGAAGAACTTCTTCGAGACGCGAGTGATCGAGTATCAGACAGGTGGGGCGTTGAGCTGGGATTGATCGAGCCTGACCCGACGCTATCGCCGGCAAGCCGGCTCCTGCTGGGATAACCACGCCTCGTGCAGGAGCCGGCTTGCCGGCGATAACGATCTATCAGGCACCCCGCTTCAGTTGGACACTTGCTCCAGAAAGATCAGCTTCAGCGGTTCCCGCAGCAAGTCATCCGCCGTCGCGGCAAAGCGCTGGAAGTACGGCATCGCAAAATGCGCATCGAGGGCTGCCTGGTCCTTGAACGCTTCACGCATATAGAACGTGCCTGGTTCATCACGCAGTTCGAACAGCACGTAATCCAGGTTGCCAGGCTCGGTGCGGGTCGGTTCGACCAATGCCAGCAGGCCGGCCTTGAGCGCTTGCTCCTGGCCCGGCTTGGCCTTGAGTACGGCGATGGATATCAGGGGTTTGCTCATGTTGGCGACTCCATGGGTGGCTTGGCTGATGCAGCCGGCGAGCATGACGCACAGCGACAAGCCGAGGGCTTTGATCAGGGTGTTCATTGGAAATTCTCAAGCACAATCTTGCCCCGCGCCTTGCCGCTTTCCACCAGGGCATGGGCGCTGCGCATATTGGCGGCGTTGATCGCACCAAAATGCGCGCCGAGGGTGGTGTGCAGCACGCCTTGGTCGATCAGTTGCGCCACCCGGTTGAGCAGGTGGTGTTGCTGGATCATGTCCGCCGTTTCAAACAGCGAGCGGGTGAACATCAGTTCCCAGTGCAAGGACAAGGATTTGAGCTTGAGCGGCATGACATCCAGGCTGGCCGGATCGTCGATCAGCCCCAGCCGCCCTTGTGGGCGCAGCACTTCCACCAGCTGTGCCAGATATTCCTGGGTATGGGTGAGGCTGGCGACATGGCTGACCGCCGCAATTCCCAGCGCCTGGAGCTGGGCCAGCAGGGGCCGGCGATGGTCGATCACATGATGGGCGCCCATGCGCTGGACCCACTCGGCAGTCTCCGGGCGCGAAGCGGTGCCGATCACGGTCATGTGGGTGAGTTGACGGGCCAGTTGCACCAGGATCGAGCCCACGCCGCCGCCGGCACCGACCACCAGCAGTACATCGTCCCGGCCACCGCCTTCGGTCACGCCCAGGCGGTCGAACAGCAACTCCCAGGCGGTGATCGAGGTCAGCGGCAAGGCGGCGGCGTGGGCGGCGTCTACGGTACGGGGCCGGTGGCCGACGAGGCGCTCGTCAACCACCTGCAATTGGCTGTAGCTGCCGGCACGGATCAGGGAGCCTGCGTAGTACACCGCGTCGCCCGGCTTGAACAGGCTGACGTCGGCGCCTACCTGGCTCACGATGCCCGCCGCGTCCCAGCCGAGGATGTTCGATTGCTGGGCATAGGCGCCGGAGCGGACCTTGGTATCGATCGGGTTGACCGCCACTGCCTGCACTTGCACCAGCAGGTCCCTGGGGCCCGGTTGGGGCGCGTCGATCGTCACATCGATCAGCGAGCGCGGATCGTCGATGGGCAGGCCATGCTGGGTAAAGGTGATTGCTTTCATGGGGACTCACGGTTGATGACGGGCGATGGCCCTCGATGGCTTGCATCTTTACCGTTCCCAGGGCGAAGAAAAATCGACAAAATGCAGCAACACTTTCATCGCTGGAGTGAAAATGATCCGCATCGATGATCTCGGGCTGTTCCTGCGCAGCGCGGCACTGGGCAGCTTCACCGCAGCAGCGGTTGAGGCCAACCTGTTGCCGGGCCAGGTCGCGGCAGCCATCAAGCGCCTGGAGCGGGAACTGGAGGTGCGCCTGTTTACCCGCACCACCCGCAGCCTGCGCTTGAGCGCCGAGGGCGAACAGTACCTGCCCACTGCCCGTGGCGTGCTGGAGCAGTTGACGCTGGGGCGCGAGCGCTTGCGCGGCGATAACGCGCCGCTGCAAGGTACGTTGCAGATCGCTGCGCCGTCGGACCTGGGGCGCAATATTCTGCTGCCGATGCTCACCGAGTTCCGCCGCCTGCACCCTGGGCTGACCCTGCGCTTTCTGGTGTCGGACCAGGTCACCAACCTGTTTCGCGACCCGGTGGACGTGGCCTTGCGTTACGGCTGGAACGAGGACGCCAATTACATCGCCCTGCCCCTGGCGCCCTGGAATCGCCGGGTCTTGGTAGCGTCGCCGGATTACGTGGCACGCCATGGCGCACCGTCGTGCGTCGACGACCTGCCCGGCCACCCGTGCCTGCTGTACCTGCAAAACGGTCGCCTGCATGACCGCTGGGCATTGGGCGAGCAGACCGTGCACGTCACCGGCCCCCTGTTCAGCGACGACGCCGATGTAGTACGGCGCTGGGCCGTCGCCGGTGAAGGCATCGCCTACAAATGCTGGCTGGATGTGTACGCCGATGTGCAGGCACATCGGCTGGTGGTGCTGTTGCCGCAGGTTCCCGGCGATGTGTACCCGTTGAGCTTCGCCTGCCCCCATCGCGCTCAGATGTCGCGGGCGGTGACCCAGTTGTATCAATGGTTGAACCAGCAGTTCAGCGCCCTGGAGCGCTTGTGAACCCTTTTATAGTGGATTAGGAAAGACGCGGTTTTTATGCCAAACCAAACCATCAAGACGCCGTGCGTCGGCCTGTGTTCCACCGTTTATGGCGACCTGGTGTGCCGTGGCTGCAAGCGTTATCACCATGAAGTCATTCAGTGGAATGGCTATAGCGCCGCGGAAAAACAAGCGGTGTGGCTGCGCCTCGAACAACTGCTGGTGCAGGTCATGACCAGCAAGTTGCAGGTGCTCGATGCCCCGCGCCTGCGCCAGCAGTTGGAGGCGCGCAAGATCCGTTTTATGCCGCACCAGTCGCCTTATTGCTGGGCCTATCAGTTGATTGCCCGGGGCGCGCGGGTGATTTCCAGGCTCGATGCCTATGGCCTGGCGTTGCTGCCGGAGTTTCGTGAACGGCACCTGGCGGATTTGCGTGATGCGATTGATCGGGAGTTTTTCCTGTTGTCAGAGGCGCATTACCAGCGTTACATCGCGCCGCAGTTTTTGCATGAGGCATTTGGGCCGGCGTTGATTGCCACGCTCTAAAGCCCAGCACAAAACCCTGCAGGAGCTGGCTTGTGTGGGAGCGGGCTTGCTCGCGAAGGCGGTGGGTCAGTTGGTGCATAGGTGACTGACCCACCGCCTTCGCGAGCAAGCCCGCTCCCACACGGGTGCCTCATTTACCTTGAGGGGTCAGTGGGTCCAGGATGCCCCGCGCTCGGTGGGCAGGCCGTAGCGGTCGATGGCCTGTTGGCACACCTGCGCCTGCAGGCTGCCTTGTTCCACCAGGGCCGCCAGCGCGGCGAGGACGATGTGGTGGCGGTCTACCTCAAAGAAGTCGCGCAACGCCACGCGGGTGTCGCTGCGCCCGAAACCATCAGTCCCCAGGACGGTGTAGCTCGACCCCAGGTACGAGCCGATCATCTGCGGCACTGCGCGCACATAGTCCGACACCGCAACCACTGGCGCGCCTTGCGGCAGGCAGCTCGCCAGGTGGCTGTGCCGTGGGCTTTGCAGCGGATGCAGGCGATTGTAGCGCTCCACCTCCCGCGCATCGCGAGCCAGTTCGCTGAAGCTGGTCACGCTGAACACCTCGCTGTCGATCTGCCAATCGTCTGCCAGCAACTGCGCGGCGGCTTGGGCCTCGCGCACCAGGGTGCCGGAACCCAACAGGCGAACCTTGGCGCCAGCCGCGCCGCCAAGGCGGTACATGCCCTTGATAATCGCCGCCTCGACGCCCTCTGGCAGGGTTGGTTGCGGGTAGTTTTCGTTCATCAGGGTCACGTAGTAGAACTCGTCGACGTCGTGCTCCAGCATCTGACGCATGCCGTGGTCGAGAATCACCGCAAACTCGCCGGCGAACGCCGGGTCGTAGGCGCGGCAGTTGGGCACGGTCGCCGCCATCAGGTGGCTGCTGCCGTCCTGGTGCTGCAAGCCCTCGCCACCCAAGGTGGTACGCCCTGCCGTGGCGCCGAGCAAAAAGCCCCGGGCGCGTTGGTCGGCGGCGGCCCAGATCAGGTCGCCCACGCGCTGGAAGCCGAACATCGAGTAGTAGATGTAGAACGGCAACATGCGCAAGCCATGCACCGAATAACTGGTGGCCGCCGCGACCCAGGAGCTGATGGCGCTGGCTTCGCTGATGCCTTCTTCAAGGATCTGCCCGTCGGTGGCTTCGCGGTAGCTGAGGATCGAGCCGATGTCTTCCGGCTCGTAGCACTGGCCGACGCTGGAATAGATGCCGATCTGCTTGAACAGGTTGGCCATGCCGAACGTGCGCGCCTCGTCGGCGACAATTGGCACGATCCGTGGGCCCAGGGCCTTGTCCTTGAGCAGGTTGCTGAGCATGCGCACAAAGGCCATGGTGGTGGACATTTCCTTGCCCTCGGCCTGGGTCGCGAAACCGCCGTAGCCATCCACCGCTGGGACAGGCACCGGCTCGGCGCGCTGGCTGCGGCTGGGCACATAGCCGCCGAGGGCCGCACGGCGTTGGTGCAGGTAGCGCATTTCCACGCTGTCGGCGGCGGGTTTGTAGAAGCTCAGGGATTCGGTCTGCTCGTCGCTCAGGGGTAACTGGAAGCGATTGCGAAAGCCGATCAACGCGTCGCGGTCGATTTTTTTCTGTTGGTGGGTGGTCATCTTGCCCTGCCCGGCCTCACCCATACCGAAGCCTTTCTTGGTCTGGGCCAGGATGACCGTGGGGCGCCCCTTGACCCGCCGCGCGGCGTGATAGGCCGCATGGATTTTCAACATGTCGTGGCCGCCGCGTTTGAGACGGTCGATCTGCTCGTCGCTCAAGCCCGCCACCAGTTTGGCGAGCGACTCGCTCTGGCCGAAGAAGTGCTCGCGGTTATAGGCGCCATCTTTGGCGGCAAAGGTCTGGAACTGCCCATCCACGGTCTGGGACAAGGTGCGCACCAATGCACCGTCTGTATCCTTGGCCAGCAAGGCGTCCCAGTCCGAACCCCAGACCAGCTTGATCACGTTCCAGCCGGCACCGGCAAACAGCGCCTCCAACTCGTCGATGATCCGGCCATTGCCACGCACCGGACCATCGAGGCGTTGCAGGTTGCAATTGACCACCCAGGTCAGATTGTCCAAGCCTTCGCGGGCGGCCAGGGTCAGGGCCGACATGCTCTCCGGCTCATCCATCTCGCCGTCGCCGAACACGCCCCAGACGTAGCGGTCCGTGGTGTCCTGCAAACCACGATGGTGCAGGTAACGCATAAAGCGCGCCTGGAAAATCGAGCTGATCGGCCCAATGCCCATGGAGCCGGTGGGAAACTGCCAGAAGTCCGGCATCAACCACGGATGGGGGTAGCTGGACAGACCACGGGCACCGGCCTTGACCGCGCCCAGTTCCTGGCGATAGTGGGCCAGGTCCTGCTCGCTCAAACGACCTTCAAGAAACGCCCGCGCATAGATGCCGGGGGCGGAATGGGGCTGGTAGAACACCAGGTCGCCACCCACATCGTTGTGGCGCGCGCGGAAAAAATGGTTGAAGCCCACTTCGAACAAATCCGCCGCGCTGGCATAACTGGCGATATGACCGCCCAGTTCGCCATAGGCCTGGTTGGCCCGCACCACCATGGCCAGGGCATTCCAGCGCACCAGCGAGGCCAGGCGCTCTTCGGTGGCCAGGTCGCCGGGAAAGTGTGGCTGCTGGGAAACGCTGATGCTGTTGATATACGGTGTGCCATGGCGCGGCTTCCAGCCAATGGCCGGGGTATTGCCAGCGTCGGCCAGCATATCGAGGATCTGCCGCGCACGTTCCGGGCCGGCGTGGCGCACCAAGGATTCCAGGGCGTCGCGCCACTCGGTGAGTTCCTGCTGGTCAATGGCTGTTTGATTGACTGTCTTTGCGAAGCCGTTCATGGGCACCTCCAGGCTGTTTTTTCCAGTTTATGTCTGCCCAAAAGGATTTTTTGACTGTTCTGGGTAGGCTTGCGGGCGATTTGCAGCACAAAACGCTTAAACAGGGCCGATTGAAAGCACGTTGTGCTTCAACCACCTGAAACACCGCAATTGTGTTTAAAATGCCGCCCGTTCAATGATCGACACTGCCCGATGACCCCCGACGCCCTCGCCCTGCTCCACACCCATCTGCTCGAAGCCCTGCGCGACGCCCCCACAGAAACCCGGCGCCTGTTCCATGGCCGTGGTCGCTGCTGGCCGGGGCTGGAACAATTGACCGTGGACTGGTTGCAAGGCGTGGTGCTGGTCGCGTTGTTCAAGGAACCCGAGGTGGCGCAGTTGCAAGCCCTGCAACAGCAGTTGCGCGACCTCTGCGAAAGCCGCGCCTGGCAACAGGCCGGCGCCCACACCCTGGCGCTGCAACATCGCTATCTGCCGCAAAGCACCACCGAATGGCTGTGGGGGGAGAGGGTCGAGGAATTGACCATCACCGAAGGCGCCCTGCGCTATCGCATCGACCTGGGTAAAAAGCAGAACAGCGGGCTGTTCCTCGACATGCGCTACGGGCGCAACTGGGTCCGCGAGCACGCCCGTGGGTTGCGGGTGTTGAACCTGTTTGCCTATACCTGCGGGTTTTCCGTGGCCGCCATCGAAGGGGGCGCCGAGCATGTGGTCAACCTGGATATGGCCCGTGGCGCCCTGAGCCGGGGCCGTGACAATCACCGGCTCAATGGCCATGACCTGGGCAAGGTGAGTTTCCTGGGCCATGACTTGTTCAAGTCCTGGGCCAAGGTCACCGGCAGCGGCCCCTACGACCTGGTGATCATCGACCCCCCGTCCTTCCAGAAAGGCAGCTTCCTGCTGACCAAGGACTATCAGCGCGTGCTGCGCCGCCTGCCGGACCTGCTGACCGCCCAAGGCACGGTATTGGCCTGCATGAACGACCCGGCGTTTGGCGAAGACTTCCTGATCGAAGGCGTCACCCGCGAAGCGCCTGGGCTGCGGTTTGAGCAGCGCCTGGCAAACCCGCCGGAATTTCCCGACATCGATCCGCAAAGCGGCTTGAAGGCCCTGGTGTTCCGTCAGGGCTGATGCCGAATCCGTCAACGCTTGCTACGCTAAACCTGACGCCGTGGTGGTGAACCTTATCTCCATCTTTCCGGTCGATACCTGCACCCCTTGGCCAGATTCGACGCCAAACCGCCGTCGGCTGCCCCGTTTCACCTTTTTGGAGAACGCTTCTGTGATATCGACCCTGCATGTAGCCAGGCTCAAAGCCTGGGGCGCCCATGGTTTTACCGCCACCGGCGTGGTGCTGGCCTTCCTCGCGACACTGGCGTTACTGGAGAACCAACCCAAGGCTTGCCTGTTGTGGCTGGGCCTGGCGTTGATCGTGGATGGCGTCGATGGCTCGCTGGCGCGGCGGGTCAATGTGCAGACCGTGCTGCCAAGTTTCGATGGCTCGGTGCTGGACCTGGTGATCGATTACCTGACGTATGTGTTTATTCCGGCGCTGTTTATCTACCGCTATATCGACCTGCCGGACTTCACCCACCTGTTTACCGTCTCGGTCATCCTGGTGTCGTCGCTGTTCTGTTTCTGCAACGTCAATATGAAGAGCAAGGACAACTACTTCCAGGGCTTCCCCGCCGCCTGGAACGTGGTGGCGCTGTGTGTCTACATCATCGACCCGGACGCCTGGGTCACCCTGGCCACGGTGATCGGCCTGGCGTTGCTGACCGTCACGCCGATGAAGTTCCTGCACCCGTTCCGGGTCAAGCGCTTCATGCCGATCAATATTGCAGTGACCACGGTGTGGCTGCTCTGCAGCCTGCTGCTGGTGATCGACCAGCCGTACACCAACAAACTGACCCTGGGCTTGTGGTTGTTGATGTCGGCGTATTTCCTGGGGATTTGTATCTGGCGCACGGCGGTGGAGTGGCTGGATAAACGCAAGGCGTGATGTGCGGCGCCCTGGCGGGCGCCATCGCCGGCAAGCCGGCTCCTGCAAAAACCCACAATCCCTTGTAGGAGCTGGCTTGCCAGCGATAACCGTCAACGATAACGCTCGGTACCTGGCACCCTACGGTCGATAGCCGAATGTGGGTTGGGTCAGAACGCCAGCTTGAAGCCAATCAACCCCAGCATCACCGCCAGGCACGGGCGCAGCAGTTCGTCCGGTACACGGCCTGACATATGGCTGCCAACATAGATGCCCGGCAGCGAGCCCATCAGCAAGAACCCCAACAAATGCCAGTCCATGTTGCCCATGCTCGCGTGCCCAAGGCCGGCGACCAGGGTCAGCGGTACGGCGTGGGCGATTTCGGTGCCCACCAGGCGCTTGGTGGCCAGGAACGGGTACAGGATAAACAGCGCCACGGTGCCCAGGGCGCCCGCACCGATGGAGGTCAGAGCCACCATGGTGCCAAGGATTGCCCCCGTGAACACCGTCAGCCCGTTAAGGTTGCGCGGGCTCATATGGTAGTGGTCACCCGCATGGCGCTGGGCAAAGGCCAGGAGTTTTTTCTTGAACAGAATCGCCAGGGCGGTCAGCAACAGCACCACGCCCAGGGCTTGCTTGATCACCTCGTTCATCGCGCTGGGATCAGTGTGCAGACTCTTGAGGAACCACAGCGTCAGCAACACGGCCGGAACGCTGCCCAAGGTCAGCCAGCCGGTGATAGTCCAATCGATGTTCTTGTTCTTGCCATGCACCAGCACCCCACCGGCCTTGGTGATGGCGGCATACAGCAGGTCGGTGCCCACGGCCGTGGCCGGGTTGATGCCGAACCACAACAAGATCGGGGTCATCAGCGACCCACCACCGACACCGGTCATGCCGACAATAAAACCAACAATCAGGCCTGCAACCACAAAACCAACATTACCCACATCCATTACAGCTACCTGCGGCCTTATAAAATTCTGGCGGCAGCATAGCGATTTTTCTTATAACGACTTATATCAATACGATCTGACTTTATTCCTTTTGTATCTCACCGATTTATTTATCGCGCCGTGCATCCAGCCGACCGTGCCGTGAGTAGTACAGGGAGTAGCCACAGCGCTGCTTTGCTGTTCACCCTTACGGAGAGACACCGATGAACACTAAACCCCTGCTCTGCCTGGCCGGCCTGCTGCTCGCTACCCCGGCGGCCTTTGCCCAGGCCAGCCTGCCCGACAGCATCAAGGTACCGGACGGACACAAGGTGACCATGGAAACCACCGGTGTCGGCGAAATCACCTACGAATGCCGCGACAAGGCCAACGCTACCGGCCAGACCGAATGGGCCTTCGTCGGCCCCAAGGCGGTGCTCAATGACCGTAGCGGCAAGCAGGTGGGCACCTACTTTGGCCCGCCGGCCACCTGGCAGGCCCAGGACGGCTCGAAAGTCATTGGCACGCAGTTGGCCGTGGCGCCGTCCAGCGCGGGTAACCTGCCCTACCAACTGGTCAAGGCCAACCCGGCTGAGGGCCAGGGTGCAATGAGCGGTGTCAGCTATATCCAACGGGTAGCGCTCAAGGGTGGCGTGGCGCCGGGTACTGAATGCAGCCCCGCCAACAAGGGCCAGCAGGAAGTGGTGAAGTACCAGGCGGACTACATCTTCTGGGTGGCCAAATGATGCGCCCGGCAAAAAAACTCGTCTAAGCTGCTGCGATAGCACCCCGGCCACTCTGGGCCGGGGACTGACCCTGAAATGGCGGCCCCATTCCTTGCCCGAACCTCTCTTTGACTATGAAGCCTGCCTGTTGGCCTGCGCCCGCGGCGAACAGCACGCCTTGCGTCAGTTGTACGAACAGGATTGCGCCCGTCTGCTCGGCGTGGCCAAGCGCATTGCACGGGACACGGCCCTGGCGGAGGACATCGTGCATGAGGCATTTATCAATATCTGGAACGGCGCCGGCGGTTTCGATCCACGCCGGGGCTCGGCCCGTGGCTGGGTCTATAGCGTGACCCGGCATATGGCACTCAACGTCGTGCGCAAAAAGGGCCGCGAAGTCGCACTCAGTGATGAGCATGAACACACGCTGGAGGCTGAAACCAGTGCCGAGCATTTCGAGTACCGTGCCCGTAGCGCCAAGGTTTACCAGTGCCTGGAACACCTGGAACCGTCGCGTCGCAGTTGCCTGCTGCATGCGTATGTCGATGGCCTGTCCCACCGTGAAATCGCACAGAAACTGGGCACCCCGCTGGGGACTGTCAAAGCCTGGATCAAACGCAGCCTAGCGGCACTGCGTGAGTGCCTGGCATGACCCCCGACGAATTGAACGAACTGGCCAGCGAATACGTGCTGGGCACCCTGGCAGCCGAGCAACGCCTGCAGGTGCAGCAACGCCTGGAACACGATGGGCCTTTGCGCGCGGCGGTAGATGCCTGGGAACAGCGCCTGTTGCCCCTGACCGAACTGGCCGAGCCGGTGGCGCCGTCACCCTACCTGTGGCGACGCATTGAACGCAGCCTGGGCCATCGTGCCGTGGGCGAGGCATCGCCGGTGCCATGGTGGAACCTGCTGGCACTGTGGCGCGGCCTGGCCGGTGCTGGCTTGTTGGCCAGCCTGGTCCTGGCCGCACTGCTACTGAGCCGCCCCGCCGCCGTCCACCCGACCGCCTACGTGGTGGTGCTGATGGCGCCGCAAAGCCAGGCGCCCGGCTGGGTGATCCAGGCCAGCACCCACCAGCAAATCCAGCTGATTCCCCTGGGCATGATGGAGATACCGGCCGACAAGGCACTGGAGTTCTGGACCAAGGGCGATGACTGGCAAGGTCCGGTTTCCCTGGGGCTGGTCAAACCGGGCCAGAGCCTGACGATCCCACTGGACAAACTGCCACCGCTGGTACCCAACCAGTTATTCGAGATGACCCTGGAAGGCCCCAATGGCTCGCCAACCGGTAAGCCCACCGGGCCGATCCAGGCGATTGGCCGTGCGGTGAAGGTGATCTAGCACTGGATTTAAACGCCGACTCGCGCCATCCTCCGCGCTTTACGCCGCCTTATCTGCGGCGCTTGACGCTCAAAGGATATGTTCATGCACGACCACGCCCTCGCCCCTGCCGATTTCGAGTTCATCGAAGACATCCTCCTGAAGTACGGCGACGATAACTCGGTGTTGAACCTGGCCGAGCTCGATGGCTACTTCACCGCCCTGGCCTGCGGCCCGGCTCCGGTGGACGTTGCCATCTGGTTCCCGGCCATCTGGGGCGGCGAGCACCCAGCGTGGGAAAGCAAGGAAGAACTCGGGCAATTTATCGACCTGTGCACGCGCCATCTCACGAACATCGCCCAGCAACTGGCCACCGACGCCCAGGCTTTCAAGGCGCGCTTTGAACAAACCGAACACCAGGGCCAGGCGCTGACCCTCGCCGAGGAATGGTGCTTTGGCTATATCCGTGGCGCCGCGATCAGCCAATGGCCCACCCTGCCAGCCGAGCAAGCCGCCCAGTTGGAAACCATCTCCTGGTGTGCCGAACAGGACAACTTCGAATTGCCGGCAGACCTGGATGTCGCGGCCCATCAACAACACGTGGCGCGCATCGAACCGGCGGCCAGGGCCTTGTATGCCTATTGGTTGAGCCAACGCGCTTAAACCCGCGCATGATTTGACCCTGCCCTGCCGGATGGTCGATTATTCGTCTCCGCCAGCCGGCCACTCCCAGCCACCGCGCCTTGAATCAGGAGCCTTGTACCTTGAGTTCGCAGAAAACCGTGACCGTGACACCGCCCAACTTTCCATTGCACG
>Ga0180008_1001919_pt1 | contig 11980 bp, 8 predicted proteins | sample MM_PW_MetaG_FD_121121 | JGI IMG/M metagenome (GOLD analysis project Ga0180008, IMG submission 121121) | Groundwater microbial communities from the Aspo Hard Rock Laboratory (HRL) deep subsurface site, Sweden - MM_PW_MetaG | ecosystem: Environmental > Aquatic > Deep subsurface > Groundwater... | reverse complement strand
GGTAAATGAATTGAAATTTGGCTGGAAAGGGAAGTTCTGCTGTTTCTCCGTGACCTCTCGATCATGGCCATTACCCCGGCGAAATGACTCGCCATACATGTGAGGAAAAATAATGAAAAGTTTGAAAACCCTCGTTTGTGTAAGTTCGTTTGCTCTGTGCTTTGGCGCGGCTTCGATGGCCAATGCCGTCGCGATTACCCCTGATGGTCCATTTACCACGAATCAGGGCACCATCGTCGTGAAAACGCCATCTGCTCCCGGCGATATCACCTGCAACGTGACCTTTGGCGGGAATGTGGCCGGCGGGATCGCCACCATCACTTCGGCGTCTCTTTCCGGTCCAGTGCTTTGCAGCTTGCCAACGCTGAAGAACATTCCAACGCCAGGTTGGGTACTGACGCCAAGCACTTTTGACACTGTCAGCCAAACGGGCACGGGTGTGGTGACCGGTGTGGGTTGGACCATCGTTTTCCCAGCGTCCAACTGTGGCCCAGGCCCGCTTGACGTCAAGTGGGACGAAGCAAGCAAAACCCTGTCGTCAAATGTCAGCCAGCCACTGTCCGGCAATTGCTTCGTCAGGTCGCTGAACGTCAAGGCCCCAACCCTGAAGTTGCAATAAGAGCAAAGGGCTGATCACCCCTGAGAGAAGCAGGTGCCTCACTAGAGGCACCTGTTGAGGTAAAGCGGCTCAGTTGTGCCGGTTGTGATGAATAAAAATAATAAGGAGTGGCGCATGAATAACAAGAAACAGCAGGCCCAGGCGTTATTAGGCCTGGCATTGTTGGGTGGGCTGATCGCCTCGGCAGGAACCGTTCAGGCGGGTGGTTTCATGACGCCAACTGCGAATACTGCTGGCTGGGGCCGGGCATTTGGTGGCGGTTCAATGTTCAAGAACGATCCCTCAGCCGCCTATAACAACCCGGCTGCCATGGCCTTCATTGACAAGACCATCTCGCAGTTCACCATCAACTACGCAAACATCGACATCAAATACAAAGGCTCGGCGTATGACTACGCGGGCAATCCGACATCCACCACGATCATGGATCCTACGACCGGGGAGCTCGTCTCGTCGACCCCGCGCACCGGTAACGGCGGCCAGGGCGGATTCGAAGCATGGGTACCCACCGGCTTTATGGTGATTCCAATCAACGACCGCTTTGCCTTTGGTTTGAGCCAGGTGGTGCCTATGGGCGCCCGCACAACCTGGGATGAGGATTGGAAGGGCCGCGACTTTGCGGTGGACACCCGCATCGAAACCGTTGGCCTGACCGGTTCCCTGTCGTTCAAGGTCAATGATGAGTTTTCCATCGGTGGCGGTGCAATTCTGCAGCACACCAAAGGTTTTGTGAGCCAGAACGTCGACCTGTATGCCGCTGCTGCACAGTCGCCGGACTTCGGGATGATTCCGTTCCCGGCCGGCCAGGGCTCCGCCTTGATGCGCGTGAAGGTCGACAACAACTCCCTGGGCTGGTTTGCGGGGATGACCTGGAAGCCTACGGCGCAAGACACTCTGGGCTTGAACTACCACGCCAAGATCAAGAACAAGCTGGAGGGCAAGTACAACATATACGCCGATCCGACCTCGGAAGGGTTGATGACCATTCCTGTGGTCGACGGTAAAACCCTGGTCGAGCTGGCTTATCCTGGGCTCAAACTGTATCCGGGCGGTGCCAATGCCTCCACGCAACTGGACATTCCGGCCAACGCCTCCCTGGACTGGGTACACGACTTCTCTGACCGCCTGAGCCTGGGCGCCAGCGTGACCTGGACCCAATGGTCATCCTTCGAGGCGCTGACCTTGAAGTCCAATGGCAGCACCATTGTGTCGATCCCGTACAAGTACAAAAACACCTGGATGTACTCCTTCGGCGGCGACTACAAACTCACGGATGACTTCACCGTGCGTGCCGGTGTGGCCTTTGACCAGACCCCAACCCGCAACTCCACCCGTGACCCGCGTATCCCGGATGGTGATCGCACGTTTGCCTCCCTGGGCTTTGGCTACAACATCCGCGCCATTCCCGGCTTGAGCATCGACGGCGCGTATTCCCGCCAGTTTGTGGAAACCGTCAAGCTCAAGACCAAGAACGTTGATCGTCTTGGCGCGGCATCGCTGGATGGCAAGTCCGAGGCCAAGGGCGAAGTGCTCAGTCTGTCGGCGACCTACGCCTTCTGACCTGACGTCGTGCCGGTGTAGTGCCTGGGTAAACGCGTAGTCAGCGCATCTTTCTGCTGCGTTTACCCGGTGCTGCATCACGGGGTCGCCCACGTGCCCCGTGGTGATTTTCGTCCTCTTCGACACTTCGGCTGACACGTTCGGCCGAGCATTATTTCGCTTCGACATTAAATAAAAATTTCAAAACAAAATTTGAATTTATCTTTTCAAGTTTGTAGTGTGGTGATCAGTCGCAGGCCATCTCGACCTGCTGATGTGCGTGCCGTACCCCGAATAAGTTGCCCTGATCAAGTAGAGGTATCTCCATGGTTATCTGGTTATTGGCGGGACTCGCAGCTGCGACTGCCCTGGCGTATCGACAAGCGGCAGCCACCCTGTGGCTGGGGGCTGGCCTGGTCTGGCTGGCGGGTGGTTATCTGTTCAATGCGGTCGCAGGTCTTGGCCTGGGTATTGCGACGCTGCTGGTGGTGTTGCCGGCGCTGCTGCTGAGCATCAAGCCTTTGCGCCGTGCGCTGTTGACCAGCAAGGCCCTGGGACTGTTTCGCACGATCATGCCGGCCATGTCCGACACTGAGCGCGCGGCTATTGAGTCCGGCACCGTCTGGTGGGACGCCGAGCTGTTCAGCGGCAAACCCAATTGGCCGCGCCTGCTGCAGGCCGCGCCGGCGCGTTTGAGCGCCGAAGAACAGGCCTTCCTCGACAACGAAGTGGAAACCCTCTGCGACATGGCCAACGACTGGGAAACTACCCAGGTCTGGCAGGACCTGTCGCCTGAAGGCTGGCAGTACACCAAGGACGCCGGTTTCCTCGGCATGATCATCCCCAAGCAATATGGCGGCAAAGGCTTCTCCCACTATGCCCATTCGCAAGTGGTGATGAAGCTGTCGACCCGTTGCTCGGCGGCGGCGATTTCGGTGATGGTTCCCAACTCCCTGGGCCCCGCCGAACTGTTGTTGCATTACGGCACCGATGCCCAGCGCAACTACTACCTGCCGCGCCTGGCCCGTGGCGAAGACATCCCGTGCTTTGCCCTCACCAGCCCCTACGCCGGCTCCGATGCCGGGGCGATTCCCGACCTGGGCATCGTTTGCAAGGGCCTGCATGAAGGCCAGGAAGTACTGGGTTTCAGCGTGACCTGGGACAAGCGCTACATCACCCTCGGTCCCATTGCCACTGTGCTGGGCCTGGCCTTCCGCGCCGAAGACCCGGACGGCCTGCTGGGCCAGCCCGGTTCGCTGGGCATCACCTGCGCATTGATCCCCACCTCCCATCCCGGGGTGGACAGTGGGCGCCGTCACTGGCCCCTCAATGCGGTGTTCCAGAACGGTCCTACCACCGGCAAGGATGTGTTCATTCCCCTGGAATGGGTGATCGGCGGCCGCGAGCAAGTGGGCAACGGCTGGCGCATGCTGATGGAATGCCTGGCGGCCGGGCGGGCGATTTCCCTGCCGTCGGCCAACGTCGGCCTGGGCAAGGTGGCGGTACGCGGCACCACGGCCTATGCGGCGATGCGTAAACAGTTCGGCCTGCCCATCGGCAAGTTCGAAGGCGTGCAGGCGCCCCTGGCGCGCATGGCCGGGCATCTGTATGCCTGCGACGCCGTGCGCAAGGTATCGGTGGCGTCGTTGGATGCGGGCGAGAAGCCCTCGGTTATCTCGGCGATCGCCAAATACCACGTCACCGAGCGCGCACGGATCATCGTCAACGATGGCATGGATATCGTCGCCGGCAAGGGCATCTGCATGGGCCCCAATAACTTCCTGGCCCGTGCCTATCAGCAAAGCCCCATCGCGATCACGGTGGAGGGCGCGAATATCATGACCCGCTGCCTGATCATCTATGGCCAGGGCCTGATCCGTTGCCATCCTTATGTACTGCGCGAGATGGAAGCGGCGCGCAACACCGACAGTCGCCAGGCGTTGCTGGCGTTCGACAGCGCCATGTTCGGTCACCTGAGCTTTGTGCTGGCCAACACCGTACGTGCGGCGGTGCATTCCCTGACAGGTGGGCGGCTGATTTCCGTACCGGCCAAGACCGATCCGGCGCTGGCGTCCTACTATCGTCAGGCCAATCGGCTGTCGGTGGTGCTGGCGTTGATTTCCGATATTTCCATGGGCGTGCTGGGCGCAGCGCTCAAGCGCAAGGAAAGCATCACCGGGCGCCTGGGGGATATTCTGTCCCAGCTTTACATACTGTCCTGCGTGCTCAAGCGCTTTGAGGACGATGGCCGGCCCCAGGCGGATCTGCCGTTGGTCCATTGGTCGGCTCAGGATGCCCTGTTGCGGGCCCATGAAGCCCTGGCCGAGGTACTCGACAACTACCCCTCCAAGCCCGCTGCGGCCGTGATCCGTGGCTTGAGCTTCCCATTCGGCATTCCCCTGCGCAAACCATCTGACCGGCTGCTGGCCCAGGTCGCGGAGTTGGTGCAGACCCCAGGGGAAAGCCGCGACCGTTTGCTGGCCAATTCCTACATCCCGCGCCCGGAAATCGACAAGCTGGCCTATGGCGAATTGGCGTTCCGCCTGTTGCCGCAGGTGGTGTTGATCGAAGGGCGGCTCAAGGCAGCCGTCAAGCAGGGCGCCCTCGATCCGATGCCGATCAGCGCCACGGCCTTTACCGCCTGGCGCATCAAGGCTCGCGCCCTGGACTTGATCAGTGCCGACGAAGACGCGTTGCTGGCGCGCTATGTGGAGTACGCCGACCACGGCATTCAGGTGGACGACTTTCCGCAGGACTTTGGCTTGCTGGAGGCGCTGCAAAAGCGTCAGCAAGCGGTGGAGCAAACGGTCAAACCCAGCAGCAAAAAACGTGAAAACGCCCCGGTGAACTAAACACCAACACGCCCCCTGTAGGCGCTGGCTTGCCAGCGATAGCGGTGTACCAGATTCCATCTCTGGCACAGAGACACCGCCATCGCCGGCAAGCCGGCTCCTACAGGGGGGTTGGGTTTGCAAGGATCGATTTATGAGCGACAGCTACCTTTCTTTTGTCAATTCCACCTGGGGCCGTCGCCTGGCCCAGGCCATCGGCTTGCCACAGCCCTTGCCCCTGCAACGCCACCGCAGCGGCCAGCAAGGCCTGGCCAACCCGGTGATCATCGCCGGGGCAGGGCGCCTGTCGGATGAGGTGCAGCGCATTTTCAAGGCCACCGATACCGTGGCGGCCCAGGCCGCCACGCTCAAGGCGCCGGCCACGGTCAAGGTCCAGGGCGCGGTATTCGATGCCAGCGCCGTGGTCGACCTCAAGCAACTGGACGAACTCTACGCATTCTTCCACGCCAATGCCCGGCGCCTGGGGCAGCACGCACGGGTGGTGGTACTGGGCACTGCGCCCGAACACAGCCAGGACTTGCCCCAGGCTATCGCCCAGCGCGCCCTTGAGGGGTTGGTACGCTCCCTGGCCAAGGAGCTGCGGCGCGCGATTACCGTGCAGTTGATCTATGTCGAGCCGGGTGCCGAGCAGGCCCTGGAGAGCAGCCTGCGGTTCTTTCTGTCGCGGCGTTCGGCCTATGTGTCGGGGCAGGTGGTGCGCCTGGAAAAACCGGTGGACGCCCGCCCCAGCATCAACTGGGACAAGCCTTTCAGTGGCCGCCGCGCCCTGGTCACCGGCGCCTCCCGTGGCATCGGCCTGGCCATTGCCCAGGTCCTGGCCCGTGACGGGGCGCAGGTGGTATGCGTGGATGTGCCGCAAGCGCTGCACTCCTTGGAGCAGGCGGCCAGCAGCGTCGGCGGCCAGCCCTGGGCGCTGGATATCACCGCCACCGATGCCGTGCAGCAGTTGCAGGCCTATGTCGCCGAGCATGGCGCGTTTGACGTGGTGGTGCATAACGCCGGGATCACCCGTGACAAGACCATCGCCAAGATGACCGAAGCGGCCTGGCGCAACGTGCTGGCGGTCAACCTCGAAGCCCCCTTGCAGCTGAGTGACGCCTTGCTGCAAGGGCAGGGGCTCAATGTGGGGGGACGGATTGTCTGTGTGTCATCGATCTCGGGGATCGCCGGCAACCTGGGACAAAGCAACTACGCCACCTCCAAGGCCGGGGTCATTGGCCTGGTGCAGGGCCTGGCACCGGTAGCGGCGGCGCGACAGGTCACGGTCAACGGCGTGGCGCCGGGGTTTATCGAGACCCAGATGACCGCGAAAATCCCGCTGATGATTCGCGAGGCGGGGCGACGCATGAATTCCCTGTCCCAGGGCGGGCAACCCGTCGACGTCGCCGAAACCATCGCCTGGCTGGCGCACCCGGCGTCGGGCGGGGTCAACGGCCAGGTGGTGCGCGTGTGCGGCCAAAGCCTGTTGGGAGCGTGAGCATGGACTACGTGACGCAGATTATCGAACCGCCACCGTCGCGCCATCGCCTGCTCTTGGACGGCCTGCTGGCATTGCGCAAACCCAGGCTGGAAGGCGCACCGGCCTTGCCCAGGGCGCGCCTGGTGCGCTCGGCGGTAGCGTTGTGCGCCGATGAGATGGCTGCCTATGGCCGGGCCTGTGGCTTTCGGCGTGAGCAAGGGGTGCCGTTGTCCTATCCCCATGTGCTGGCGTTCCCCTTGCACGTAATGCTGCTGACGCGTCCGAGCTTTCCGTACCCGGCCAGCGGCATGGTGCATCTGGCCAACCGCATTTGCCAGCATCGGCGCCTGCAAGAGGGCCAGGCCCTGCGCCTGGAAGTGTTTGCCGAGCGCTGGGTAGCCCATGCCAAGGGGCAGGCCTTGAGCATCGTCACCCATGCCTACAGCGCCGGCGAGTTGGTGTGGCAAAGCGAGAGCCTGTACCTGCGCCGGGATGTCGCCAACCCGGTGGGCGAGCCTTGGGGCGACAGCCTGGGATTGCCCGAAGAAGGCTTGCGGCGCACTCAACGCTGGGTGTTGCCGGCGGACTTGGGACGGCGCTTTGCCAAGGTATCGGGGGATTTCAATCCGATCCACACCTCGCTGATCGGTGCACGCCTGTTTGGCTTTCGCCGGGCCATCGCCCATGGCATGTGGACCCTGGGCCGCGCCCTGGCCGCCCAGCAACCCGCTGGCGGGCTGGACGTGGCCGAGGCCCATTGCGAGTTCAAGTTGCCGATCTTCCTGCCCGGCCAGGCCGCGCTGTGGAATGCTCCGGCAGACGGCCCGCACCGCGCGTTCGAGGTGCGCAGCCCGGACGGGGACAAACCCCATATGCGCGGTCTGTTTATCTGGCACCCACGTTTTGATGAGAGTCGTCCATGAGTGACTACAGTTTCAGCCCCGCCCCGACGCGTCGCGTGGCGATTGTCGGCGGCAACCGTATTCCGTTTGCCCGTTCCAATACGGTGTACGCCCACGACAGCAACCAGGATTTGCTGGTGGCTGCGCTGCAAGGCCTGGTGGACCGCTACAACCTGCACGGCCTGCGCCTGGGCGAGTTTGCCGCCGGCGCGGTGATCAAGCATTCGCGGGATTTCAACCTGGCCCGCGAATCGCTGTTGTCCACCACCCTGTCTCCCGAGACCCCGGCCTACGACCTGCAACAAGCCTGTGGCACGGGCCTTGAGGCGGCGTTGCTGGTGGCCAATAAAATTGCACTCGGCCAAATTGACGCCGGCATCGCCGGGGGGGCCGATACGACCTCCGATGCGCCCATCGGCATCAACGAATCCCTGCGCCGCACGCTGCTGGCGGCCAACCGCGCCAAGGGCCGCGGCAACAAACTGCGTAGCCTGTTGCAGGTGCGTCCGTCGATGCTGTTCAAGCCGCTGCTGCCACGCAATGGCGAGCCGCGTACCGGCTTGTCGATGGGCGAGCACTGCGAAGAAATGGCCAAGAGTTGGCAGATCAAGCGCCTGGCCCAGGACGAGTTGACCCTCAGCAGTCACCAGCGTCTCGACGCGGCTTATAAAAACGGTTTTTTCGATGACCTCATCAGCCCTTATCGCGGCCTGGCCCGCGACAACAACCTGCGCGCCGACGCCAGCCTGGAGAAGCTCGCGAGCCTGTCCCCGGCCTACGATCGGCACAACGGCACCCTCACGGCGGGCAACTCCACGCCATTGACCGACGGCGCCTCGGTGGTGCTGCTGGCCAGTGAAGAATGGGCCGCTGCGCGCGGCCTGCCGGTATTGGCGTACCTGCGCACCGGCGAGACCGCCGCGGTGAACTTCGTCGACGGCAGCGAAGGCCTGCTGATGGCCCCGGCCTATGCCGTGCCACGCATGCTGGCGCGCGAAGGCCTGAGCTTTGCCGATTTCGATTTCTTCGAGATCCACGAAGCCTTCGCAGCCCAGGTGCTGTGCACCCTCAAGGCCTGGGAAGACGGCGATTACTGCCGCGAGCGCCTGGGGCTGGAAGCGCCACTGGGGCCAATCGAGCGCGCCAAAATGAACGTCAACGGCGGCTCGCTCGGTTGCGGTCATCCCTTTGCCGCCACCGGCGGCCGCCAGTTGGCGGCGCTGGCCAAGGCCATCCACCAGCGGGGTGGTGGGCGTGGCTTGATTTCCATCTGTGCCGCCGGCGGCCTGGGCATTACCGCCATCGTTGAGAAGTAGCCGTACAAAAAAACAATAAGGAGACTGCGATGAACGCTGTAAGCCTGGACCAAACCGAACGTATCTGGCTGAACACCTACCTGCCTGGCGTCCCAAGCGATATCGATGCCGGTATCGAGGACTACCCGTCGTTGCGCGAGGTGTTTCTCGAACATTTGCACAAATACCGCGACCGTGTGGCCTACGTCAGCATTGGCACCGAAATGACCTACGCCACCTGGCAGGCCCAGGGCATCGCCTTCGCCGCCTGGCTTCAGGCCCAGGGCGTGCGCAAGGGCGATCGTGTGGCCCTGATGATGCCCAACTGTTTGCAGTACCCCATCTGCCTGTTGGGCACCCTGCTTGCCGGTGCGGTGGTGGTCAACGTCAACCCTTTGTACACCGCCCACGAACTCAAGCACCTGCTCAAGGACAGTGGCGCCGAGACCGTGGTGATCTTCGAGAACTTCGCGCACACCCTGGAAAAAGTCGTGGCCGGCAGTGCGCTCAAGCGCGTGGTCGTTGCGGCCATTGGCGATCTGCTCGGCAGCTTCAAGGGCGCGGCGATGAACTTCATCCTGCGTCGCGTGCAAAAACAGGTGCCGGCCTTCAACCTGCCGGGTGCGGTGCGCTTCAACCAGACGCTCAAGCAGGGCCGGGGACTGACCCACACTCCAGTACCCCTGGCACGTGAGGAACTGGCGTTCCTGCAATACACCGGCGGCACCACGGGGGATGCCAAGGGCGTGATGCTCAGCCACCGCAATATCATCGCCAACCTGCTACAGGCCAAGGCGTGGGTGGGCGATCAACTGGACCAGAACCAGCAGGAAACCAACGTCACCCTGTTGCCGCTGTACCACATCTTTTCCCTGACCGTGAATTGCCTGATGTTCATGTGCCTGGGCGGGCGCAATATCCTGATCGCCAACCCACGGGACGTGAAGCGGGTGCAGATGATCCTGCGCAAGGAGCGCTTCAACGGGATTGCCGGGGTCAACACGCTGTTCAACGGCCTGCTGGAGAACGCGGATTTTCGCGCCCGGGACTTTTCCGACCTGCGCCTGGTGATCGCCGGCGGCATGGCCACGCACACCGCCGTCGCCAAGCGCTGGAAAGCAGTGACCGGCCTGCCGATCATCGAGGGGTACGGCCTGACGGAATGTTCACCGGTGGTGAGCATCAGCCCCATCGACATCTCACGCATGCGCGAGATGGAATTTACCGGCAGCATCGGCGTGCCGTTGCCGTCGACCTGGGTGCGCTTTATCCGTGAGGACGGTGAAGTGGCCAGCATTGGCGAGCAGGGTGAATTGCAGGTGCGTGGCCCCCAGGTGATGCAGGGCTACTGGAAGCGTCCCAAGGAAACCGCCGAGGTACTGGACGCCGAGGGCTGGCTGTCGACCGGGGATATCGGGGTGATGAACGAGCAGGGCTTCATCCGCCTGGTGGATCGCAAGAAAGACATGATCCTGGTTTCTGGCTTCAACGTGTACCCCAATGAGATCGAGGACGTGGTGGCATTGCACCCGGGCGTCGCGGAAGTGGCGGCGATTGGCGTGGAGGATGGGGTGACCGGTGAAAAGGTGAAGATTGTGGTCGTGCGTCGCGACCCGAACCTGACCCAGGAGCAACTGTTGGCCCATTGCCGGGAATACTTGACCGGGTACAAGGTGCCGAAGTTTGTCGAGTTCCGTACCGAGGAGCTACCGAAGACCACGGTAGGCAAGGTCCTGCGCCGGGCACTGCGCTAAACGCACTCGCTGTAGGGGCGGGCTTGCCGGCGATAGCGTTTGTGAAATTGCCATTGCGGCAAGCCGGCTCCTACAGGGGATCTCTGCCAGGCGTAGCGTTCTGGTCGCACCACGCCTCCATCGCCGGCAAGGGCGTTAGGGTGTTGTTCAGACCTCGCTCACCCTGACCCAACGCTCTTCGCGCGCAGCCACCCGAATCGCCGTTGCCAACCGCTCCACTTCCCAGGCTGCTTCAAAATCGGTGCCGCCCGCACCTTGCCCCGCCAGTGCCATGATCAATTCCTGTACTTCCAGGGTCTTCAATTCGTTGTACCCCAATTGATGCCCCGCCGCCGGGCTGAACGCGGCATAGCCGGGGAGGGCGGGGCCCGCCAGCAAGCGCTGGAAACCCTGGTCGCCGGCGCGAAACAGGCGCAGCTCGTTCAACCGCTCCTGATCGAACGCCAGGGTGCCGCGTGTGCCACTGATCTCGAAACTCAGGTGATTCTTGTAGCCATGCTTGAGCCAGCTACTGCTGACGGTCCCGCGCGCGCCATTGGCAAAGTGCAGCAAGGCGTGCACCTGATCGTCCACCCCGATCGAACGCCATTGGGCACTGCCAGGGCTGGCGGGGCGCTGACTGTGGACGGTCTGGCTATCGGCACAGACCCTGAGCACATTCCCCACCAGGTAACGCGCCATCGCCAGCAGATGACTGCCCAGGTCCGCCAGGGCGCCGCCGGCATGCCCGACCTCGCAGCGCCATGACCAGGGCGAGGCCGGGTCGGCCATGAAGTCTTCACTGAATTCGCCCTGGAAACTGATGATCTGCCCCAGCTCGCCCGCGTCGATCATCTGCCGCGCCAGCACCAGCATGGGGTTGTGCTGATAGTTGTAGCCGACCCGTGTCACCACCCCGGCCTCGCTGGCGGCCAGGCGCATGGCGTCGGCTTGTTGCAGGCTGATTGCCAGGGGTTTTTCGCAATACACCGCCTTGCCCGCCGCCAGCGCGGCCATGGCCATGGGGTGGTGCAGGTGATTGGGGGTGGTGATGGCAACCAGGTCCACTTGCGGGTTATCGATCAATTGCTGCCAGTCGCCATGGGCCTTGGCAAAACCCCAGGCGCTGGCGCAGCGTTGCGCGCGCTGGCTGTCGGCATCGGCCAGGGCGGCCAGCGTCAGGTTGAAGGGCAAATCAAACACCGCACGGGCGTTATTGAACGCCAATGCGTGGGCACGGCCCATGAAGCCTGTGCCAATCAGGCCGATTCCGAGTGCGCGCATGGCGGTGGTCCTTTTGGATTATTGTTTTCGGGAAAGCAATTAATAGAATAAAAATTCTCAACTATCAATACATAGAATAAAAATACCATATCCTGTAGGCGCCGGCTTGCCGGCGATGGCGCCCCAGAGAACGCCATCGCCAGCAAGCCGGCTCCTGCGACAGGTCATCATTTGGGCGAATGCGGCTATATTCAGCCAGCAGGCAAAAGGCCTTCAGTTAACAAAAGATAACGTAGCGCCGATTGTCAGACGATTCGAAAGCCCGATAGGATGGCCCCTGCTTCCTCAAGGGGCTCT
>Ga0180008_1001917_pt1 | contig 11984 bp, 15 predicted proteins | sample MM_PW_MetaG_FD_121121 | JGI IMG/M metagenome (GOLD analysis project Ga0180008, IMG submission 121121) | Groundwater microbial communities from the Aspo Hard Rock Laboratory (HRL) deep subsurface site, Sweden - MM_PW_MetaG | ecosystem: Environmental > Aquatic > Deep subsurface > Groundwater... | reverse complement strand
CGGTCGCTGATGCCGTGCACTACCGTGCCGTCGGGGCGGTACACCAGGCCCTCGCCACTAAAATCGAGCAACAATTCATAATCACCGCTGTCCGGCAGCTGCGCGCTTACCCTGAACCAGGCGCAGGAAAAAGCCTTGCCCCAGGACTGCCCGGGCTGGGCCGGCCGGAAGTCGATGCCGGCCACATCATTCCAGGCCACCGGCTCGTCGCTGGTGGCTATGTCAACGCTGCATGGCGCTATAAAATCCAACACCTGCCGCCTTAAGCGCAGAGCCCGCCGGAAGCGGACGGCTTCCTTCCAGGTAACAGAAACTTCCGCTTCAAGATCCATGTGGCCCCCCGGCGCTTTCTGTGGTCAACCCGGAGCCATTGGCTTTGGTACGGGCGTAGGGCATAAACACGGCGGCACCGAGCAGGCAGCTGGCGGCCGGTAATAGAGTAATCGCCATCCACAGGCCGCTGCGCATATTTTCGGTAATGGCTACACCTTTGCCGTAACCGACCAGGGCGACAGCGATGCCGAAAGCAAACGTAGCCAGAGCCCCCATAACCTTGGACACAAAAGTAAGCCCGGCAAAGGCGATGCCCTCGGTGCGCAGGCCGGTACGCTCCGCCAGCCAGTCGACCGACTCGGCCACCATGGCCGTCTGTCCGACGATGAAAATCCCAGAGGCAAAACCCAGCACAAAAAACAGCAGCACCACCGCCCACAAGTGAGTAAATCCTAACAGCCAGAGAACTACCGACACCAACGCTGACAAAACGTTGGAAGCCACCACCGCGTGATGCAGCGCCATACGCTTCAGAATGAGCGGAGCCACCAGCGTGGCTATGGCTATGCCGCCGATAATCCCGGCACCCAGCAGAGTAAAAATGTTGGCATCACCGAAAATGACTACCGCCACCACCGCTCCGCCAACCTGTATTATCGAGGAACCAAAACTGAGGATACTGCCGGCCAGCACACGCAAGAGCAGCCGGTTGGCCCCCACCCGCGCAATCAGCACCTTAACCGAGGGCAGCCCGGCGTCAACCTTTATCCGCTCGCGCACATTGGGGAAAATAAGGGCGAACAGGCCCATGCCGGAAACCGAGACGAGTATCGCCGCCCAGGTCCAGCCGGCCGCAGTCGAACCGGCTACTGTGGCCAGAGCCGTCGCCAGTGGCGGCGCGCCCAGGATTACCACCGCCAGTGCGAAGGTGCCGGCCATCCTGGCTCCGGCTATCAAGCCGGTGCGCTCCTGCGGGCCGGTGGTCATCGCGCCGGTCAGGCCCCAGTAGGGCACATCGCACATGGTGTAAAAAAGCCCCCATAGAATGTAGACGATGGCGAACCAGGCAATGCGTCCGGCTTCGCTGAAACCGGGCACGGCAAAGAGCAGCACCGTAAGCAGGGCAATCGGTGCCGGTGTAATAAGCAGCCAGGGCCGCAGCTTGCCCCAGCGGCTGCGCGCCCGGTCGACGATAATGCCCATCATCAAGTCGGTAAAGGCGTCGAACACCTTGGCCCCGGCAATGATGGCCGTCAGAACCGCCACACCGCCGGCGCTGAAGCCGACCCCCTCGTACAGGTACACCAGCATGAAGGTGGTCACAAAGGTAATGACCATATTTTGACCAAAGCCGCCAGCCACAAAAGCCGCGCGTTCGCGCCAGCCCAATCCGTCCTGTACCTGCATGCTTACTCCTGTGCAAACAGTATCAGGCTACTGTGGCGGTCTGTCAAATTGAAACGCTGCGCCTGGCCGACATCAGCCTGTGAGAAGCGTCCATGCTGGCAGCCGAAAGGCTGCTAAAGCTGGAATGGTTGCTGGTAAGCTGGCTGCTCCAATTGCTCAGATTTTGCATGGAGTATTGTGTGGAGCAGAAACCGTGGCCTAAGCAGATGAGCGGAAGCGTATTGCTGCATAAGCTCGGTTATTTCCGATGCAATTGACAGTTGATTTTTAAGGCGCTAGAATGCAGCCATGAAACGCATACTGGCTCTACTTATACTGACGGCCACTCTCACCAGCGCGCCAAAAACGGTTCAGGCTCTGGACGCACAACTGACGAACCATATAGAAGCTGCCATATCCAGTCATTTTATCGGGCTCAGCTATATTCCCAACGCCTTCAACCGCATCGAGGCGCAGTCCTTTCGTATAGATACGGAGATTGATACCTTTATTTTCAGACTCCGGATCGCCAAACAGACTGACGCCTACACGGAATCCGACTCTACCCCGATTGTACTGTACGACGACTATACCTTCATGGGAACCATCCTGTCCCTTGCTTTTTCCGATGGCCGACTTGCCTTTTCGGTGGTCGGCTCGTCCAATTACCGGACTGAGACACTCATCCAGTTCTACGGCTACAGGAAAGAGAGCTCGGACTACACGATGACTTTCCGGGAAGCCATCGTGTATGATATCAATGCGCCAAAGCAGGCTGACAATCAGGCATTGTATTTTCTTGGAACCGTACGACCGTTCACCGAACAAGACCTGCGCGGACTGAGCCTGGACGAACTTGCCTACCTCAGAAATGAATTTTTTGCCCGCAAAGGATATATATTCCAGACCGAAAAAATGCGGACCTATTTCGCCGCCAGGCCATGGTACAAGCCTACGACTGCCAATGTTAGCTTGCCATCGGTGGAGGCTGTTAACGTTGAATACATACGCTCCCTGGAAAAACGCATGGCTTTCGGGAGCAATTCCTCAGATATCGAAAAGATAAATAACCTGTATGCTGTCGCCCAGAGGCGCCAGCTTACTGAAAGCGACCTGAGAAACTTGTCCCCCTTCGAACTGCCCTACCTGCGCAATACCTTCTATGCCAAAAAAGGCCTTATTTTTTATCTCCTGCAGTATCGCGATTACTTCGAGCGGCAGTCTTGGTACAAGGGAACAGCCAATAATGTGGACGACCAGCTCTCGCCTCTGGACAAAGCCAATATCCGTTTTATACAAAGCCTTGAAAACTAGTAGCCTTACCGGTAGCGGCCTGCAGGCTGGCAGGGCTTTCGCGGCCACAGCCCTGCTGGTCGCGGCCACGCTGCTCTGGTGGCTGTTCCGGGCTTTTGAATCGGATGTAGCCGACGGTTTTGACGGTTATTATTATGTGATGCAGCTGGCACATCTGAACCGGACCGGGACGTTTCATTCACCGGACTTCAACCTCTTTTATCTGCCGCTGCTTGCCGCCAACTGGTTTTTGCCGCCGTTGCAGGCCTACAAGACCGCGGTAGCCTTCTCAGGTCTTTTATACAGCGCCGGCTGGTTCAGAGTTTTCCGCACCCGCCTGGACCTGCCCGAATCCTTGGTCATGAGCCTCCTGGTACTGGTCCTGCCCCTCAGCACGTTTTTTGCCTTGCAGTTCCCCAAAAATCTGCTGGGACTGGCTGTTCTGCTGTTTCTTGTGGCAGCGCGCCTCTCCGGCAAGACCGTTGAAACCCTTGTGTGCCTGCCGCTGCTTTTTTTCTCGCACCGACTGGCTTTCGTGCTCGGCAGCGCCTTCCTGCTATGTGAATTTTTATTAACTAAAATTGACAAAAAAAAGACGGCACTGTATGGTGTGATGGCCGCAGCTGCCGCGCTCTGCGTTCTTGCCTTTCTGGTATTCGCGCACCATCTGTTTCCCGGCATTGTATCAATCCACGATCTGGTACGCATTGCGGAGAGCGGCACGGACCTTTTTTCGTATTGGGGCCCTGTGTCATTCTTGTCATATTGGGAGCTGTGGCGGCAACCGGCATGGCTGGCCGATTTCGCTTTGATGCACGCAGGTCTCGCCATTGCCGTGTATTCTCTGCTGGCGATCTCCCACAGGCCCCAAAAAGTGTTTGCTTTGCTGCCGCTAGCCCTCTTGCTGCCGATATGGTCTTTTTCTGCGGGCAGCCTGGGATATCGCCTCAGCCTCAACGGCTGGGCCCTGGCTTCCGGTCTGCTGTTTATGAGTGTTCCTTCCATGATTCCCGGCAAGCTGCGCACGCTGTTCTACGCAGACAACCCACTCAGCAGCAAACGCCTTCACCCGCTTGCCTACGCCTGCGTTTTGCTGCTGCTGACCGGCTTGGCCAGCCTATCCGGCTACGACCACCAGCGTTTCAACCCGCCTGTAGCGCTGTACAAAGAAATAGCCCTCAGGGCAGACCGGGCACTACAGGGGACACATACCGACCTGATCATAGCCCACCAAGGCATCAAGGAACAAATAATAACACTCACTGAAAGAGACGCGCTCAACTGGAAACCCGATACCCAGAGTCCGCACACCTGGCGAATCATGGCCAATGTGCCGGATTACGCCTTGTTGCGCTATCTTTCCCGTGAGGAAGCGTCTTCACTGCAGGCTTTAGCCGCCGGCTATTACCTCATCCAGGAAGCCGTATTCGACCGTTTTATCGAGCGGCTGCGCGCGGACAAGCAAGACTCGCTACTAAGGAGCATAGACACATGGCAAAACCCGCTTCGGCAAAAGCCTTCATTTTTATAGCCTATTTTGCTATTCTGCCCCTGGCTGCCGCTACGGCCCTACTCTTTCCGCAGCCTGCCGCTACCCGGCCTGAGACTGCGCAAGGAGGGGACTATCTGGAGGCCCTGCTTGCCTGCTATCCTAATATGTTTATCATGCAGGACACGAATACCATTATATGGAACGATGGCGACATACAATCCATAGACGACGGCGAGCTGAAGGACTTTGAAACAATGCTGATAAAGGCGGACATAGCAGACCAGTTTTCCATACCATATCCCGCCGGCGCGGCCGCCGCTCCGCCTGCGCGCAACCAGGATCCCGGGCGCATACGCAATACTGCTTTTTTCAAGAAACTATACGGGAACAACGCTGCCGACGTGCAGGCCTCGCTCAAACCGCTGCTATGGATGCCTGGTGTTTTCGACAGAACCATACTGTTCAACACGCGCTGCGGAGCTTGGGATAGCCTTAAAAAAGTTTCGGAAGAACTGGCAGCGCTCCCCGCCCGTTTTCATGTATACCTCGAAAACATCGGCGGAACCTACGCCTGGCGCCCCATCCAGGGAACCGACCGCCTAAGCCCCCACAGTTTCGGCATAGCCATAGACATAAACACCGCCTATAGCCACTACTGGCTCTGGGATGCGACATACCAGTACCAGAATAAAATACCCATGGAAATAGTTGAAATATTTGAAAAACACGGTTTCATCTGGGGCGGGAGATGGTACCATTACGATACGATGCACTTTGAATACAGGCCGGAGCTGCTATGGTAAGCAGACTTGCTGCGGGGCTGCTGCTGGCAGTGCTTTTTCCTTTACTTCTGGCCATCGCCCTCATCCTGCTTATCGAACAAGGACGCCCTATCCTTTTCGTGCAGGACCGCGCTGGATTCAAGCGCAAGCTTTTCCAGGTGTATAAATTCCGGACCATGGCAGGCAACAGAGCCACTCCGGTCGGCAAAATACTGCGCTCTTGCGGCCTTGATGAACTACCCCAGCTGTTCAATATCATGAACGGCAGCATGGCCTTTATCGGGCCTAGGCCACTGACTGAAAGTGACATAGAACGCCTCGGCTGGAGTGGCAAGGCTCATGACCTGCGCTGGCAGGTAAAACCCGGATTGACCGGTCTTTCTCAATTGTCTCCGGTCTGTAGTGCGGAGAACACCTGGAAGCTGGACGAAACATTTGTCCAGTCACAAAATGCCGCTTTGAGTCTGACCATTGCCGTACGGACTGTATTACTTCTCATACGGCGCAAAGGAGACCGCAGATGAAGCTGCTGATAAACGGGTTGGGGAACATCGGCACGACACTTGCCAACGTGCTTCTGCGCTACAGGAACGAACTCGGTTTCTCCACCCTGTACGGCCTGAAAAATATGCCCAAAGCATGGGAGGCCGTTCAATACGAGCTCTTGCAGGAGCAAGGGCTGACAATCATTACCAAAGAACAGCTGCCCGCTATCGCGCAAAGCGTCGACTATGTTTTTGATACTACGGCCAACGGCGGCGCGTGCGCGAATAAAGCCATGTATCAAACCTGGCCAGCCCTCAAAGGAGCGACGGCCCAGGGTTCGGAGGAACAATTCGGGAAGCCCTATATGGTCGGATGGCCGCGCGTACCGGAGCTGCCCGGCCAACTGAAGAACCGTACCGGCGCGGCCGTCGCGGAACCGGCCTTTACAACGGTCGTCTCCTGCAATACCCATGGCATACTGTCCCTGCTGGCCTATCTGTCCGGCGGCGATCCGGACTCGATACAGTCCGCTGATTTCGTCGTGGTGAGGCGCAGCGAGGACCTGGGCAACCATCAGCGTCATGTAGCGTCGAACGTCATCGCCAGGCATCGCGGACCGATGGGTACCCATCACGCCGAAGACGCCAACCGGGTTCTGGCTGCAGCAGGCCTCTCGCTGCGCGTCTCCTCATCGGATATAACAACGCCCGACCAGCTGATGCACAGCGTGCGCTTCAGTGTCAGCTTTAAAGATGGCCACGCACCCCAAAGCAGGGGAACCCCCTACGTAGCGGAAACATCCTGTTTTGACGCTAACCGTATCTTCGATATCGGCCGGCGTTACGGTTTTCAGGGTCGTCTGTACAACCATGCTGTCGTGGTGAGCAACAATCTCCTGCATATAGACAGCATGGTCCTGGGCTGGGCTTTTGTGCCGCAGGAAGGCAATACGATCATTTCTACAATAGCCTCAATGCTGGAAAATCTGAAACACCCGGACGCGACAAACATTGTCAACAAGATTAGAAACGACCTGACGTTTTCCGCTTTCTGAAGACTCTGGTACGATGTGCCGCGCGTACACGCTGTGCCCGACCATCCTGTACCTGCATGTATTTCTCTGTGCACACAGTATCAGGTTAGTGCGGCGTTTTGATAAATTTTACTTCATGGCTTGACCTTTCTATAAAGTGATCATATCATATAGTCATCAGGAGAAAATTATGACCAACAGCTATGGTGTGGCCGACTTCAAGGCCCATTGCCTGAAAATACTCGAAGAGGTGGCGACGCAGGGCCAGGCTGTGGAAGTCTGCAAGCGCGGCAAACCTCTGGTGCGGGTACTCCCGGCGGTAGTAGCCGAGCCCGCGCCAGCCTACGGTTTCCTGCAGGGCACAGCCTGCTATGCCGACGATCTGCTCTCGACCGGCGAAAGCTGGCAGGCCGACCATGAATGAGCTGTGGCTGCTTGACACCCACATCTGGATACGGGTACTCAATGGCGACGCTGCCCTGAACCGGCCGGCCTTCCTGGCCAGCCTGGCCAAGCATAGCGCCGGCAATACGCTGCGCCTGGCCGACATCAGCCTGTGGGAGGCAGCCATGCTGACGGCCAAAGGGCGGTTAAAACTGGACTGGCCGCTGGTCCGCTGGCTGGAAAAAGCGGCCGGCATACCCGGCTTGGCGGTGGTGCCAATTACTCCCTGTATCGCCGCCGACAGCGCCACCCTGCCCGGCAGTTTCCATGGCGACCCGGCCGACCGGCTGATTGTAGCCACGGCGCGGTCGATCAATGCCTGCCTGATTACACTGGATGCCGCCATCCTGGACTACGCGGCCGAGGGCTGGCTGAAGGCGGAGAGTCCTTTGGCGATGCTTGCGGAGTCGCATAAAAAGTAAAGACCAGAACTCGCCGCCGCTAGCACCAAGGAGCTTTCCGCGAACTGGTTATCTCAGCATATCAGGAACGCTGCGCCATTTGCCGGCTGAACCACCTGGAATTACTCGATGCCGCACATATCATTCCCGACAGTGATGCTCGGGGAAGTCCTGTTATAACCAACGGCCTGTCGCTCTGTAAAATTCATCATGCCGCGTATGACCAACATATCATCGGCATCGATCCGGACTGCCAGGTGCATGTGTGCTAGGATATACAACTTGAAAGAGATGGACCAATGCTTAGGCATGGAATTCAGGAACTGGATGGCAACCATCTGATTCTGCCACGCCGCCCGGCCGACCGTCCGGACCCGGACCGGCATAATGAGCGCTACAACATTTTCGGTCAGTTTCATAAATAAGGATCAAAAATTAGCAGTTAATTACCACAGGTAAAGGCAAGTGTGGTAGGTTACTTCAAGCTTCATGTGCCCACTTCGGCGAAGCCCATCAAACCATAGGCATCTATCATGCCAGCCGGTCCCGGACAAGGCGCAGCACTTCAATCCAGTCCTCTGCAGGCAATGTACCGATCCACTCCGCTTCCTTAATTTCGATAGTGGCGATTTTGGCAGTCCGGACTACCGAAGGTGACGGTAAACCGGCCTGGCTCAGTTTGCTTACCGGCACATCGTCCGGCCAGGCTCGATTGGCCATGCTGGTTATCATTAATACCCAAAGCAAGCCATGTTGTTCAGCAAGTGATCCAGATGAAACAACCAAAGCCGGTCGGTATTCACGTACTGGTCTATCCGTATAGGGGAAAGGAACCTTAATTACAGCACCGGCTTCAAAGCTTTGCATACGCAGCTCTGTCAGCTTCGCTGTCCCATTCACTGAAGGCGCTAAACGGATCATCGGCTACGGTTTTATCGACCCTGCGCAAGATAATCTTGTCTCCATGCAGTTCATAAGCCAACTCATCGCCGGGCCGCAGATGCAAGGCCAGGCGGACCGGTTGCGGGATGGTAGTCTGAGCCTTCCTGGTAAGCTTGCTGGTTATCATTGAACACCTCCTGCAACTACTATCATATTCCTTATCGTAAGGAATTTCCTTACTCTCGTCAAGAATGAAAGAACAGACCTCACTGATGCTCACCACAAGTGAACGGTTGCGCCCGCGTGATGCAGGCTCGCCAGCGTGATGCAGGCTCGCCAGCGTGATGCAGGCTCGCCAGCGTGATGCGGGCTCGCCCGCGTGATGCGGGCTCGCCCGCGTGAGCGGGCGGCGCGGAAAGCCCGCAGGGGCGGCGGGCCGCCCCGAGGACTTGCAGCAGAGCACGCGACCCCGGCCGGGCACGGACGGGGGCACGCCCTTCGGCTAGCGCTTTACTCATTGGAACCAGCAATCCGATCCAGGAAGGAATCCGGCGAATCTATACATCGCCGACGTCAGACCGGCCAAGAGCTGTCCGAAACTACTGCGATGAAACGCAGCTGATAGGTGGATGCTGTTATATTAATATTTGGCTAATTCAGCTCTTCACGTGCCGGGCGCTGGTTTTTGCCGGCATTGTAATATAAAATACTATCCGGCGGTGAGGCCTGTAACCGGGCAATACACAAGCAGCAAGGCAAAGACGAGGAGCAGGGCAAGGTGGACACGGAAATTTATTATTTTTCAGGTACCGGAAATTCGCTTTTTGTCGCCAGGGAACTTCAGAAAAGGATTCCCGATTCAAAGCTTGTTCCAATAGTCAACCTTCTGGACAAACCCCGGATTAAAGCGGAGGGAAAAGCAATTGGAATTGTATTCCCCTGCTATGCGCTGACGCTTCCGGTAGCGGTGAAGCGTTTCGTCAAGAAACTGGATGTACAATCAGCGGACTACATTTTTACGGCGGTAACCAGACTGGGCACGGTTTTCAGGGGCCTCAAAACGCTCGACAGGCTGCTGGCCCAAAAGAAGAAAAAACTGGACGCCCACTTCGTGGTCAATATGTGCAACAACGAGGGGCCGCGCAGCGAAATAGCGTATGAAGTTCCAACGAAGGCCAGAATACAGCAGGTTGAATCCGCTGTTATCGCATACCTTGACAATATCAGCCCCATCATCCGGAAGAGGGAAGCCTTCAGGGGAAAGGATGACAGCTACACGATCAGTTGCTCTCCAAATCCGGTAAAGAACCTGCTTATAGAAAAGCTTGTGGTTTTCGGCATGAATCTTTCCGAGTATGTCGGCGGTGTTAACTATTTTTATCATGACGAAAAGTGCAACGGCTGCGGAATCTGCGAGAAGGTGTGTTTGTCGGGAAAGATCAGGGTTGCCGGCAGGCAGGCCGTCTGGCAGAAAAACACCTTTTGCTACATGTGCTACGCCTGCCTGAATTTCTGCCCGCAGCAGTCGGTCCAGGTAGGCAGTATACCCGGAGTAGCATCGCACACCGCCGAAAATGGGCGTTATCCCCACCCCTATGCCACCGTCAAGGATATCGCCTCGCAAAAATCCGGATCATAGCAACTTTTATGTTCAGCAGAATTCTGTGCGTTTGCTTGATATTGTGCACTCTGGCCGCGGTAAGGGGTCCGGCAGATGAGGGAAAAGAAATGTTCAGCCAGGTAATCATCAGTTCGCATCCACAGGGTTGGGGTAATGCCCACAAGACGCTGTACCCGGATCTCCGGGTGTTCGGCGGGCACCTTTCCGGAGTTCCGGAAGCGCCGCTGGTACATCAGAGCGAGGCCATCCTGGACGATGAGGCGGGGCATGAGGCATTTGCGCTGATTCAGGATATCCTGCTTATACAAAATGACGAGCAGCGATCCCAGGTGCTGCCCGAGCAAAAGCTTAATGGCTACAAATTGCTGGATATTTATATCACGGAAGAGCAATACTAGCGATTTATTGCCCCGGATTCCGGGCCTTTTACGGACTCCAGAGTGCAGCGGCTCTGGGAATTGATCGTCGCGTCGCCGGCTGGGGCCTGGTGATACCATAAAACGGGCGCTCTAGCTTTCAGGCAGGTAGGTGATTGTATCCATTCAGAAAGAAGCGCCGGAGCAGACAAGCCCAGCGCACTCCACGCTGTATTTATAGGATCGGGTGAAGGCTACCGAACTTTCCTATAGCGGCTCAAGAACACCTCAATAAGCTCGTCCAAAATCTGATCAACACCTTGGAGGCTAGCTCCATCTGATAACATCGCAGACCAGGTAATGCAACCCTCGACAAGGCCATAGAATACCCTGGCGGCAAGTTGGGAGGATAGAAAGTCTAATTGCCCGTGTTTTTTTGCAGCCTCCAACCACTGGATCAGGCTCTGATACGGAGAGTACTGACCATGGATATGTTCACCAAATTCCAGATCCATCAGGAAAATCGAGGTAATCAGCCGGGATAGCCCTCTCCGTACCGGATCGTCAATCAGAAAAAGCTCGGCTGCGGCGAAGTCCCGCAACTGCTCCTCCAAAGAAATATCTTTTGAATATTCAATCGGTCGTTTGCGGTCACGATCAGCGATAAAATCGGCTACAATGGCCTGGAATAAATTAGCTTTGCTCTGAAAATGATTATAGATGGTTCGTTTTGAAACACCAGAGGTCTCAGCAATCTCATCCATGCTCGCAGACGCGAAGCCGTTCTTTATAAACACCTGGACAGCATGTTCCAGAATTATCTTTCGTTTTCCACTGGTATCTCTATTCTTTCGCTTTATAGCTATATCCGCCATACTTTCTCCTTGACTAATTACACTACACGGTGTAGTGTAATTAACACATGAAATTGCTATAGATAGTCTAGCAGATATTAAAGGTTTAGCGCAGAGAATTCAGTAAAAAGCTGACAGTTCTCAAGGAGGAGCAATAATGGACACAACACCAAAAATGGCCAGAACCGCAGGATTATTGTATGTTGTATATATAATAATGCACATATTTTCAGATCTGGCCGGTCGAGCAGGCATTATTGAATATGCTAATGCGGCGGCCACTGCACAAAATATACTGGAATCCGGCTGGCAGTTTCGTCTCGGTTTGGTTACCGATCTATCTGCGGCACTGTTGTTTCTATTGGCTGCCTGGGCTTTATACGTACTTTTGAAGCCTGTGAATAATACACTGGCTCTGCTATTCCTGCTGCTGAACCTTGGAGGTGTTGCGGTACAAAGCTTCAGCAATATTTTCCTGATTTCCAGCCACTTGCTGTTAAACAATCCGGATTTTGCACTGGCTATTCCTGCAAATCAACTCCATGCACAGGTACTGTTCTTTTTACACCTGCATAAAAACGGTTTTATGATAGCCCAGATTTTTTATGGCGCGTGGCTTTTCCCGCTTGGGTATACAGTTTATACATCAGGGTTTCTGCCCAGAGCCTTAGGAATCATAAT
>Ga0180008_1001916_pt1 | contig 11991 bp, 10 predicted proteins | sample MM_PW_MetaG_FD_121121 | JGI IMG/M metagenome (GOLD analysis project Ga0180008, IMG submission 121121) | Groundwater microbial communities from the Aspo Hard Rock Laboratory (HRL) deep subsurface site, Sweden - MM_PW_MetaG | ecosystem: Environmental > Aquatic > Deep subsurface > Groundwater... | reverse complement strand
AGTTGATAATTTCACCTCTTTACTTGAAGGTTCAATTCATCTAGATACAAGTTCTCAAGTTGCTTATGATAATTATCAAATCTTTTCAAGTGTTGATGAAATGAAAAATTCATCAAATAGTGTAACAATTATATTTGATGATGTAGAAGGAGTTCAAGAAAATTTTTCTCAACTTACATATAAAGGTGTAAATGTAGGTAAAGTTACAAAAGTATCATTAAATAAAAATCAAAAAGTTGAAGTAAAAGCAATACTTTATGATGACTATACATCTTTTGCAAAAGAAGGAACAATTTATTATTTAAAAAAACCTAGAATTTCTTTACAAGAAATTGCAAATGTAGGCTCAACTGTTATGGCTGTAAATATAGGTGTTATTAAAAGTACAAATTCAAATGTTCAAACAAAATTTGTAGGCCTAAAAGATCAACCTTCTATTGAAAAATCCCATTTTGGTACGGTTTTCCAACTAGAAGATAGCACTGCTTCAAGTGTAAATGTAGATGCTCCTGTTTATTATAAAAATGTTCAAATAGGAAAAGTAAGTAAGGTAGATTTAAATAATGACGGTTCAAAAGTTATTGTTGATTGTTTAATTGAAGATAAATATAAGAAATTTATTAGAAAAAATTCAGAATTCTATGATATTAGTGGTTTTGAAATGAAATTTTCAATTTTTTCTGGTTCAAAAATTGAGTCAAATACTTTTACTAGCATATTAAAAGGAGGGATTGTAGTAGTAACTCCTTATGAATATAATGAAATAGCAAGCTCTAAAGATAAATTTATTTTAAATAAAACATTAAGAGAAGATTGGAAAAGTATAAGTCCAAGTATTAAATAATTAAGTTATTATTAAGTTTTATAGTTATAGAATAAATTTATCAAAGGAAAAATATTTTCCTTAAAATTTGAAAGGATAAACTATGAAAAAAATAATGACAACAACAGCTGGTAATCCAATCTCAGATAATCAAAATTCATTAACAGCAGGATCACGAGGTCCTGTTTTAATGCAAGATTATCAACTAATAGAAAAATTAGCCCATCAAAATAGAGAAAGAATTCCAGAACGTGTAGTTCATGCAAAAGGAAGTGGTGCTTTTGGAGAACTTGTAATTACAGAAGATATCTCAAAATATACAAAAGCAAAAGTTTTACAAAAAGGTGAAACTACAAAAATGCTACTTAGATTTTCAACAGTTGCAGGAGAACGTGGTGCTGCTGATGCTGAAAGAGATGTAAGAGGATTTGCTCTTAAATTTTATACACGTGAAGGAAATTGGGATTTAGTTGGAAACAACACCCCTGTATTTTTTATCCGTGATGCTTATAAGTTTCCTGATTTTATCCATACACAAAAAAGACATCCACAATCAAATTTAAGATCCAATACAGCTGCTTGGGATTTTTGGTCATTAAGTCCTGAATCTTTACACCAAGTAACTATTCTTATGTCAGACAGAGGTCTGCCAAAATCATATAGACATATAAATGGATATGGTTCACATACTTATAGTCTAATCAATGCTCAAGGTGAGAGATTTTGGGTTAAATTTCACTTTAAAACTCTTCAAGGTATTGAAACTATTACAAATAAAGAAGCTGAAGCAATTGTTGCTAAAGATAGAGAATCAAATCAAAGAGATTTATTTGAAAATATTGAAAAAGGTAATTTCCCAAAATGGAGTTTTGAAATTCAAATCATGACAAATGAAGAAGCAAAAAATTGTAACTTCAATCCCTTTGATTTAACAAAAGTTTGGCCACATGGTGATTATCCTATGATAAAAGTAGGAACAATGACTTTAAAAGAAAATCCAAAGAACTATTTTAATGAAATAGAACAAGCTTCTTTTTCACCTTCAAATATAGTTCCTGGAATTAGTTTCTCACCTGATAAGATGTTACAAGCTAGAATCTTCTCATATCCAGATGCTCATAGATATAGAGTAGGAACTCATTATGAAATGTTGCCTGTGAATAGACCCATTGTTGAAGTAAATACTTATCATGCTGATGGATCTATGAATTATGAAGTAAAAGAGCCAACAAATGCATATTATGAACCAAATAGCTTTGATGGAGCTGTAGAAGATGCAAGTTTTACAGAACCTGCATTTGAAACAGGTGATGTAGCTGATAGATATAATCATCAAGAAGGTAATGATAACTTTTCACAAGTTACAGCACTATTTAACTTAATGAGTGAAAACCAAAAAGAGCAGTTGTTTTCTAATATCGCTGAAGCAATGACTGGAGTTCCACAAAATATTGTAGATAGACAATTAGCACTTTTTGAACAAGTTCATAAAGACTATGCTTTTGGAGTAAAAAAAGCTTTAGGAATTTAAGATGCAAGTATTATTAGATGAAGAGGAAAAAAGATATGAAGAACTTCAGGTTTTCGCTCTTGATTTTGCAAAACAAGGTAAAACAGAAGATTTAAAAGCAATGCTAAAAGCTGGAATGCCTGTAAATTTATGTGACCATAAAGGCAATAGTTTAATAATGCTATCTTCATATAATGGAAATATTGAAACAACCCAAATGCTAGTTGATATGGGTGCTAATGTTGATAAAAAAAATGATAGAGGACAAACACCACTTGCAGGTGTTTGTTTTAAAGGTTATTTTGAAATAGTAAAAATATTAGTAAAAAATGGTGCAAATATCTATGAAAACAATGGAATGGGAATGACACCTATTATGTTTGCATCTATGTTTGGAAACAGTGAAATTGTAAAATATTTAAGTGAGCAAAATAATAGTTTTAAAGGCAAAATTTATTTACTTATTTCTAAACTATTTGCTATTATAAAAAATATATTTAAAAAAGGAAAATAACATGAAAAAATCAATTATATTAAGTACATTAGTAGTTTCAGGTTCATTATTCGCAAGTGATTTAAGTGTTCAGTTTTCAGATTCTAAATGGGATGGAATTACAGTTCCAAAAGATGAAGTTTGTTCAAACTATAATACAAAAGCTGGTTCAACACCACCTTTAAAAATATCAAATATTCCAAGTAATACAGCAAAAATAGTTTTTACATATAGCGATAAAACATTTACAAAAATGGATAATGGTGGTCATGGAATATTATCATATAAAGTTGATGCAAATGAAGTAGAAGTTCCAGCACTTATGGGTGAAACATTTGAATTAGCAGATGGTTTTGAAGTTGTAACTGCTCATACGGGTACTAGATTCAAAAAAACTCCAGGAGCTTATTTGGCACCATGTTCAGGTGGAAAAGGAAATACTTACAAAGTTGTGATAAATGCAGTTGATTCAGCTAATAACTCCCTTGCTACTACTGAGTTAGTTTTAGGTAAGTACTAAAAGTTTTGGTAAACCTTTAAAATAAATTTCTATATATAAAATATTTAGAAATTTATTTTTAGGGGTTTACATTTTAAAAGAATCAGAAATTCCTTTTATTAATGTCTTTCTTTGCTCTTTATTAAAGGAAAAGTATTTTATAAATCTAGTAAAAAAGAAATAACACAAACTAATATTTTTATATATAAAAGAGAAATTTTTTCTTATGAAATATACTCTATTTCTATTTACATAATAAATTGAAAATAAACTCTCACTTCCACCTGTACTAATACTTACTTTGTGATAAACTATGGCTTTTGGGAAATATACAATTTTAAAACCTTGTCTATTAGATCTATAAAGAAAATCACTATCATCATAATAAACAAAATACTTTTCATCCATTAATCCAACTTTTTCAAAAACTTTTTTATCTAATAACATAAAACAAGTTGGCGCATAGTTTATTTCTTCAATATTTTCATATTGTCCAACATCAACTTCGAGATCACCTCTATGAGGTGTAGTTCCTTTAACCTTAGATATATGTCCACCCGCCATCCACAGCTTATTTGTATTATAATAGTATGTTTTTGGTACGATTATTGAGATATCATTTTTCACTGTATAATTAACAAGATCTTCAATAGTATTTTGATTAAATTCAATATCATTATTTAATAGTAATATATATTCACATTCATCTTTTAATGCTTGTTCAATACCTTGATTATTTCCTTTTGCAACACCAAAGTTATCATTGTTGTTAATAAAAATAGAATTAATACCAAAGTCATTTGATAATTTAATAGCTTCATTAAGGGCATCGTCATTTGGTGAGTTATCAATAACATACAAAATATAATTTTTGTATGTTTGATTATTAAGGCTTTGAAAAAATCCTTCTAAAACTTCTACACTATTGTATAAAACAGTCACAAGTCCTATTTTTGGTTTATTAGTTAGCACTTAAATTCCTATAATAATCTTTGTATGTTTGAAATAGTTTTTCTTTAAATTCATTGTTTATTATTTTATAATTTTCATTTAAAATATTTAATTTGAATTCATTTATCAAATCAACAACTTCTCCCAAAGTAGTGTCAAATATTACTTTTGGTTCAAAGTATAATTGTTTAGAATCTTTCATTTTTAAACTTGATAGAAATTCACATACTATATCTTGAACATAAGCATAATGCATTTTAATATTTCTATCAAATACATTTATATCTAAATTATTTATACTGTTATATATCCAAGTACTTATCCCTGAATTATAATTTTCTTTACATCCTTCTCCAAATAAATGAGGAAGGGTATATATAAAACAATTAATTTTATTTTTTTCTGAATATTTTTCTATTAAGATCTCAGATTCTCTTTTTGTTTTACCATACTCATTTTTTAATAGTTTTGCATGGATCGAAGAAGCTAATAAAATAGGAACAATTTTATTTTGTTTTTCTAAAATATTTAATATTGATTTAGTTAAATATATATTAGAATTTACAAAATCTTCATCACTACTATTTGGTCTTACTTCTCCAGCTAAATGAATGATAAAGTCACAATTAGAAATCAAAGTTTCTAATTCTTCAATTGTATTATTTCTAGTAAATTCTAGAATATTAATACTTTTATCATCTTTCATACATTTAAGTAAGTTTTTACCTATAAAACCCTTTGAACCGGTTACTAAAACGTTAGACACAATAATCTACTCCAAATTTAAATAAGTCATCCGTATCTTTAAGTAGTTGCTGTATTTTGTCTTTCTTAAGTAGAGGTGAAAGACTCATAATTAATGGCTACATATTGAGTATCATATGCTTTTGTTTTTTATATTACAAGCTGAAAAATAATTTCTTCGATGATATAATAGCATCTTAATTCTTTATACAAAATTAAAAGTTAAAAAATAAAAATATGAGAAAAAGATTATCTTAACATATATATAGAATATCTAGATAGAAAGTTTGGAAATTTAAGATTTAGAATTTTATAAGTAGCCATTCAATTTAATGAATGGCTACTTATGAATTTATTTTATATAGTTGCTTTTTTTATCACTTGTATCTAACTCTTGCCCAATTTCTTGGTATCTTTTAAAATAATCTTTTACAAATGAGTTGATTTTTGGATTATTTGGCATAAAATATTTTCCATTTTTTGTAGCATATAAATTCAAAAATTTACTTGCATCTAATTTGTCTAAATAATGTTTTGCTAAAGCTGTATAATTTACAATATACCACTTTTTTAACTCTTCGTATTTTTCATCACTTAAATCAATATTTAGTTTTTTATTTTCTTCATCCCAAGCTAAAATACCTGTATCAAAAAGACCACTTAAGTGAATTAGCCCTTCACAATAATATGGTTGAACTTCATCTACTTCCATCCATCCAATAAGTCCTACACTTCTTTTAACTAAATCTATTAAAACTTGATCTTTTAGGTGTGCTTCATCTGTGTCTTGATCTAAAAAGAATGAAATCAAACCACCTGTTGTTGCTTTAAACTCTTCAATATTTTTGAAATTTCCTGTTTTGTTCATTACAGATTCTGTTTGCTCATCACACCATAAAATATGTCCATATTCATGTCCAATTGTACTAATATCATAAACTTGGTGCCAAGATTGTGTTTCATTAAAAAGGAATGTTCTATCTTTTGTTAAAATTTCTTGACCGAAAATTTCAGCGCTTAATTTTAAAAATGGTTTTGCTCTGCTACTTTGTAAAATCTCATCTGAAAATGCAAAGATTTTTTTACCTTCTTCAAGGCTTACTATTTCATCATTTGGTACAACTTGTGCTGAGAACATACCATTGAATTCAGCTCCAAAAAATAGTGCTGGTCGTCCTACATAAAGCTGAACTTTATCTAAAGATTTTAGTGAAAAATCATATATTTTTTTATAGTTTTCATTTGGCTCAAAACTATTAAATATTTTTCCAAAAGCTGATTTGATTTTAGTTACTCTATGATCATTTTGTGCAAATTTTGGATTTGTTAATCTTATGTCCCACTCTAAAGCAACAGCTTTTCTAAAGTGATCTTCATAATACTCAAGTGGATGTCCAATTTGAATAGGTGTTTTTATTTTCATCCAAGCTCTATCTACATCTGCCCATTTAGAGACTAACTCTTCTGTTCTATCTTCAGAAAATGCTTTGATAAGTGCTTGAATATATAAAATGTAATCCCATTTTTGGTTATAAATTTCATCTTCTAGTTCTATTAATTTATCTGCAAATTCTTCTAAAGCATCTACAACTTCAGTTGTTTCTTTTTTGAAAGCTTGTATATATGCTTTTGATATATATTTATCAGCATCTTTAATTAGTGCTGAATAACATCTATCCGCAGTAATCCCACCATGTCCTAGATCTAGAAGTTTTTCATCTTCTAAATATTGCATGATTTTTTCTTCATTTCCATCAAATTTAGCCATTAAATCTTTGTTAACACCATTTATAATATGAGCTGTCCAAGATGTTTGCCAATCTGTCATTTGAAGACCAACATTATAAACACCTATGAAAATTTCCCTATAAAATGGAGTTAAAAGATTGTTTTGTACTATTAAATCAATAAGATTTGTGTGTCTTTTTTGCCAATAATCTTTTATAAAACTATAAGCTTTTTCTTGCAGTTCGATTATTTCTTTTTCATTTTTTCCAAGTTTTTTTAAAACTTGAACTAAAGAATCATCCCTTAAATTCACAAGTCTAGTAACAAGTGCAAATCTTAAATCACTTGTCATTTCAAGTTTTAGAGATTTTGCAAAATCATTTATGATTCCTAATTTATCAAACTGCTCATCTTCAAGATAAGCTATTATTTTATTAGTTTGTGTTTTTTGTTCATTTAAAAAATCATATATTTTTTCTAAGTCGTTTAAAAAGGTCTCTTTATTCATATTTTAATCCTTAATTTGATTATAATATTTTATCTATTTTGTACTTCTTTTTACTTAAATTAGCACTCAAATGTAAAAAGTGCTAGTTTTTATAAAAACTTTAGCTTCCTTTTATAAAGTTTTGATAAAATTCTCTTCTAAAATTAAATAAATTATAGGAGAAATGAAATGGCAAAACATCAATTTCAAACAGAAGTAGGACAATTATTACATTTAATGACGCACTCTTTATATTCAAATAAAGAGATTTTTATAAGAGAACTTGTATCAAATTCAAGTGATGCAATCGATAAATTAAACTATCTTAGACTAACAGAAGAAAATCTTAAAGATGCATATGCAGACTGGAAAGGTGAAATTAACATCACTTTTGACGAAGCTGATAAGTCTTTAACAATTATTGATAATGGTATTGGTATGAATGAAGCTGATTTAATAGCTTCAATTGGAACAATTGCAAAATCAGGAACAAAATCATTTGTTGAAGCATTAACGGGTGATGCAAAAAAAGATTCAAACCTTATTGGTCAATTTGGTGTTGGTTTTTACTCAGTATTTATGGTAGCTGATAAAGTAGATGTTATTTCTAAAAAAGCCGGGGAAGATATAGGATATAAATGGACAAGTGATGGAACAGGTGAGTTTGATTTATCTCCTTGTACAAAAGAATCATCAGGAACTGTTATCTATATCAAGTTAAAAGATGAAGAAGTAAGTGAATTTGCAAGTAAGTATAGAATTAAAAATATTGTTGGAAAATACTCAAACCATATTGCATATCCAATTTTCTTAAACTACAAAGAAGAAGTAAGTGAAACTTTAAGTGAAGAAGATAAAAAAGCAGGTAAAGAGGCTAAAAAATCAATAGAAGATAAAAGAGAAAAAATCAATGAAGCAACAGCTTTATGGATGCAGCCAAAAGCAAAATTAAAAGAGCAAGAGTATAATGATTTTTATAAATCAATTTCTCATGATTCAACTGATCCTATGCTTACAATTCATACAAAAGCAGAAGGTGTAAATGAATATACAACACTATTTTATGTTCCAAAAGTTGCACCAATGGATATGTATAGAGCAGATTTCCAACCAGGTGTTAAACTTTATGTTAAAAGAGTATTTATTACAGATTCTGAAAAAGAATTATTACCAACATACTTAAGATTTGTAAGAGGTATTATTGACTCTGAAGATTTACCTTTAAATGTTTCTAGAGAAATTTTACAAGAAAATAGAGTTCTTGCAAATATCAAACAAAGTTCAGTTAAAAAAATTCTTTCTGAAATTAAAAAACTTTCAAAAGATGAAGAAAAATATGCTGAGTTTATAGCTCAATATATTAGACCTTTAAAAGAGGGTGTTTATCAAGATCATATGAATAAAGATGCAATTTTAGATTTATTAAGATATAAATCAACAAAAGCTGAAGCTGGAAAATTAACTTCATTAGAAAGCTATAAAGAAAGAGCTGATACTGAACAAAAAGCAATTTTCTATATCGTTGGTGAAAATGAAAAAGTATTAAGAAGTTCACCATTATTAGAATCTTATAATAAAAACAATATTGAAGTTTTAATCTTAGATGATAAAGAAATTGATGAAATTATCACTCCAACAATTGGTGCTTATAAAGAATGGGAATTCAAAGATATTACATCTTGTGAGCCTCCAAAAGTAGAGCAATCTGATGAAGCAAAAAAAGAAGTAGAAGAAAAATTTGAATCAATCCTTTCAAAAATCAAAGATAAATTAGGTGATGCTGTTAAAGATGTAAAAATTACAAACAGATTAAGTGAATCTCCATCTTGTGTAGTAAAAGATGTTGCTGATGCACAAATGGCTCAAATGATGCAAATGATGAGAGCAATGGGGCAAGAAATGCCAGCATCTGCACCAATTCTAGAAATCAATCCAGAGCATGAAATCGTAAAAAAATTAAACGGTTGCCCAGATGATTCTACTATTGAAGATGTATCTTGGATTTTACTAGACCAAGCAAAACTATCTGAAGGTATGGAAATCACAGATACTGTGGCATTTGCAAAAAGACTTTCAAGAATAACTGCTAAAGCTTTATAAAAATATAAACTATTTGCGCGTATTTTACGTTGCAAATAGTTTTCTCTTTTTCCCTTTAAATCAGCTTAATTTATAAATTTATACATAAAAATAATATAAAAAAAGATATTTTAGTTATAATGCGAATAAAATTAAACTACATTTGGAGTAACATAAAATGAAAGGCATAATTCTAGCCGGAGGAAGCGGAACAAGACTATATCCTCTTACTAAAGGTATTAGTAAGCAATTAGTACCAATCTATGATAAACCAATGATCTATTACCCATTGTCAGTTTTAATGCTATCAGGTATTAAAGAAGTACTAATTATTTCAACTCCACATGATTTACCAAGATTTGAAGAACTTTTAGGTGATGGTTCTGATTTAGGAATGAAGTTTTCTTATGTTGTTCAACCTTCTCCAGATGGTTTAGCTCAAGCTTTTATTTTAGGTGAAGAATTTCTAGATGGAGATGATGCTTGTTTAGTTTTAGGTGATAATATCTTCTACGGTCATGGATTAACTAACCTTCTTGCTCAAAGTATTAAAAATGTAAAAGATGAGAATAAGGCAACGGTGTTTGGATATTATGTAAAAGATCCAGAAAGATATGGTGTGGCTGAATTTGATGATAATGGTAATGTAACTTCTATTGAAGAAAAACCCAGTATTCCAAAATCAAACTATGCAGTAGTAGGATTATATTTTTATCCATCAGATGTAGTAAAAAAAGCAAAAGCTGTAAAACCTAGTCATAGAGGTGAATTAGAAATCACAACTTTAAATCAAGAATACCTAAATGAAAGTAGATTAAAAGTAGAGTTAATGGGAAGAGGATATGCTTGGCTTGATACTGGAACTCATGAAAGTTTACTGGAAGCATCTTCTTTTATTCAAACTATTGAAAATAGACAAAGTCTAAAAGTGGCATGTCTAGAAGAAATAGCATATGAAATGGGATATATCTCAAAAGAAAAACTTCTTGAACTTGCAGAACCATTGAAAAAGAATCAATATGGTCAGTATTTAATTGCACGTGCAAACCAAGTTAAAAGAGTAATATAATATGCAATTTGTAAGAACAAACATTCCGGATGTAATTATTATAGAGCCAACTGTTCATGGTGATCATAGAGGTTATTTTGTTGAAACTTTTAGAGCTGATAAGCTTGAAGAATTTCTTGGGTTTAAATTAAATTTTGGACAAGATAATGAATCAAAATCTTCAAAAGGAGTTCTAAGAGGTCTTCATTATCAACTTCCACCCCATGCACAAACAAAACTAGTACGTGTAATACAAGGCAAAGTTTTAGATGTAGCCGTTGATATTAGACGTAATTCTGCAACATTTGGGCAATATGTAGCCGTTGAATTATCTGCTGATAATAAAAAACAAATGTTAGTTCCAAGAGGTTTTGCCCATGGATTTGTAGTTTTAGAAGATGATACAATTTTTGCATATAAAGTTGATAATTATTATTCTCCCCAATGTGATAGAGGAATAGCTTTCGATGATCCTGCTTTAAATATAGATTGGATATTAAAAACTGAAGAATTAAAACTATCAGCAAAAGATACAACTCAAACAAAATTAAATGAAGCAAAAGATTTGTTTGAATTTGGAGTAGATTATTATGCTTAATATATTAGTAACAGGAAGTACTGGACAATTAGGTTCTGAAATAAAAGAATTATCAAAAGATTATTCTTATAATTTTTTTTTCACAGATAGAAAAATATTAGATATTACAAATAAAGATGATATTAAAAACTTTGTTGAATCAAAAAATATAAATATTATTATAAATTGTGCTGCATATACAGCAGTTGATAAGGCAGAATCAGATATTGAAAATGTTGATTTAGTAAATAGAAAAGCAGTAAAAAAATTAGCAAAAATATCTAAAGAATTAAATATAAAACTAATTCATATTTCAACTGATTATGTATTTGATGGTAAAAATTTTAGACCATATTGCGAAGAGTATCAAACAAACCCAAAAGGAGTTTATAGTAAAAGTAAACTTGATGGTGAAAATGAAATGATAAAGATAAATCCAAAAAATTCTGTAATTATTAGAACTTCTTGGCTTTACTCTTTTTATGGTAATAACTTTGTAAAAACAATGCTACGTCTTGGACGTGAAAGAGAATCTTTAGGCGTAATATTTGATCAAGTAGGAACTCCTACTTATGCTGCACATTTAGCTAAATTAATCTTAGATATTTTACCTCAAATAAAAAATGATAAAGTAGAAATATATAACTACTCAAATGAAGGTGTACTTTCATGGTATGATTTTGCGAAAGAGATTATGAAAATGGCAAAATTGAATTGTAAAATAAATCCAATAGAAACATTTCAATATCCAACACCTGCAATTCGTCCACATTTTTCACTTTTAAATAAAGCAAAAATAAAAAATACATTCAATATAGAAATTCCTTACTGGAAAGATGGCTTAGATGATTGTTTAAAAAGATTAGGTGAAAGAAAATAAAGGATAAAATATATGCAAACAAAAGAGATAAAAAAAAACATCTTAGTAACAGGAACAGCAGGATTTATAGGATCAAATTTTGTACCGTATTTCTTAGATAAATATCCAGATTATAATCTAATAAACCTAGACTTATTAACTTACGCAGGTAATCTAGATAACCTAAAAGAGT
>Ga0180008_1001915_pt1 | contig 11994 bp, 11 predicted proteins | sample MM_PW_MetaG_FD_121121 | JGI IMG/M metagenome (GOLD analysis project Ga0180008, IMG submission 121121) | Groundwater microbial communities from the Aspo Hard Rock Laboratory (HRL) deep subsurface site, Sweden - MM_PW_MetaG | ecosystem: Environmental > Aquatic > Deep subsurface > Groundwater... | reverse complement strand
CTGTGGAGCACACCTGTAAGAAGCTCCTGGACGTAGTGGAGCGCGACGCTGCGGAGGACGGGGTATGCTAAGCGAATATCGGGAGCGGTTACAGACCGTGATTGCTGGGCTAGACATGGCGCAGATCCGGGCGGTGGGCGAGCTGCTCCGTGATGTGCAGGCAGCGGGTTCATTGGTGCTGGTAGTTGGGAACGGCGGCGGCGCCGCCACCGCGTCCCACCTGGCTAGCGACCTCCAGAAGCTAACCAGGGTGTGTGGATCGCGGGCCATCAAGGCGCTCGCGCTGACGGACAGTGTGGCGCTCATCACGGCATGGGCCAATGATACTAGCTTCGAGATGTGCCTAGCCGCGCAATTGGACGTGTTCGTGGAGGATACCGCTGTGTTAGTGTGCATCAGTGCTGGCGGCGCATCGCCCAATGTGCTTGCTGCGGCGCGGTCAGCTAAGACCCACGGGATAACCGTAGTCGGCATAACTAGCGCGGCTACACCGCTGGCGCAGCTATCAGATCACGCGGTGCAGATCCCCAGCACTGACATGCAGATCATCGAGGACTGCCAGGCGGTTGTCTGCCACATGCTGAGCCGGTTCGCGGCGGAGAGAGGAGAGGGAACGTGCTAATTGTGCGTGTGCCCTTACGCATCAGTTTTTTCGGCGGGGGAACTGACTTGCCAGAGTTCTATGGCAGCGAACCCCCTGGCGCGGTGTTTTCGACCGCCATAGACAAGTTCGTCTATGTGCTAGTGAAGAAGCGATTCAACGCGACAGAGTGGCGGCTGTCCTATAAACAGTCCGAGGAAGTTTCAAGCATCGCGGACATAAAGAACGCGCTCATCCGCGAATCGCTCCTAGACGCCGAATACTTGGAGCCATGCGAGATAGCAACACTGTCCGACATATCGACCATCGGCACTGGTCTCGGTGGCAGTTCGGCCATCGCCGTGGGGCTTGTCAAGACGCTCACTGGCGAGCAGGACAGGACAAGCTTAGCGGAACGCGCCTATCATATCGAGCGGGACCGAGTGGGACAGCGTCTGGGCAAGCAGGACCAATACATCGCAGCCTTCGGCGGCATGAACACTATCGAGTTCGATTCTAGGGAGTGTAGGGTGACGCCGGCTTTGATTCCTGCCGAGGTGCGCGATGCACTCGAGAAGCGGCTGCTGCTTTTCTGCATAGGCGACGCGCGGCCAGCGGACCCTATACTGGCGGACTGTGCAGTGCGTGTTGACGAAAACCTGCGAGCGCTCTTCGCCATGCGCCAGCAGGCGTTTGCGGCAGAGGCGATGTTGCGGTCTGGACGGCTGGAATGGTTCGGTCGGATGCTAGACGATGCGTGGGCGCTCAAGAAGGCGCTTTCGCCTCTCGTGACCACTGCCGACGTCGATGCGGCATACGAGGCGGCGTGTGCTGCGGGAGCGCTTGGCGGCAAGCTGTGTGGGGCGGGGGGAAGCGGCTTTCTGCTGCTTTACGTCCCGGAGGAGAAGCAGGTTGCTGTGCGGGCTGCACTGGCCCGGCTACCGGAACTGCCCTTTGGATTCTGGCAGGATGGCGCTGAGGTAATTTGGAGGGCGCCGGGATGGTGAACAAGCTTTTGTGGCGGCAGGGGCAAAAGAACAGACGAGACGAGCCGCCGGCGCCGGCCCGGATGGTCAGGGTGTGGAACGCATCCGGCGTGTTGCAGGCGCACGGCTTTTGGGAATTACCACCGGGGCAATGGACAGAGGTGCCCGAAGACCTTGCCATGCGCCTGGCGAACGATCCCATGTACGAGGTCGGGGATGCCCTGCTCAGTGGCAAGGCACAGAGGTCGGCATCCGGTTTCTGGTGCGGCGACAAGGTGCGCCCCGCAGTTGTGCAAGCCGCAGCGGTGGAGCGATGGCCAAGCGCCGCGATAGCGGTGCCAGTGTTCGACTGCCCGGCGCTGCTCTCGCGGCTCATGGAATCGCTACCGCGGACGGAATATGCGGGCGAATGGCGGGTACTCTGGATAGACAATGGTAGCCGTGATGAAGAGACGCGGCGGCTGCTCCGAGAGTCGACGCACAAGACGGTCAAAGTTGCGGACAAGCCGGTGGGCTTCGCTGAGGCAATCAACAAGGGCTTGGATGGCGCGGAGGCCGACTGCTTCGTTCTACTGAACCAGGACTGCGTGGTGACACGCTCAGATTGGCTATCGGCGCTCATGCGGTGGATGGAACTACGGAGGAACTGCGCTGTAGCGGGCGCGAGACTATTGTTCCCGGACGGGCGGGTACAGCATTGTGGGCTAACGGTGCCGAAGGGTACGGGTGGCGCACATCGCATAGAGGCGCCACGGGCTGAGGTCTACTACGAGCGGGTGCAGGCCGTGACCGGCGCCTGCATGGCACTCCGGGCCTCCACGTTCCGCGCCTTGGGGGGCTTCTCAGAAGCCTATCGCTTCACCGAGGAAGATGTCGACTATAGCCTCCGCGCAGCGACCCGGCTAGGTCAGGAGACGTGGTATGTCCCGGACGCGGTGCTAGTGCATGAGGCAAACGCGGTACGTGAGAGCGCCGAACCCGTGCGCCGCCGCGTGAACGAGTGGGCTAATCGCAGCTTTGAGGTCTTCAGGACGCGCTGGGGACGGTTTGTCGACCGGTGCGCTGGTGGAGAAGTCGCCATTATCGTACCGAAGAACCAGGGAACATCGGCGCTGTGCCGCCTGGCATGGGGCGTGGCAAACCATTTCGTGATCTGCGGGCAGAAGACCACGGTGTACAGCTTCGACGGGCAACCGCCAGACGACCCACACTTCCCGGTGCTCTTTGACAACAAGCCGATAGATGCGCTGGGCAAAGCCGATGTAGTGATCAGCGCGGGGCAGGCCACGGAGCGGCTGGCGGCGCGGGTGAGCGCGGAGACGCGCCTCGCGCTGGGGTGCGACGCAAGCGTCGGCATCTACAACTTCCTCTATGCCGGAGCACGACCCGCGCGGTCTCGCCAGCCTTTCAAGGTACTACTGAACGCCACGCAGACGGTCGAGGAGTTCGAGGAAGCGCAGGTGCGCATCGCCGCGGTACTACATCGCAAATGGGGCGATGATGTCCATGTGAACACGTTCCACCGCAGATTGCCGGTGTGTGTGTGGAGTGACACTCACTACAGGCCAGAGAGTAGCAGCGAAGTAGGCGGACTCTATCGGCAACATGATCTACTCATCTATTGCTCTGCCGTAGAGGGAGCGAACCCCACCATGCCGCTCGAAGCTATGGCGGCGGGCACACCAGTAATCCTATACAGCACGGCTGCTCAGGCGGACTGGGCCGAAGATGGCGTCAACTGCCTAGTGGCGGATAGGCAATCGGTGCTGCAACGGGTAGAGAGATTACTAACGAACGACGCGCTACGAGAGAAGCTGGTAGCGGGCGGACTAGCTACGGCGAAGGCGCACGACTGGGCGGTCGTAGGCGCCGTGTATGCAAAGGAGGTTCTGGGTGCGTGGGGCGGTGTTTAGGATTCTTCAGGGAGCTAATTGCACATAAATGGAGCGTGTTCCGCATCTGCTGTCGGCTTCATGTGCCGTGGCGGGGCTTCTGGCACGACTGGGACAAGTGTCTCCCCGGCATGGCGAAAGTCTATGCCACGGTGTTCTACAATGAGCGCGGGGAGCGTATTGGCGATGGCGCCCGACCCGAAGGCTACGACCCGGCGCGGCAGACGGAGCGGTTCCAGGGGGCGCGGCTCAAGCACATCAGGCGCGGGCTGCACCACTGGGAGGCGTGGGTCGTCATCGGGCACGGAGGCAAGCTATCGGCGCTGGAGATGCCGGATGCCTACTGCAAAGAGATGGTGGCGGACGTAGCAAGCCTCTGGAGCACCAGGGGCCACGTTCAGGCCGTCCGGCGTGCATGGAGTGACAGCGGATACATCCGCGTGCTGCACCACTTGACCAGTGCCCGGGTCGAGTGTCTACTCAATCAACTGGAGGGAGGCTGAAGAGATGCGTGTATTACTGATTGCTCCATTGACTGAGCAGTTCTGTGGCATACAAGATTACGGAGCGCCGACACTCGGCGTACACCGAATCGCATCCTTTGTGCGGGCGCGGGGGCACCAGGTGGAGGTTTACGACTGCAACCTCCATGCGCCAGAGCAGCTTGACGCGCTACTAGGACGGCCTTGGGACATCATAGGCATCTCCATCCTTGCCGATACGCTACGGCTCACGCTAGAGATGTTCATCCGAGTGCGACGAGAGCAACCCAATGCCCTGCTGGTGGCGGGCGGGCCGGAAGCGACGCTGAACTACCAGGACATCTTCGACCTCAGCGACGCGGACGTGGCGGTGCTGGCGGAAGGAGAGCGACCGATACTGGAGATGGCGGATGGCAAGCCCCTCTGCGATATACCCGGTGTCATCCACCGACGCCGCGCCATGCCGGTGACGAACCAGGCGATGTGGGACTACTATCGAGACCTCGACTGGGCGGCGATGGGTTGGCCTGAATACTGGGAGAAGAACGAGACACTAGGCGACGCGAAAGGCAAGAACAAGGTCGTCAGGATCGTCACCACAACGCACTGCAATAGGAAGGGGTGTTCCTTCTGCTCGGTTGTCAGAATCCGTGAGTTTGCGTGCGGCCATCGCGTGGCGCCTGCTTTCCTGGATGGCAAACACGTCGAGGCGACGATAGAGCGCATCCTCACGCAGTTGCCGGAGGCGACACATATCTACTTTATGGACGACACATTCCTGCCCGTCCCCTCGCGCATCGGCGAGTTCTGCGATGCGTTGGCGCGGTTCAAGGGACGTGTCAAGTTCATGGTGCAGACCGATACGGACAGGGTGACGCGAGAGGTCGTCCGACGACTCGCGGATGCCGGGGTAGTTCACGTATCCTGCGGCGTCGAGAGCTGCAGCGCCCGTCTGCGCAAGATAGTCGGCAAGCCGCAGAACGAGCAGAGGATAGAAGACATCATCGGATGGTGCAAGGAGTTCGGCGTTCAGTGCTACTATCTGATCATACTGTTCGTCCCTGAGTCCACGATGGAGGACCTGCGGATCAACTACCGCACGCTCACGCGTTGGCAAGATGAGGGAACCGTCAGCGTGAGCGTGATGCCCTACATGATCCCCTACCGGGGCAGCAACATGTGGTACAGCACACACGAGTTCGCGTACCGGACGTTCACCTTGTCAAACGGCAAGGTCTTGAAGCAGCCATATATGATCTACCCGTCGGACCCGACGGTTCGCGCGGTCATGGAGAAGTTCCGTGAACGGTCGCCAGAGTACATCGAACGGATGAACCGAGAACAGGGACACTCCAGGCAGAGCAAGAACTACACCGGTAAGGTTTACATTCAGTTGCTCGGGGACCTGCTACGCGAGGGGGGCTACTGCCAAGATGATCCGCACTTTTGACGAACTCACCGTGGTCAACATCGAGGTCACGAGCCGGTGCAACCTGAGTTGTCTCTACTGTGCGCGGGGCAGGTGGGGCGGCGTGGGGCAGGGCCGGGACATGACACCATCCGAGTTCAAGGGCATAGTTCGCATGTTCCCGCGCACTACGCTGATCGCGGCATACCTGGGCGGCGAGCCACTTCTGAACCCATACCTGCCGGGCATGATCGCCGCAGCACGGCAGATGGGGTTCGAGAACGTGCGCATTCATACCAATGGCACGCTGATTGACGGGGCTGCGGCGCGGGTGCTCGCGGAGATGGGGCTGACCAGCATCGTGTTCTCGATAGACGGCGCGGACGCCGGGGAGTACGAGTGCATCCGCGGAGTGCCCTTCCCACGGGTAAAGCGCGGCCTGGCGGATACGCTGGACGCAGCCGAAGGGCGCATGGCAGTGGGCGTGCAGTGTCTCGTTCCGGCCGGGCGACCGCTGGAACTGAACCGCGACCTCGCGGACCTGGCGCCGCGGCTATCCTTTACGATACTTGATCACCCGCATTCGTGGACGCGAGCCGGAGCGATCTTGGAATCCCAAGAGATACCGCCCTCGGAGACGCCGTGCTTCTTTCTGACGCGCTACATGGCGGTATCTGCGGACGGCGAGTACCTGCCGTGCTGCTGCTGCCTGAACCACGAGGGAGCGCTGGGCAAGGTCTCCGAGATGAGCGCACGGGAGGCTTGGGACGGCCCGATGGAGGAGATGCGGCAAGCACAGGAACGGGGAGAGGCCGTGGAGCCGTGTAGTGGTTGTGAGAGATTTGGGCTGGGGGCGGCATGAGAGCATCGGTCAAGGCACTCATCTGGTATCTGACGACACACCACGACCTGCCGACGCCGGTGGTAGACATCGGAGCGCGGCAGGCGCCGAATCAACTTCAGGCCGCTGATCTGCGCCAGTTCTTTCGCCACAAGGAATACATCGGCTGCGATACCGAGATGGGCCTGGGCGTGGATCGCATCGAGAATGTGGAGCGGCTGACGTTCCCCGACAACTTTGCGGGCACACTGCTTTGCCTGGATACGCTGGAGCATGTGAGGAACCCCGTGCAGGCAGCGAGCGAACTGCGTCGGGTAACGCAGGGCGACGGCATCCTCGTGGTGACGAGCCACCATTACGCGCCCTGGCACTATAATCCCGACTACTGGCGGTTCACAGTGCAGTGCTTACATGACGTTATCCTAGACAAGTGGCGCGACAAGTGTATCCTCACGATGGGCGATGCCCAGATGCCCGAATTGGTGGCGGGGATAGCCACAAAGCACAGGGATGAATTGCCATTTGCGATTGACGTGCGGGAACTCAACAGTATGCTCCTCTGGTCATACCCGTACCCGTTCGTCATGTGGTCGCCGAAGGGAGCAGATGGTTGAACTACATCTTCGGCGAGGACATCTTTCTGCTGACCGGCCACCCGATCGCCGTGGGATCGCGCGATCACCTCAGCCCGAGTGGCAGCGGGGCGGTAAACGATTACACGGACGGCACGGAGTTCGCGCATCAACTACTATCGGAGTTTCCGGGCAAGCGCAGCCTGATCGACCTGGGCACGGCGACGGGCTCCGTGCCCTTTACCATGAGGCAGGCTGGGATGGCGTCCGTTGGCCTGGAGGGATCGGATGCTGCCAAAGAACGAGGGCTAGGAGCTTGGCAGGCAATGCCCGGCGTTGTCCACACCTGTGACCTGGGCAAGCCATTTCGCATTGTAGATGCAGCGGGAGCGCCTGTAACCTTCGACTTCGTGACCAGTTGGGATGTGCTGGAACATATCCCCGAACCCGACATCCGGCAGTTCTTTGACAACATCGCGGGCTTGATGCACTCCGAGTCTATCCTCATCCTAGAGTTCTCGTTGGCGTACAACCCAGCAGACGGGTATCATCAACTCTGGGAGGGCTGGGAGGGCGGGGGCGATCATCCTGGCGATTGGGATGCACGCGATGCCTGGCTTAGGGGGCTGGTGGCGCGGCACTTTGTGATCGATGATGCTCTACGGACGCAACGCGACTGGGATTACTGCCGGCCCACACCGACTGAGCGCCAGTGCAGCCATGACAGTAACCAACCAGAGTTCCCATTCAGCAGGCCGTTGTGGTGGCTGAGGAAAAACTAGCAATGCACATCAGTTACATCACCGCGACGCAATGGAACGAGCCGAGGCTGGCCTTCATACGCGAGGGAGAGAAGTCGCTCGCGGCACAGACGGAGACGGACATCGAGTGGATCATCGCCAGCGTCAATCCTCCTCCCGGGTGTCTGGACGGGTTGGTGGAAACGCAACACGTGTTGGTGCCCAGGAGCCTAGGTATCAGGACTTGCGTAGGGCACCTGCTAAACGAAGGCATGAAGGTGGCGACGGGTGAATACCTGGCGTTCATGGATGACGACAACCGAAAACTGCCCAACTTCGGTGAGGCGATGACTTGGTTCATCGCCGGGCAGGGGATGCAGGCGGCGTATAGCTTTGCCAGGGTCATAGACGGCGACGGGCGTGTGATCGGCGACCATCACGTGAGCACCACGGAGTACCCACTGGCGCTGCACCAGCCTGGGATCTGGTTCAACGATGAACTGGTCGTGAAGCGGCAGACGATGGAAGCCGTCGGCGGCTTCGACGTGGATATCACAGCGGGCGAGGATTACGACATGGCACTGCGGCTGTGTCGGGATGCGGGCGTTGGCAGGCTCGGCCTCCAGTTGGTAGACGTGCGGGTGCATGGCGACCAGTGGACGCAGAAGGACAACGTGCCAGAACTACAGGCTGCACTCCATCGAATTCTCGCAAAGCATGGCGGGCTGAACGACAAGTGTCCGATCTGTCAGGCCAACCTGGACGGGTTGCCCTACGCGCAAACGCACATAGCCTGGCTGGACTCACGGTTCCAGCGGTTCTGCACGCACCCGGCGTCCCATCCGACAGAGGGACCTGCGGCATGAAGCCATTCGAGGGATATGACCCAGAGGGACTGTACCCGGACGCGATGCAATCGTCGTTGTGGAATGTCAGTTACCAGGCGGGCTGCCTGGGCGAGTGGCTATGGACCCATCTGGGTCCGCGTTCTGTGATAGACGTGGGGTGCGGTGCGGGGTGCTATCTATCGGTCTTCACCGAGCATGGCTGCGAGGTATTGGGGATAGACGCCTGCACGACGGCTGGCACCCTAATACCGGGGGCGTTTGAGCGGATTGACCTTCGACTGCCATATCATCCGCCCCACCGCTTCGACCTGGCTATCTGCATCGAGGTGGCAGAGCATTTGGAGCCGCAGTGGGCGGATACGTTGTTGGATACGTTGGCGTGCTGCGGTGATGTGCTGGTATTCAGTGCTGCCGTGCCGGGACAGCCGGGGCAGTATCACGTAAACCTCCAACCGTCGGAGTATTGGCTGGGCGAACTGGCGCGGCGGGGCTATGTTCTGCATCCGCTAGACGCCGCCATGAGAGAGAATCTGCACACGCTTAGGCCCTCGACACCGGATCAGACGGACGGGCGCCATTCATGGCTGAGGGACAATGTGCATCTGTTGCAGCGAGACGCGGTATGCGACAGGGACTCTGCCGCGGAACCGAGGGCGGTATTCATCTCTTTGTAGGGGCTTGTAGCATGAGACAAAACCGCGGCAATCTCTATCTGGTTCGACACGCGGAGGCGGAGAACCCGCAAGCCGTGATCTATGGGCGACTGCCCGGGTTCGGGCTATCGGCGGAGGGTCGGCGCAAGGCGACGGAACTGGCGGCGTGGTTGCGGACGCAGGGCATTCACCGCATCTACACGTCGCCGCTGAACAGGGCCGTAGAGACCGCGCGGATCATCGCGGACGTGTGCGGGATTGCAAGCGCCGACCACGTGCCACTTGAGGCTTTGACAGAGGCGGACATGGGCGAATGGGAGGGCAAGTCCATTGCGGAGTTCGATGTTGCCGTGAAATGGCCCCATACCCGTGGCAACCAGAACGCAGTGGAGGCTATTGAGGAGAGCGGGAGTAGGCTCGTCTACGCAATATCTCAACTGGCGCTCATGGGCCGCAATTCGGTCGTCGTATCACATGAAGACCTGGTGGCTGGAGCTATGTGTATCATCACTGGCGACGAACTATTCGCCTCGCGGAAGATACCGAAGCCAGGGGGATACTTGCTATCTGTATCGCCGGTAGGCGGGTTGAACTACCTCCACGCCATTGCCGAACTCATGGCGGGAGGTTGCGCCTAGTGAGGATCCTCTGCGTATATCCATCTCTATTGTCGGGCTGGGGATCGCTCGCGCCCCACGGCGGCAACGAAGCGACCTACATCAACCACGGGTTCGCCATGATCGCTTCCGTGCTCAGGCAAGCAGGGCACGACCCGTTCCTAGTGGACCTGCGGGGGTTGCGGTCATGGGAACACTTCGAGCAGGTGGTCAGGGATACAGACTACGGCTGTGCTATGCTCAGCTTTCTCTCTTGCGACGAAGCCTATGCGCGAGAGGCGACCTCCAGGATGAAGCGAATCGCGCCTGATAAGTTGATCGTCGGGGGCGGGATCCATCTCTCCGTGACGCAGGCGCGGGAATGCCCGAACATCGATACGATAGTCCTAGGCGAAGGGGAGAATCACGTCCTCGGCATCGTGCATGACATCGCAGCGGGTAAGCGCCCGGCGCCGGTGTATGATATGTCGCCGGTGGCTGACTTGGACTCCCTGCCGTTTGTCGACAGGGGATTCTTCAACGCGCACATGGAGGAAACATCGCCGCTTCTACCGCTACTGCCGGAGCCATTTATCACGATGGTTGCTGGGCGCGGCTGTTGGGGAAAATGTACGTTCTGCGCACCGACACGGGAACTGATCTCCGGGAAGAAGTGCCGCATACGCAGCGCGGGCAATCTCATAGAGGAACTGGTCGGCCTGCACCGAGGACATCTCGGCGGCATGGGCAGCGTGATGATTCACGACGACCTGCTAGGGAACAAGCGGTGGATCGGCGAGTTCATCGAACTATGGCACAGACACCTCCCGCGCATTCCCTGGTGGTGCCAGATGCGAGCGGATACCGTCCTCAACATCCGCGAGTTCATCCCCGCGCTGGCGGAGACGGGGATGACATGGGCATCAATCGGCCTGGAGTCAGGTTCGGCACGGATGCTGGAGTTTCTCGACAAGGGCACGACCGTCGAGCAGAACATCGAGGCGGCTGCCGTTCTGCATGATTCGCAGATCAACATCTTCGGCAACTACATTGTGGGGCTACCGACCGAAACAGAGGGCGACCTAGCGGCAACGGAGAAGATGCTGGCTGTCATCAGACCGGAGTGGCATAGCGCGAGTACATTTACATCGTACCCTGGTAGTCACCTGTTCGACTGGATACAGCAAAACGATTATTGGGTGCCTGGCGACGAGCACTACAGCCGGATACGCTATCCCTATGAGCGGAAGATCCGCGGCGTGGACTATGATCGAACGCGAGCGTTAGTTGGGCGTTGGAACGCTTTGCACAAGGGCGATTTGAGACAGTGGGCGCCGAAGGCACGGGTGGCCCTCGGCGTCGTGCCACAGGGCACTACGGAGACACTGGACAGCGCACCAGAGGTGAGCGTGAAGCGTCCGGCTATCAGCATCATCCTATTGAGCTATCGCAGACCAGAGATGGTGCAAGAGGCGATAGATAGCATCGTCGCTCAAACCCTGACCGATTGGGAACTGGTGATTGTGGACAACAGCGGACTCGGCGACGAGCAGACCCGCGGGGTGATTCGGCGGGCAGCAGAGCGCGACCCGCGCGTCAAGGTCGTTTGGCATGATCTCAACGTGAACAACTGCTCTGCGGGCTGGAACGAGGGGCTGGACGTAGCCACTGGCGAGTGCTGGAGCATCCTGGACGACGACAACCGCAAACACCCGACGTTCTGTGAGGAGGTCGTTGGCTACCTGAGACAGCACCCGGAAAAGGACGCGGTAGCCTGCGGGTCGCTCTATTTTGGCGACCACACAGGCGTGCATCAACCGCTCGACAACTTCACCGAGAATCAACTGCGCTGGGGCGGCAACCGTATCGATACGGTGGAGGCCAGCTTCCGCCGATCTGCCTTAGACCATATCGGGTACTACGACGAGGAAATGACATCGCTTGATGATTGGGATTACGTCTTGCGGTTCTATATGGTTCGCGGCCGAGAGCGCATGGGGTTCCTGAACAAGCCGCTGGCCGACTATCGGTGGCATGGAGCGAAGCGAATGCTGGAGAGCAAGCGGCTACGGGAGGAGGCTTGCCAAACGAGACTACAGACGAAGCGACCGCAGCCGGAGATCCGCGTCTCCTTCGATGCGCCCAGCGGGGTTACAGCCAGCCAGCTGCAGGTGGCCGCCGGGGTGCGCGAGGCGCTGGCGCTGGATCCCATGATTCGCCTGACGGACGACAACCCGGATCTGGTTATGCTATGCGGCCCGATGTACCACTGGCCTGACGGAGAACTGGCGCGGCGCAAGCAAACAGCTAGGGCGCCGCTAATGGCGCTTCTGACCGAAGACCCGCAGGCAATCGTCGCCAACACGCAACGCATGGGCGATTGCGATTGGCTGGTG
>Ga0180008_1001914_pt1 | contig 11998 bp, 1 predicted proteins | sample MM_PW_MetaG_FD_121121 | JGI IMG/M metagenome (GOLD analysis project Ga0180008, IMG submission 121121) | Groundwater microbial communities from the Aspo Hard Rock Laboratory (HRL) deep subsurface site, Sweden - MM_PW_MetaG | ecosystem: Environmental > Aquatic > Deep subsurface > Groundwater... | reverse complement strand
GCAGGGCGAGCGCATCAGGCAGATGCAGAGGCCGACCACGGTTGAGGTCGAGATTGATCCGCTTCAGGTTGCGCGTGAACTGGCAAGGCATGGTAACGAGGCGGAAGAAGGGGTTCAGAGGGGAATTGAAGGAAGGGGCGAAGAACTGACACAGAAGTTCAAGGATTTCGGTGTTGGCCCGATAGAGGCCGAACGGATGCTGAAAGAGGAAGAACGGCAGGTTCAACAGGGGTTTCCTCCGTACCTTGGCGAAAAGAACCGTGCGTTTCTCAATGGTATCATCAATGAAGGCACACAGGGAAGCGTCAGGGCCACGCCACAGGGCGAACTCAGGCGGGTAGGGGCATGGGTAGAGCCGGACTTGTTAGGGCAGGAAATACAAGGCGAGCCGTCTTCGACCGAACCGCCCGTCACGTCTCCGCCGCCCGCCCCGGTCGAGCCCGCTGCGAAGCCTGCACCCGAGACGCCTGGAGCGCCGGTTGCGGAACAGCCAAAGCCTATTCCTGCACCAAAGGACGTTGGCCCTGTTATCGGAACCTTCAAAAAGAAGTACAAGGATACTTTTGGATGGCATGAAGAAGATGTTCCGGTTTTGTCAATGACCGAACCAATAAATGTAAGGGGAAAAGTAACAGGTGGAAATTGGGCGGTTGACTATGAAACGCCGTCTGCGCTTGGTGGCACAGGGAAACAGACAAATACTGAATATTTCTATAAAAAGGCAGACGCACAAAAATGGATAGATGATATCAATGCACAGCCGAAGCCCACGCCCGCCCCTACACCATCCGCCCCGAAGGTTGCGCCGAAGCCTGCCGCGCCTGCGGGGGAGGGGAAGGGAACGGTTGAAGTTGGCTTTGAATGGGACTCTCCAGATGGAAAACGCAGCATTCTTACATCAGAAAAATATCCAAAAACCGGAGAGGATGTTTATACGGTCAAGACCGAAGGTGAACGCTTTGCAGAGATAATTACTAAAGAAGAAATAGATAAAGTGATAGAAAGAGACACCAAAAATGTTGAATCACGCAAGAAAGCAGAAGCCGCCAAAAAGATTTTGGATGAAGAAGAGGTGGTTAAGAAAGCTGAACGCGATGACATTGATGGATTTGATAAAAATATGTCTCCGATGCAAAGCGGGAGTGCTCGAAGAAATTTAAACAAGGCTGTGCGGGTTAATGGAAAAGACACAACCGTTAAAGCCGCAATTCGTGAATTGGTGGATAGCGGTAATGCCGAACTTGACACATATCAAGAAAACAAGATTCAGCCTATGTCACGTCGCCAGTTTAATAGGGCGAATCAAGCCGAACAAGATGCCCATGAAAAAAAGATGCGTGAGGCCGGGACTAAGACTTTTTATACAGTTGGCGGCAAGTTGTTCGGAAAAACAGGGTATGATTACGCTGAATATCTTTTAGGCACTAAAGCATCCAAGCCCTCCCCCGCGCCCGCACCGGCAGAGGTGGCCCGGACGGGTGATGAGGGGGAGGCAACACCCGCCCCCCCGAAGCCTGAACCGGCGAAGGAAGCGGCACCCGAGCCGAAGGCCAAAGAACCGTGGGAGATGACGCGGGAAAATTACGTTGGCGAAGGATATATTCAGACAGGATTGGTAACTGACCGCGCACTAAAACAACAAGTAACCGAATGGCAAAAGCGGGTCGATGCTTTGCCAGATAGCGAAGGTGCTGCGCAAGGATTAGAAAGGGCGACTAGAAAACTGACCCGGGCCAACGAACATAAACAGGCAGTCGAGCAAGCCCTATCCGAGGCCAAGCCGGTGCCCGCCGAAGTCTTGGCCGAGTATCCCGACCTGCAACCGAAGGAGGCAAAGGCGGGGGCGGGGAAGGTATCTACCGAACCAGAAAAGACGGCACCACCAAAACCTACCGTAGACCAGGACATTGCCGACCTTCTTGCAGAATCAGAGCGAGAGGCCAAGGCGGCAGAGGAGCGGGAAAAGGCAAAGAAAAAGCCTGAACCAACCCCGCAAGATCTGATCAACGAAGGCAAGGCCCAGATGGCCGACGCCATCAAGCGGTTCAATTCGTTCTTTGGTGATGAAGGATTGCCCGGAGAACAAGGGGAATTTAACGAAAGGATATGGTCTGAACTTCGGGGTATCCTGAACGATATGTTCCAGGGGGCTTTGAAAATATCCCAGGGCGTCAAAGAAGCTGCAAGCCTTTTTATCAAAGAAGCGTACTCGAATCTATCATCCAAGGGCAGGCCGTATATCGATAAATTCATCCAGGAAGATATCAAGACCGCTCTGGAGAACGCTGAGAATGGATTGACAAAGCCGACCGAAGAAGAAGGTACAATCAAAACCGGATCATCCGATAAACTGGCTACTTGGGTAACGAAAAAGCTGGAAGGAAAGACAAGTTTTACATGGAGGGAACTTTTCAAGCAGGCTGATAAGGACTTCGGAGGCACCCAGGCAGAGGCGGCATATACCCCGAAAGACGCCTACGACGCCATGGAGTTGGGCGTAAACAGGTACATAATGAGGAATATCGCATGGACAAAGCCTTCCGGAGAAAGGTATTCACAGGAAGATATTATATCCATTCTCGATGACCTGATTCAACGCTTGCCAACTCAAACCAAACGAACTGAAGAAATGGACCAGTTTCAACAGTTTTCGACACCGCCTCCATTGGCTTATGTTGCCAATAAGGTTGCCAATATAGGCATAACTGACGTTTATCTTGAGCCGTCTGCGGGTATCGGTGGGCTTGCCATATTCGGAAGAATGTCAAACGCAAGGGAAGTGGTGGTCAATGAATTATCTCCGAGGAGATTGGAACTTTTAAAACTTCTTGGATTCAACAGATACTTCAACGAGAACGCCGAACAGCTTAACAATATCTTGCCAAAAGACGTAAAGCCAACAGTAATTGTAATGAATCCTCCGTTTTCGGCAACCGCTGGAAGGGTTGATAAGACAAACTCGAAGTATGGAGCAAGGCACATCGAACAGGCGCTCGCCCGGTTAGAAGATGGCGGCAGGCTTGTTGCAATAGTCGGCCGGGGCATGGCAATGGATAGACCCACGTTTAGGGATTGGTGGGATAGAATTGGCAAAAAATATAATGTCTTGGCAAATATTGGAATAAGCGGAGAAGAATACAGGAAGTATGGAACAACCTTTGATAATCAGTTGCTTGTCATTGACAAAACGAATCCGAGCGGTTATGATATAGTTACGGGATTTGTGAATAGTGTTTCCGAACTTCCTAAATTATTACAGGAGGTGACAGATGCAAGAATCCATAAAGAAATTGAACGCCCTGAAAGTAAGCCTTCATTGCAAACGCCAACTGAAGAAACTGGGCGAATTCCCGAAACCGAACCAACTTTACCCCCTGCAACTTCTGGAATTGGCACTGGAAAAAGACCAAGTTCGGGAAGACCTGCAACCGGAAGTGTTATTCCTTCTGAAGATAGCACCGAAAAACCCGGTGAAGGTGGCGAAACTATTGGGCCTGAAAGTGCGGCGCCTACACAGCCTGGAACGAAAAGAACCCCCACAGAAAACAACATTGCGTCTTCTGGAAATATTAGAGTCGGTGGCGTCGGAGGGAATGTTGCCTCAGAGCTTTCTTTAGAAAAGCCTTCCAAGCCTTTAGAAAAAGGTGAATTGACCGATTCTCTTTATGAAGGATATGTTCCAACCGTAACCATCAAGGGAACAAAAAAGCATCCCACCCCACTTGTTGAATCCTCCGCTATGGGTTCAGTAAAATCTCCAGATATAAAGTATATTCCAAACATTCCGTTATCGTCATTAAAATCAGGGAAATTAAGCGACATACAGCTTGAAGCAATCGCTCAGGCTGGAGAAATACACCAAAAAACTACGCAATCAGGACAGAGAAAAGGCTTTTTCATCGGTGACGGAACTGGTGTCGGTAAAGGACGCGAGATAGGTGGAATAATTTGGGATAATTGGCGTAATGGTAGAAAAAAAGCGGTATGGATCTCGGAAAATTTTGACCTGCTAAAAGATGCGACGCGCGATCTTTCTAACGATCAGGGGATAGGGTGGAGTGAAGGTGCAGAGCAGATTTTCGGATTGAATAAAATCAGGGTTGGAACCAATATCGACAGAAAGACAGGTATTCTTTTTGCTTCATATCATACGGTTAGGGGGTCTGGGAGAAGTGGTTATGGTAATGTCCGTCTGGATCAGCAACCAAGCACGATAGATCCTGAAATCAGAATAAATCAGATAGTTAATTGGCTCGGTGAAGACTTCGACGGCGTTATCGCATTTGATGAATCGCACAATATGGCAAATGCTTCTCCTGAAACCACGGGGCGAGTAGCAAAGCCTCCGGCTGGCATGGCGCTTGCCGGGATTATGCTTCAAGAACGATTGCCACAAGCTAGGGTTGTCTATGTTTCAGCAACAGGAGCAACCGAGGTTCGCAACCTTATTTATGCTGCCAGGCTTGGATTATGGGGTCCTGGAACTCAATTCAGAAATGAAATGAGATTTGTCAATTCGATTTCCGGTGGTGGTGTTGCATCTATGGAATTGGTTGCCGGAAACTTGAAAGCAATGGGGCTTTATACTGCAAGGTCGCTTTCTTATGACGCCGTAAAATATGGAAGAATAACCCACGAATTAACACCGAACCAAAGAAAAAAATATGATGAACTTGCCGGTGCATGGCAGATAGTTCTTCAAAATATAAACGAGGCCGTCCAGCTTACAAATTCAGGCAAAAAAGGGGCGGCGATGAGCCAGTTTTGGGGGGCTCAACAGCGATTTTTCAACCAGATCATTACGACCATGCAAATGCCTTCTGCAATTACTCAGATAAAAAAAGATATAGCAGATGGAAAAGCCGTTGTCCTCCAACTTGTGAATACTGATGAAGCGCAACAGGAACGCGCCCTTGCCAGACAGACTCCTGATATGGAACTCGAAGACCTTGACATGACCCCGAGAGAGGCCCTTATGGGCTATCTCCAAAATGGATTTCCTACGCAGGAATGGGAAGATGTTACAGACGAACATGGAAACACTGTAAAACAACCCGTTTACGATGCCAACGGAAATCCGGTTGAAAATGCCGAAGCTGTTCAGATGCGAGATAATCTGATGGCTACGGTCGCATCAATAAAAATGCCGAACGGTCCTCTTGACTATCTTATTGATGAGCTTGGAGTTAATAACGTCGCGGAGGTTACAGGAAGAAGCAGAAGGGTGGTAACTGATCCGGAGACAGGCAAAAAGGTCATTCAGAAAAGAAGTTCACGAAGAGTCGAAGCAGACGTTGACGATTTTATGGATGACAAAAAACAGATTCTTGTGTTTTCTGGGGCTGGGGCAACGGGAAGAAGTTTTCACGCTGACATGCGTGTAAAAAACCAGAGAAAACGGATACACTATCTTTTGCAGCCGGGATGGAGGGCTGACAGGGCAGTCCAGGGGCTTGGAAGATCCCACAGATCGAACCAAAAACAGGCCCCCGAATTCGTTCTTGTTCAGACCAATCTAAACGGACAGAAAAGGTTTATTTCGTCCATTGCAAGGCGCCTTGACCAACTTGGTGCATTAACCAAAGGCCAACGACAAACTGGAAGCCAGGGAATATTTCAGGCACGGGACAACCTTGAAAGCGATTATGCCCACGATGCTCTGTCAAGCCTTATTGAAGATATAGCCAGAGGTAGGGTCCCATCAGTTCCGCTCGAAGAATTTGAAAGACAAACAGGCTTAAAACTTGTAGGTGACGCCGGGATTATAATCCCGAATATAAGGCAGTTTCTTAACCGACTTCTTTCGATGACCATTGATTTTCAGAACACGGTATTTGACGAATTCTCGAACAGGCTGGATGGAATAATTGATTTCCACCAAATGGCCGGAACTCTTGATGTCGGGATAGAAACAATCAGGGGGACACAGGTTGAAAAAAAGGCAGATACGGTTGTTTATAGTGACCCTGAATCGACCGCGGATGCAAGATATGTCCAAATCGATGTTACCAACACGAACACAAAAAGAATAGGTTACGAGGATTCTAAATCTGTATTCAGGAATTCACCTGGATATTATAGTAATATCAGAAGTGGCAGAATATGGGTGGCTTCGGAAGAAAGATCAAAGACAGATTCATCCGGTGAAGTTATTACATATCATGCGATCATGGGTGCCAATCGTAGTTATCAAAACATTTCAACCGAAGATTTGAACGATACTGAAAAATGGCAGCATCTAAGAAGCGCACGGAGTCAATGGGAAGAAGAATACAACAAATTACCTGAAACGGTTACTGAAAGGCATCACATAATCACAGGCGCACTGCTCCCGATATGGGGACAAATCAAAGGCCCTGCCAAAATCTTCAGATTTCAAACCGACGAAGGTGAAAAGCTGATAGGCCGGGTTGTTCATCCTGACCATTTATCGGAAACACTGACAGGTCTGGGTGCTGCAAGTACAAAAACAAGTATGGATATCGATCCTGAAACTGTTTTCAATGATTTAATCAATTCAGGAATTGAATATCAATTATCAGATAGCTGGAGGCTAAAAAAAGTAACTGTTTCGGGAGATGAAAGAATTGAAATCAAAGGCCCGGAATACGATGATCTTGATTTCATGCGAAGTTCCGGGGTGATAATCGAACGAATAGGATGGGAAACGCGATATTTTGTTCCGACATCTGAAGACGGAAAAGAAATAATATCAAAGATTATAAAAGACCATCCTATTATCAGCAGGAAGGGGGGAGGAGAAACTCTTTCAGATAGAAACATAAGATATTCCACCACCGCCTCCGAATCCATCGGCACGGACGCCCGGACGGTCCTGGAAGCCATAATCCCGGAGCTGCGGAAGTGGGCGAATTTCCCGGCGGTTCAGGTTATAAAGTCCACCGAGATCCCGCCAAAGCTGAAAGCATCCGCGCGAAGGGCAGAAGTCGAGCGCGGGGGGAAGGTCGAGGGCTTTTACGATCCCAAGACCGACACTGTGTATCTCATCTACGACAACCTTTCCGAAGACCGTATAAAGGCCGTGCTCGACCATGAAGCCAAAGGGCATAGAGGGATAAGGCTTTTAATGGGCGACAGCCTGAACCGCTTCCTGGACAGCCTGGCGCGTGCCAAATCAAAGGATCTGCTGATAGACAACCCCGACCTGAACATGAAGGATGCCAACGCCAGGAGAGAAGCCGCCGACGAATGGCTTGCCAGGCAGATCGAGGCAGGGACTTTGCCGGTAGGATACTGGAAGCAGTTGATTGCGCGGTTCAGGGCATGGCTGAGAAAGTTCATACCGAACCTGAAACTGAGCGATGCGGACATCCGGGCGACGCTGGAGAACATGGTGAAGGTGGTCGAGGAGGGCGGGGGCACGTTCGACCCGAGCAACCCGGACATCCGCTTTTCCATAGCCAAAGCAGGTTTTTCCAAGATCCCTATTGATATAATCAGAGCAATAGGAATTGATAATATCGCAAAAGCAAAAGGATGGATTGACGCCGGTGGTAGGCCGGTTGACGTTAATCAGGTTATCAAAAAAGGCGATGTTGAACTCAGTTTGGATATGCAGGAAAGAATTGCTGAATCGAGCGAATATCTTACGAATTATCTTGAGCGAAGCCGGAATATCGGGCGCAACAATGACCGGATAAACAGGCATTTGGTGTCTCAATATCTGATGCGACAATTTTCAGAACCGGGAGATATTTACAAAGGGGCGAAACATCCCGATTTTAAATCGATCAAGCAGAAAGTCACAGAAGCCACCAATCTTTTACGGGCTTACGGTGACGATGTAAAAAAACAAAGGGATAAGGCGAAATTTGAGGTAATTGAAGGCGGTAAAGATGTTCGCTTTTCCATATCCCAGACCCGGAACGACCTCCGGGAAGATTCGCTGTCGGCAATTCAGACGGTAAAATCGGTCTTCAAAAAGCCGACCGCGGTAGCGAAAAGCAAGCAGGATTTAAGATACTTTCAAGACCTGTTGGCCAGTATCCCAGCCTTCTTTGCCAAGGGGAAGAACGCGATACCGGCGGTCGAGCACATCTATGACGCTTCCCAGGACCGCATGACTGAAAAGGCCGAACTCGAATTCGGCATGGAAAACGTCGAAACGCCTGATGGCATTGTGAACACCGTCAAGGCAATGAAAGACCTTTCAAGGCAGGATTTCAAAGGGTTCCAAAAGTACCTGGTGGATACCGATCGATTCGAAACCGGGTTCAGCATTGTTGAAGATTCCGACCTGGGATGGGTGGTCAAGGACCGCACCGGCCACACCAATCTACACGTTGTCGGGAAGAAAGACGGAGCCGAGTTTGAGGCCATCGAAAAAATGATGGACTTCGAGGCCAAGGATTTACAGGAAAAGGGATTCACGCCCGAGCAGGTTCAGGCGGTCATGGCAAACAGGCTCACCACGAACAAGGGCTTTGAAAAGCTGTTTGCTCCCATGCGCCAAATTCTCAAACAGGTTGACGCCGGCTTAATTCCCATGCCGAAAGTGACCGTGTTTGAAGGGAACAAGCCGGTTCAGATCAGTCTGAAAGTGGCAATGGCTCAAATGGGGGATATGCGGGGGTCCTACTTTCCGCGAATCCGTCAGTCCGGAAGGTTCTATTTTCTGGCTGAGAAAGAAGGCGAATTCTCGGTCCTGGAAACTTTCAATATCAGGCGCCTTGAACAACCGAAAATCGACAGTCTTGAAAGACAGGGATACACGGTAACGGTTCACAAAAACAAAAAGGTTGGAGAGGATGTCTTTGCGCTTACCGGGGAACTGATAAAGACTCAGCAGATTGTTAACCGGGCTTTGGAAAAAGTTCATGCCGCATCGTCGGAGGAAGTATCGAAGGATCTTCTTGATGGGCTTCACAAGGACATTGAGAGCATATTCGCAACGTCCCTTGCCGAGCAGATATCAAACGTGATCCGCGAGCGCGGAGCCAGATCCCGGATGACCCGGAGAAGCGATAAGACCTATATCGGGTACGAGGAAAATCCGCTTATCGCAATCCCTAAATACATCAAGGGACTTTCCGGAGCCGAAGCCAAAAAGAACATGACCTTGAAAATGATCCGGGCTTTGACAGGGACCGAAACTTCATGGCAGGAATTCCAGGCCGAAAACGAAGATGCCACCTATGAAGATTACCGGGAACACGTCAAAGAGAACATGATTTCACAGCCGGATCAACCGAACGCATTCAAGTGGGCGATTGCCTTTATTAAAGAGAATACCAGGAACCCGGAATTCATCGACACCGTGATTGGAAACCTCAGAGGCATGGCGGTTGCAAAGTATCTGGCATTCAGGGTATTCGCCGGACCCCTTATCAACTTAACCGCTTTGCCGACCTCAACGATTGCCACCATGAAGGGCGCTGGAATCCCCTACGCGAAGACATGGAAAGATTTGGGGCAAGCTATCGTTCAATACGGGAAGCATCGCGCAGGGACGCTTACGGGCGGTGACAGGTGGATATTCGATCATATCGATCAGAAAGGATGGGACAACGCGCAGTACACTTCGGAATCACTGTCGGTTCTCCGGTCGAACCTGGGGCGCGGGTGGGACAAGGTAATCAACGTGGGGATGTTCACCTTTTCGGAATCAGAACGGTTGAACCGGGCGGCAACTATCGCGGCGACATACCGGGGGCTTTCTGCGCTTCCGAAAAACAAGGGTGTGTCGAAAGAAAAGATTGCGGACATGGCGAAGCAGGTTTCCGACGACGCCCACGGGGTTTACAACAAAGGGAACCTTCCTTACTTGGCCCTCGGGCAGAACCCGGCGGCGCAGGTTGCAAGAATGTTTTATGTCTTCCAGAGGTTTTCACACACCTATCTTGCAAACATGAAACGCCTTGGCTTCGAAGAAAAGGACTTCGGGGCTTTGGCTCACATGGTGATTGCACCGGCAATACTCGCGGGTGCCGGGGCGGTCCCGTTGGCCGGGATGATTGACGCTTTGCTAAGAGCTTTCGGGATTGACGAACCGGAAGAAGAACTTTACCGGAAGATAGGGGAGAGCTTCGGGGAAAACTCCGAAATGTTTGCACGATTCGGGCTTACCGGCATGGCCGGAGTGTCAACGAAGGGATCTCTTTCGATAGGGGCCGGGGCGATACCAACCAGTTTCAAGGATATTCTGGGAGCACCCGGAAACGTGTTGTCGGATGTCTTCATTGACGGGATCCCTATGGTTGCCAGGGGCGACGTGGCAAAGGGATTCGAGAAGATTGCACCCACAGGCATAGGCAACGTGATAAGAGCCTTCAGAGAGCGACAGGGACTTACCACGAGGGGGAATGCGCCGCTGTTCTACGGCCGCGAACCCGTCAAGCTGGATTCAACCGAATTCGTTCTTCGGATGATGTCTCTTTATCCTTCAAGGATTGCCAAAATCCGGGAAGAGCAGTGGAAGGAATACCGGCTTCAGGATAAGTATCGGGAAAGAAAAGACGTCATTTACGCCAAGATCAGGAAGTTTTATTCCACGCCACCGGCAGAGAGAACACCGGAAGACAAGGCCGATATCCTGGCAGAGATTGAAGTCTACAATGAGCGCATTAAAAGGCTGAGGGCAGAAGGGATTTACCTGCCGGGAATAACCCGCAGGTCGATACGGTCTGCGCTCAGATCGTTCAAGCCATCGAAAAAGGAAAAGATGAGGGCTATAAAATAACAATCAAAGAAAGGTGAACACCATGAAAAGATTCAAGTTTTTAATCATTATGGCAATGCTGGCCCTGTTGTTTCCTGCAATTTCGATAGGCGGCGCGGCATGGGATGACCGGAATATCCCTGTCTTGTATCAGAGGGCAAGCGGAAACGGGGCGACATACACCGGGCTTACCGCTGCGGACGTTGTGACGGATGGCGCCGGGTCGGTAGGAATATCGTGTGCAGGGCACGATTTTTATACGGGTTCGCAAGTGGTGATTACCGGGAGTACCAGTTACGACAACACACACACGATAACGGCGGTTTCGGCCAATTCATTCACGATCACCTATCCTTACACCGCAGAGACGATGACCAATTCCTATTCGGTTTCGGTTTCCCTGAAGCCTTTGACCGGGGACGGGTTCCAGCTTCTCGGGTTCAGGCTGCGGTGCGACACGGCGCCGTCAACATCGGAGCAGTTTTCCGTGACGGTCGATTCCAATGCAACCGGGTACTCGGGGGCCACGCTTGACCATGATATCTATTCAAAAGATATGTCGGGTGTAAAAGATATCGTGCAGACCTATGACACAACCGACGCCTTCAGGTACGTCCCGGGTGACGAGATAGATTTCAAGTGGGCCAACACCGACAGTCGGGAATGGGCGATTGAAATACTGTATCGTAAAAGAAACTGATAAGGAGTATTGAAATGAAACGAATTCTAATTTCGCTTATTTTGTTGTCGGTTCTGGTTGTGTTGCCTGCCTACGGAACGGAGATCGTCAACGGGGTGGAGCAGGGGTTGGGGGGGGATACCTACGATGGTACAGGAGTCGATACGATAGTTGCGGGAACGTCGATAGCGGTTCCGAGCCAGTTGACCGCAACCACGACAGGGGTCAGCCTGGGAACAGCCACAGCTACTTCTTTGGCCGTACCGAGTGGCTTCACCGCTACCACGGCAGGGGCGCAGGCGAAGGAATTTACTGTTGTTACCGATCTACATCTAAATGGCAGTGTTTATCATACAAATGCTGCTGCGGACATCTTAAACTGGTACATGGCAGCAAACGGCAGGATTCGCTTTTACAAGGGGGCTGACATCGTTGCTGAAATAGGACCTGGCAGTGGGAGCGGGTTGGCGGGTGTGACCGCTGGAGTTAGCTCTGGTAATCCTCAGTTGTTATTTGAGGTGGCGACTGCAACCAATCCAACTGTAATACCATATGCGCTAAACGCTACCACTGGATTAGGGGGCGATTCAGATGGCAAATTATATGCCATCACCGGAGGCGCAACCGCCATGACGTATTCT
>Ga0180008_1001913_pt1 | contig 12004 bp, 14 predicted proteins | sample MM_PW_MetaG_FD_121121 | JGI IMG/M metagenome (GOLD analysis project Ga0180008, IMG submission 121121) | Groundwater microbial communities from the Aspo Hard Rock Laboratory (HRL) deep subsurface site, Sweden - MM_PW_MetaG | ecosystem: Environmental > Aquatic > Deep subsurface > Groundwater... | reverse complement strand
TAAAGAAGGAATTGTTTATCTTTAAAATCAAAAAATTCAAGAACTAATTGTATTGTTTAATTCTCTTAAACCTTTGATTTTAATTTGTCTAACTCTCTCCCTTGTAATTCCTAAGGAATTTCCAATCTCTTCAAGACTAAATTCATGTCCATAATAAGCTTCATCTAATCCATAATGACTTTCTAAAACAAATCTTTCCCTTAAATCAAGTTCCTTTAAGCTACTCATTAAAAATTCTTCTTCTTCTTTTCTCATACAGATATCTTCAGGAGTTTCTTTAACTACAACATCTCTTGCATTATGACTTTTTTTAATATTCTGTCCTATTCTTTGCATAACTCTTAGCACATATTTCTTCGTATTATAACCCAAAAGTCTTTGATATCTCCAAGAGGTTTGGTATTTTTGAGGAGTTTTTTTTGCATAATTTGCTGAATCTGTTATCACAAACTCTAAAACACCAAATAACTTTTCTTTTTCTTGAGAACTCAATCCAAATCTCAAAGCAACACATCTTAAATTTCTTTCTATAAATGCTTTTTGAGCTTCCATACGCATTAAATTAAATGGATAATTATTTTCACAATCCATAAAAAATCTGCAATAACTTCTTTTTAAATTTATAGGCTCTTAATTATCCAGCTAATAGAAACAATTAAGGACTTTTACATAAGAATTAGGTAACCCAAGAATATTTTTAATGAATTAATAAGTTTCATTTATTAAATAAATTGACACAAACTTAACAATTTTTAATGAACATTTCGCTTTTATCTTTTCCAAGAAGCACAACCCGGCTTTCTATTTTTTCATCTAAAAATTTATATCTCTCTTTTTTCAATTCTCTCTCAATTTTTTTAGAAAACTCTTTGATTTCTTTATGGTTTGGCATTCTATCATATCCTAATCTTTTTCTTGAAAATCCTACAGACATAAAACCCTTTATTTCAATAAAATCAGGACTCGCTTTTTTTATTAATTGAGCATATTCCTTTGTATTCTTCATATTCAAATCTTTTACTAATGTCATTCTTATTACTTTTCTTGTATTTAATTTAGGGAGCAACTCTAATGTTTGATTAAATTTCCCCCAAGCATTTTTCTCTTTGCTTCTATGCCATTTTAAATACATTTCTTTATTCGGAGAATTTAAAGAAACATAAACTTGTGTTGGCAGTTGATTTTTCTTTTTTAATTCTAACAATTTTTTAGGATACAAACCATTTGTCACAAGAAAACTTTGTTTATTTTGTTTTTTTAATTCCTTTATAAGTTCTCCTAACTTTGGATAGATTGTTGGTTCTCCAATAAGAGAGATAGCAAATAATTTGGGTTCCTGAGCTTCTTTAAATTTCTTTAAATTTAATTTATCATTTCCACCAAAACCCGATAACAACTTTCTTTGAGCCTTAATACAATCAGAAATTATTTTCTTAGGACTATTAATCTCTTTAATTCTTGGTTTTATACTAACCCCAGATTCTAATTCTATTGGACGCCAACAATGAACACATTCATTTTGGCAGGAAATATACGGGCTCATCTGACAGCACAAATGACTTTTTATTCCATAAAATTTCTCCTTATAACAAAATCCCTCATCAATTAAAGATTTTTTTGTCCACCTGCAGATTTGCACAGCAGAATGTTTTCCAACAACAGAATAATGTGCTTTTTCTAAAATCTTTTTTATATTTTTTTTTAACATAAGAATTTTAAATTTTATTTGATTATAAATCTAACTAAGTGAAGAATACTTAAAAAAAGTTTCAAAACCAAATTAAATAAAAATAATAAAAAGAAAAAACAAAAATTAAATTTATCTTTTCTTTTTTTTCTTAGCAGCTTTCTTTTTCTTAATCACTTTTTTCTTTACTGGTTTCTTTTTAGAAACTTTTCTTTTTACCACTTTTTTCTTTTTAACTACCTTTTTTTTCTTAGCAGCTTTCTTTTTTGCCATTTTAACCTCTTTTTATTTATTATTGAAATCTTTTAGACTTCAAAATCAATAAATCAACAACTCTTTTCTTTAAATATCTTTCTTTTTTTGCATAATAACAAAAATACCGTCGGTTATTTTTGTTTGAAATTATGTAAACTATAGTTAACTAACAATAAATTGCTAAATAATCCTAAAAAACCAAATTGCCATTAGCAAAGTTAAAAAGAAAAGAATTCCTAAACCCATAAATTTGTATATTCTTTTTGAAATTTTCTCATTATTTGTTATTCCCAATAATACTAAATAAAAAAATCTCCCTCCATCTAATATTGCAAAGGGCAACATATTAAAAAAAGCAACAAGCAGATTAAAAAAGAAAATCCAGAAAATTAAGTAATATAAAAATAACATAAATTCATTCTTTATTTTATAGTCTGTAAATTTATTTTTAAAAAAAGCAAATTGATCCTCAATTCTTTTGCTTACCTCAAAATTAATAATTCCTATTGTTCCTCTTTCAGAATAATCTTGATACTGTCCCAATGCAAAGTCATATTCATTTATTTCTCCATTATAATTTGTTTTTAGATTTATCGTCTCTTGAGGTTTTTTATCCTGCATTACTTCCATTAATTGTTTATGAGTTTCAATTTTATTCCCATTAACTTCAATAATTACTCCCTTCAATCCAATGTTTATTGCAGGCAAATCAGGATATAGCACAGCAAAATTATTATTTGTTTCCAATTGTTTTTTTAAATCAATACTTTTTATATAATATTTCTCGCCACTAGCAATTATCTCTGTAAAATTATCTCCCCCTCCTAAAGTTGATTTGTCTGAAATCTCATCTCTATTAATCATGCCCACTAATTTTTGGTTTGCAGGATTCTCAATGGAAATTCCATTTACAAAATTTATATCACTTACATTAACAGCACTTATTAAATATGTATCAAATAAAACTCCTGACGGAGTAAAAGTTAAATAAAAAATTCCAGCCCATATTAACAAAAAAATTCCAGCAAAAATTATATTGGCAAAAACACCTGCTGATAGAATTGCCATTTGGTCTGTTTTTTTTATTTTTTTCATGCTTGTTTCATCCTGCTCTACAAATGCTCCGAGAATAGGCCCAAGAAATGCTATCCCGGTGCTTTTAATTTTGATTTTATTATGCTTCATAAAAATTCCATGAGCAAATTCATGAACTATTGCAACTATTGCAAGAGCAAGAATAAAATATGTAAAATAAAAAGGAGGGAAAAAACTTTCCATATGAAATAATTTTGGAAAATAAGGGATAACTGGAGCAATTGGAGGAGCTTTAATCATATCAGTTATTTGAGGATATCTAGCATAAATATAAACACTTCTTCCAAATAAAAATATTATCCCCACCATCAAAACATAACCAATTAAAATTGAAAAATACTTCAAAACATTAAGAGTTCTTTTGTATTTCCCACCAATATAATTTATAATTTTTGTTCCAATCTGAGTTCTGTATAAATAAATTATTCCTTCTCTTTTCAAATTCTTTTTATTAAAAAAAATAAACAATGCTGAAATAATAACAAAAATTACAAGAAAAAATAAGTCATAAAACATAAAATCCATTTTAGATTTTTATTTCTTTCTAACAGTGCGGAAAGCCCTCTTTTTACATTTCCGGCATGTTATTTTTCCCTCGATGATTTTTTTAGGATCTGCCCTGATTTTGCTTTTGCAGCATTTACAAATAAAAACATTCCTAAACATTCTTTGCTGTGCTGCTGGTATTTTTGTTGCCATGTTAAATTTTTTCCTTAAATTTAATTAATATCTCAACTCTTCCTCTTAATTATCTTCTCTCCATTTACATCCCAATATTCAACATTATCCTCTCCTTTGATTTCTCCTTTTAGTTCATCAGCAATTTGAACATCAATTGTTTCAAAACTTTCTAAATCCATTATACTTGCTTTGTCTCCATTTACATTAAGAACCTGTGCCTTTAATTTTTTAATTAATGGGACCTCTAATCTTTCATGTCCAGGAATAACAAGAACTCTTTTTTTACCATCAAAAATTCCAATAGCTTCCATCCTAACTTTTGCATGTCCATGCTTTCCTGTTTTGCTTATATCTGTGCCCTTTACAATGCAAGGAGCTCCTTCCAATATCACAGAAGTGCCGCTTTTTGCTTCAGTAGCATTAATTAATTTAAAAGCCATAACTAACTCAAAAAAATTAACTTTATAAAGCTTTCTTGAATTTCTTTTTAATGCAACCAAAACAAAAACTAAAGAAAAAAGATTTTATTGAAATTAAGTATACTGGAAAAGTCAAAGATGGAGATATCTTTGATACAAACATAGAAGAAGATGCTAAAAAAATAAATCTTGATATTAAAACCCGCCCTTTGATTATTTGCATAGGAGAAAATATGATTCTCCCAGCAATAGATGAGTTCTTAGAAGGAAAAGAAATAGGAGAAAAATACACTTTAGAGCTTTCTCCAGAAAAAGCATTTGGTTCGAGAAAAAGAGAGATGATAAAAATAATTCCATCTTCAAAATTCAAAGAGCAGAATATGCCGCCCCATCCAGGAATGGTCTTTCAATTTGACAATTTAATAGGAAAAATAACTGCAGTTTCAGGAGGGCGCGTTATAGTTGATTTTAATAATCCAATTGCAGGAAAAGATGTTGTATATGATATAAAAATAGAAAAATTAATCACAGAACAAAATGAAAAAGTAAAGGCACTAATGCAGATTTTTTTCAGAAAAGATTTTCAATTTAAAATTGAAACAAAAAAACTTGTAATTGAAGCAGAAAAAGGATTTGAAAAATTCATTGAAATATTTAAGCCAAAATTCAAGGAAATACTTGATTTGGATTTAGAAATTAAGACCAAAGAAAAACCAATAAATAAAAAATAATTAAATTATTAGATTAATTAGTATTCTCAATTCTATATCAAAACAACACATAAATCTTTAAAAAGTTTGTATAACAAAATAAATTATGGATGATTTACTACAAAATCCTCAGGATCAGGAACATACAAGTTTTCAAGATAGAGAGGTGCAGGATATTGACAGAGAATTAGAGGAGCTTCTAAAAAAACAATCTGCAAAAATAAAAGTAATTGGTGTTGGAGGCGGAGGAGGGAACACAATAAGCAGAATGAGAGAAATAGGAATAAAGGGCTGTGAGTTAATAGCTGCAAATACTGATGCTCAGGATTTATTATACGCTAATGCAGACTATAAAATTCTAATAGGAAGAGAACTTACAAAAGGACTTGGAGCTGGAAGCAATCCTCAAGTCGGAGAAGAAGCAGCAAGAGAATCTGAACATGAATTAAAAAAGAAATTAGCTGGAAGTGATATGATTTTTATCACCTGTGGTTTAGGTGGAGGAACAGGAACCGGGGCTGCCCCTGTAATAGCAGAAGCATCTAAAAAATCAGGGGCTCTTACAATTGGCATTGTTACTTTGCCATTTTCAATAGAAGGAAGAAAAAGAATTGAAAATGCTGAATATGGTTTAGAAAAATTAGAAAGTGTTGTTGATACTTTAATTGTAATCCCAAATGATAAATTACTAGAGCTTGCTCCAGAATTGCCAATTCAAACAGCATTTAAAGTTGCTGATGAAATTCTCACTAATGCAGTAAAAGGAACAACAGAGTTAGTAACAAAAACAGGTTTAGTTAATCTTGATTTTGCAGATGTTAAAACAGTTATGACAAATGGGGGAGTCAGTTTAATTGGAATGGGAGAATCAGATACTCAAACAAGAGCAATAGAAGCTGTTGAAAAAGCATTGCAAAATCCTTTGCTCGATGTGGATGTCAGCACTGCTACAGGAGTTTTAGTAAATATTATCGGAGGCCCAGATTTAAGTTTAGATGAATCAAAATCAATAATAGAATATGTTGGAAATCAAATGAGTGAAGATGTAAAATTAATTTGGGGAGCTCAGATTTCTCCTGATATGGAAAAATCAATAAGAGTAATGCTGATTGTTACAGGAGTAAAAAGCACACAAATTCTCGGGCATAAAGAAACAAAAGAAGAAAGAGCAAGAGATGAAATGAGTGATGAACTTGGAATTGATTTTTATGAATAATTTTTGCAAACAAACAAATTTAAAAATGCCTTTCTTTTTATATTTCTATGTTATATAAAATAAATTCATTTTTCAGAAAATATTTAAGAGTATGGCATGTTTTAAGCAAGCCACCATTACAGGAGTTCAAAATAACTTCAAAAATTTCTGTTATAGGAATTCTTCTGCTTGGACTTTTAGGTTTTCTTATATCTCTCTTTATGGCAATTTTTAAATAGAAAAGTTTATAAATACATTTTTTCAATTTATATTAACTACTTCTAATAAATTATGGGTAGTTGGAACAAATATAAAAAATAAAATGATTTTTGTTATTAAAGTCACAACAAACAAAGAAGAAAGAGTCTTGGAAATGATACAGGACAGAGCAGAAAAAAAGAATTTAGAAGTATACAGCATAATAAAACCTCATGGACTAAGAGGATATATCCTGCTTGAAGCATTAGAAAGAGAAGTTGCTGAAGAAGCTTCATTTAATCTCCCCTATGTTAAAGGAATTTTAGGAAAACAAGTTTCATATGAAGAAATTAAAAACATGCTTGAACCAAAAATAGAAGAAATAAACATAATCAAAAATGATATTGTTGAGATAATTTCAGAACCATTTAAAAAGGAAAAAGCAAAAGTTATGAGAATAGATAAGCAAAAAGGAGAAGCAGTAGTAACTTTATTGCAAGCAGCAATACCAATACCAGTAACAGTTAAAATAGATAACTTAAGAGTTTTGCAAAGAGAAGAAAAAGAAGAAGATAAAGATGATGAAGAGGAAGAATAAATAACAGAGTAAAAATGATAATAAAATTATTAGTTGAAGGCGGAAAAATGACTCCTGGCCCAGCAATAGCCCAAAAACTTGGACCAATTGGAGTAAACATAGGAAAAGTCATACAAGATGTAAATCAGGCTACTGAAGGTTTCAAAGGATTAAAGGTTCCAGTAGAACTTGATGTTGATGCTTCCACAAAAGAATTCAAAATTAAAGTCTCATCACCCCCGGTTTCAGAATTAATAAAAAAAGAACTTGGAATTGAAAAAGCATCTGGAGAACAAAAAAAATTAAAAGCAGGAAATTTATCAATAGAGCAAATAATAAAAATAGCCAAAACAAAACACAAAAATATGCTGGACAGAAATCTTAAATCTGCAGTAAAATCTGTTATTGGAAGCTGTGTTAGTTTAGGAGTTCTTGTAGAGAATGAAGAGCCGGTAAAAGTTGAAGAGCAAATTGTTTCTGGAAAATATGAAAAAGAAATCTTAGAAGGAAAAACAGAAACAAGCCAGGAAAAATTAGACAAACTGAAAGAATACTTTGAACAAATAAGAACAAAACAAGAAGAAATTATCAAGAAGGAGCAGGAAGAAAAAGAAGCTGAAGAAGAAGCTAAGAAAGCTGAAACAGAAAAAGGCAAAGAAGGAGAAAAACCTGAAGATAAGAAAGAAGAGACAGAAGAAAAAGAAGAACCCAAAAAATAATTAATTTAGTTTTATGGACATAACATAAATTTATAAATTAAACCAGCCCATAATTTACAAGGGGCTGTAGGCCAGTTTGGTTAAGCTTTCAGGTTTGGGACTTTGCAAAAAACCTGACGACCCCGGTTCAAATCCGGGCAGCCCCATAAGAATTAAAAATTTCAAAAAATAGAAACATTTAAAACTCAATTTTTTTTGTCTTACTTATGAAAACAAAAAAAGTAAAATCAGCAGGAAGGTTTGGTGCTGGATATGGCATCAAAATAAAATTAAAATTAAATAAAGTAGAATCAAAACAAAGAAAAAAGCAGACTTGCCCTTTTTGCAAAAAATCAGGAGTAAAGAGACTTGCAAAAGGAATCTGGAACTGCAGTAAATGTCAAAAAAAATTTGCATCAGGAACTTATTACATCGGAGAATAAAATGGCAGTATATAAATGCTTCAAGTGCGGGAAGAAAATATCAAATAAAATCTTAGAAAAAAGATTTACATGCCCTAATTGTAATGGTAAAATATTTTATAAACCGAGAGTGCATTCAACTAAAATAAAGGCAGTTTAAAATGGATATAGATAAAGAAACAAGGGAAAAAATACAGGAACTTCAATTAACAGAGCAAAATCTGCAAAATTTTATTCTGCAAAAACAAACATTTCAGGTAGAGCTCAATGAAACAATATCTGCATTAGAAGAAATAAAAAAATCTGAAGAAGAAAAAATATTCAAAATAATTGGGCAGGTTATGCTCAAAACAAAAAAAAGCGAGATAACTGAAGAATTAAACAAAAAAAAAGAAATATTTGAATTAAGAATAAAATCTTTTGAAAAACAAGAAAAAATATTAACAGAAAAATTAGAAAAAACAAGAAAGGAAATTGAAGAAAAATTCAATATTCCTAAAAAATAGGTTTTTTGTTCATTAAACTAAAAATATACAAAATTTTATAGAAATCTTTATAAACTATTTAAATTTAGATTTGTTATGCCATTGGAAAAAATAAAAGAAGGTATCTCAAAATTCTTTTCAAGGGAAAATGAAAATTCAGATGATTATCTTGAAATTGATTTTGGACAGGAAATAAAAAAGAACAAAATTATTGTAAAGCCCTTTATTTTAAAAAAATTCGATGATGTAAGTGATATCTTAAATTCTTTAAGAGAAGGTTATACAATAGCAGTTATTGATATAAAAGCTCTCAAGCAAAAAGATTTAATTGAATTAAAAAGAGCAATCTCAAAAATCAAGAAAACAGCAGATGCTTTAGAAGGAGATATAGCCGGATTTGGAGAATCAACAATAATTGTCACCCCTAATTTTGCAGAAATTTATAAGCCCCAAGCTCAACCAGAGCAAAAGCCAAAAGATGATTGGAGATAGTTAAAATTAAAAATACCTTTTTTCTTTTTCTCGCATGAAAATATTATTTATTCCAGCAATAAAAAAAATAGAATCTTATAACATGGGCAATTTAAAAAAACTCCCCAAAAAATTGCATATATTATATAGTATACAATACAAGAACTTAGCAGAGAAAATAAAAAAAGATTTAGAAAAACAAAACTTTAAAATTCTTGGTTTTGAACAGGTCCTGGGCTGCTCTAAAATAAAACCCCGAGCAGAACTATTGCTTATTGGTTCTGGAAAATTCCATGCCCTGAATATAGCATTTTCAACATCAAAGCAAGTCTATATATATAGTTGCGGAAAATTAGAAAAAATCTCAAAACAAGAAATAGAAAATTTCAAAATAAAACAAAAAACAAAACTCTCAAAATTCTATGCATCTGATAATATAGGGCTCTTAGTTTCAACAAAACCAGGACAGAAATTCAAAGATTCAGAAAAACTAAAAAAAGATTTAGAAAAAGAATTCCCAAATAAAAACTTCCACATTTTTTTGTCAAATATAATTAATATAAATGAATTAGAAAACTTCCAAATAGATTTTTGGATTAATACAGCTTGTCCAGGACTTGAACTTGACAGTAATAATATAATTAATTATGAGGACATCTAATTATCAAAAAATTCTTGTGTTTTGCCCACAATTAAAAGTGTGGGTTTGTCTGGAATTTTTGGAGACAGAAATTCTCCATTGCCTAAAGGCAGTGGTTTTCAAGAATTTCTGTATAACAAAAATAAAAAAAGAAAAAAAAAGAAAAAATAAAATTATTTCTTAGCCATTGCAAAAACCGCTTTTAGAGCCACAACTATTGTTGCAGGAACAAATAAAGCTACTAATGCTGGGAATACTGCTCCAATACTAATATTAGCGATTGTAAGATTATATAATGCCTGTCCTCCTAAACTTCCAACAATTACTAAAACAGTGCCCGCAAGCATAAAATCTTTTAATTCTGTCCCGCCAACATTAAGAAGTCCAATAAGTATTCCTAAAACTAAAAGAACTGTTATCCAAGTAGCTGATAATCCAATTAGTCCAATAATTAATGCTAAAATAACTCCAATTAAAAATGCCCATGCACCAATAACATTCTTTCCTTTTGCCATTTAACTCACCTCCTTTTTGTTAAGTCCTTATAAATAAGGGTTTCTTATTAATTTATTGAGGTTTTTTCTTTTTATAAATCTTCTTATTCTTGAATTTTATTATATATTTTACAAAACCGAAATATTTATAAACCATTATTACTCTAAAATTGTAACAGAATTAGTAAAAATGGAAAATAAAAAATTTGGATTGATTTTATTGACAACAATTTTGCTTTTAGCAGGAATTGTTAGTGCTGCAAATTTAGAATTAGTTGAAACAAATATTCCAGACAGTGTTTCTCATAATCAAGGTTCTGTTACTGTTGAATTTAATCTTACTTGTTCAGGAAATGATTATGATGAATTAAATTGGTCTGCTACTACTAATATGGGTGAATGGACAACACTTCCAACTTTAACAAATATAGATGATGGAGAAACAAGATCTCTTTCAGCTGTATTAACATTCCCAGAACATTCAAGTGGAACAATAAATGCAGAAATAAAATTAGAAAGTGAAACAACTGCAAAAGACGAACTTCCTGTAAGCATTCAAATTCTTTCAAATTCCTCACTTTCTGTAACACAACCAACAAAAATAACACAATCACAAAATTCAACATTCACAATAAAAAACACAGGAAACACACAACTTACACCTTCAGTTGCAGTTGATTCTGTAGAAGGACTTAGCTTTTCAATATCATCACTTTCAGCAATTTCTCCAGGAAATTCAGCAACAGTAACAATTGGAGCAACTATGCCCTCAAGTTTTCCATTATCAGGAAACTCAACAACAGTTCATGTAACAGCCCCTGGTGTTAATGAAATAACTAAATCCTTAAACATAGAAAGATCCTATTGTGATTATGGATGTAATGGAGAAGATTTATTAGACTTGGATGTTGAAATAGAAAATGAAAAAGGATTTGGAAAAGAAGATGATGAATGGTATCCTCTTGATGAAATAAAAGTTACTATAGATGTTGATAATGATGCTGCTGATTCTATTAATGATATAATCATAGAATGGTGTTTATATAATCCTGAAAAAGGAAAATGCATAATGGATGATAAACTTAGTAAATTTAATCTTAAAGAAGACAAGGATAAAACAACAATTGTTAATTTCCAATTAGACCCAGATGAAGTAGATGAAGATGTTGAAGACTATATTTTTTATGTTAAAGTTTACAGTGATGACTCAGATTATGGAGAATCTGAATTATGCTTAGATTATTCTGAACCAATAAAAATAATAAGAGATGACCACTTTGTTATCTTAGGTGATGTAGAAATCCCTGTGTCAGTACCTTGTGGTTCTGAATCAACAATCTCTGCAAATGTTTGGAATATTGGAGATAATGATGAAGATAGTGTTTATGTAAATATTTACAACAAAAAATTAAATATAAATCAAAATATTGATATTGGTGACATAAAAATATTAAGAAAAAAATTATTAGATTTTACTTTTGATATCCCTCAGGATGCTGATGAAGAATCTTATATTTTAGAATTTAGAGTATATGATGAAGATGATGATATATTTGAAAGCAGTGAAGATGAAGAAGCAAAATTCACATATGGTATGAAAGTTAGTGGAAATTGTAAATCTGAATCTGAAGCTTCAGTTCAAATTACAGCAGTTCTTAAAACATTAGAAAATAATATAGCTCCAGGAAAAGATGTAACAATAAGCTCAACAATAAAAAATACAGGAGCAAAAGATACAACATATTCTTTAAGTCTTGAAGGTGCTGAATTTTTCAGTTCAACAAGTAGCATAACACCTTCAACAGTTACTCTAAAATCAGGAGAAAGCCAAGATGTTTTAATAACATTAAAACTTAATGAAGACTCCCAAGGAGAGCAAGTATTCTATATAAAAGCTGTTTATGACGGGAAAACAACAAAACAACCAGTAAGTTTGTCAATTCCATCAGCTACAACTTCAAATTTTTTAAGCAATCT
>Ga0180008_1001912_pt1 | contig 12006 bp, 16 predicted proteins | sample MM_PW_MetaG_FD_121121 | JGI IMG/M metagenome (GOLD analysis project Ga0180008, IMG submission 121121) | Groundwater microbial communities from the Aspo Hard Rock Laboratory (HRL) deep subsurface site, Sweden - MM_PW_MetaG | ecosystem: Environmental > Aquatic > Deep subsurface > Groundwater... | reverse complement strand
TGCATTGATTTCCATCTATATACCAACATTTTTTTGTTGTTGATGTTGCTTCTTTACAATAAGAATAATGATTATCTTGATAAGGTATTCCTGTTGATTGAGATTCTCCTTCAAACCAATAATAAGTTTTAGTACCTTTTACAACACTTCCAACAGAACTTTTAGTTACACAACCACTACCTGCAGGACAAACATTAATAGGAGAACATTCTGCAGATGGACAACAGTAAACTTCAACATTACAAGGAGGACTATTACAAATGAAATCTAAACCATTTCTAAATTCTGCATAAGGAGTCCAACCATTTGTAAAAATATTATATAATTTATGACCTGATACACAATTATAATTAGCATTTATAATTGGAAACCCATTATAAGTTCCTGTAGACACAGTTGATATTTGTTGACCTGATTGAATATTATACCACCCAGAATTAGCATTTCCTCCTATTGTTCCACAACCCCTTGATGTTCCTACGATTGAAAATAAATCAATTCCAAAATTATGTTTAAAATTATTTAAAAAGACATCCAAACTAGAAACTTCTTGTTCTCCAGTTATTAAAGGAATTTCTTCTGCACTTACTAATATTATTTGAAATACTATTAGTGTTATTACTATTAAAGCCAGGCTTTTTAATTTTTCCATATTAACAAGCCCTAAACTTTAGGCCACTTCAAATACTTTGCTGATGCAGCCACAAGGATTGATACTAATACTAAATTAATAGCTAATCCTATTAATAAGTTTCCTGTTATTCCTGGAACATTACTCTTTAAAGCCAATAGTATTAAATATAATACAACATGTCCATATGCTAAGATTAATACTAATCTTTGATATAAATTCTTTCCTGGCCATAACTTTACATACTTCTGTTCATATAACCAGAACCCTACTAAAACTAAAAGAAAAGTTCCTATAAACATAGCAAGTAAAACTTGAATATTTGAAAAGTCAAATGGAATTGCTCCTGAAAAATAACCTAAAATTGTGTCACCAATATTAGTTCCACCTATGCCTGTCATAGGTTTTATTGCAAATCCCTGAATAACTTCAGTTCCTGTTCCAAATATAGGGTATACTACCTTAGTTAAGATAATCTGTGCTATCAAAAATGCTGCACTTAGTATTCCAACCTTACGAAAATTTACCATCTATTTTTCTCCTGATGATTTAATTTAATATTAATTTTTCTTATTTTTTTCATTTTTCAAATTGTTTAACCATTATTAGTAATCTAAACTACTTAAAAGATTAAATCTTTTTATATAATGCTAATTGGATAACATAAACACCAGATAACCCTATCACTGCTAAAGTCCCTGTTGTAAACATACCCGTTGGGATAAAACTAAGAACATCAAAATTAAGAAGCGAAGCTCCTACATTTGCTGCCCCAACACCTGCTAATATTTTAGCAATTCCATCCCACATTTTCGGTAACATAAATGCTGCCATTTTTTTTCCTCCATTACATTTAATTTTATTTATTTAAGAATACCTAAACTAAGTATTCTCTTTCTTTTTTAAAATTAAAAAAAATTACTTTTTCTTAGTCCTAAAAAAGATTATTACTGCAACAATAATTACTATCAAAATAAGAGCCTTGTTAGGTCCTGGTTTTTGAATAGTTGTACTCAAATCTGTTGTTATTGAATCTCCACTAGGCCAACCAGCACCAGCATCTTCAACTTTAAATGTCTCTGAAAAAGTTTCACTATTTCCCGCACTGTCAGTAACGACAAATGAAGTAGTATATGTTCCAACACATGAAGTTGTTAAATATTGTGATACTCCTGACGAATCAGTTGAAGTAAATGTAGCACACTTATCAGAATTTGGACTTGTTAAAGTTAAAGTTGTTGTTGTAAGACCTGATGTTGCATCAGCAGATGTCCATGTAACTTCTTGAACTCTGTTTGTATTTAACTTACTTTTTACAAAAACCACACTTCCTGTTGGATTAGTGTTATCTATTATTACTGGATATCCAGTACTACTCAAGTTAATACCTGTTGCAGTTCCATTTGAAACATAACAAGTAAAATTATAAAGTGACCCATCTGTAAGTGCTTCTATACTTAAAGATCCAGTTATGTCTGTTTCCGTCGCTGTATCATTTGTTAGAGTTCCTAACTTCGTTGCTAAATTTGATACAGGTCCACCGCTTGCATTATAATAAATAGTTGCATTATAATTTCCAGCAGTTGAAGTTGTGTTTGTTGTACAATTAAAAGTTATAGCTGTATAATTTCCATTATCAATTGGAACATGCAAATCAACACCAGCTATCACCATCGGTAAAACCAATAAACTAAAAACAATTATTGTCAATAAACTTAATTTATGCATTTTTTTCTCCTTGCAATTTAATTTTTGAATTTGTATATGTTGTTGTCATTTTTTATTTTTTGTCATATATTTTTATTTCTGTTCTTTGTTTTATCGTCGCTGTTTTTTAAAAAAATAAAAAAAAATAATAAAAATTTAAAAGACTTAGTATCCGTCTATATTTTGGAAATTGAAAGATGCTGTTTCAGATCCGTCGCTGAAATCTGGTGCACCTACATCAGCCTGAGATTCATCTTCGTAACCTTCAGGGAATGCTTCCTCAATACTCGTCGCTATTTTATAATCCGGACTCTTGTACATTGCCTTATCTAGGATTTTACAAGTCATATTTCCGTCGTGGTCTGCACCATTGCTACCTGCCTGCAAAGTTCCTCGAATTGTTATCGTTGCATCTGCTGGAGTAAGCATGCCCTCGTATTGCCAGCCATAGTACTGCTCACCTGAATTAGCTGAAACCCTTTTTGGAAATGAAGTTACTTCTGTTAACTTAACACCATTAGGAGCTGTATCAGAGACCATTATGTCTGTTATGTTTGTTGTTGGAGCTTGGCACATAATCAAAGGATAATTATATCCTCTTTGACTAAAATTTGCTTTAAAAGTCAAATCAAAGTTATTTATAGAGCTAGCAGAAAAACTTGCATTAGCTCTTCTGTTTGGATCTGCTGGATTAACAATACTTATAATCTGAGCACTTCCAAACCTAACAACTTGTGTATTCACAGTGTCCTCGGAAATCCTGGCTTTCAAGTCAATAACTTTTCCATAATGTCCACCTGCTGCAGTTGTGTTAAGTAAAAGAAGTTTGTAATCTTTTCCACAAGCAACATCAACATCAACTGTTCCATCTGAACCAGTATTTCCTTCTTTAATTAGTTTATTACCATTAAAGATAAAATACTGTGTATCAATATTTGTAGCTGATGTGGTTAACTCATCTTGCACATTAACTGTATAAGTTGTTGTACCGTCAGTTGGACAAGTAGTTGTAACTAATTGTTGACCTCCTCCACCTGTATTTACTACAACAGGTGTTGGTGACATCCAACTATTAACTGTATCCTTGATACCTCCAAGATTTATAAAATAGGCAACTACTAAGATACCTATCAAAATAATCCAAAAATTATTTTGAGCACCTTTTTTGTTTTTGCCTAAAACCATTTTTTTAACCTCCATTGTATTCAATTGGGAGTTCAGAATCTATAACATCACAATCATCCTGGGTTTCTTGGCATTTGAGAAAAATTTGGCTTATGTGGAGATTGTTGTCATGCAATGTTTATTCTCAACTTAATAATTTAAAACAAACCAAAGTATTTAAATGTTTTCAATGATTTAAAATTCATATGAGGGTATATTCATATATCCCTATTAGAAAGTTTTATAAACACCTTTAACCTAAATATAGTAGGACTGCTCTATTTTTACAAACAAATAATGGAAATATCAATCATTCCTGAGATTATTAATAGTAAAAATATTCAAATTTTTGATGATAAAAATATTAAGGTTTCCATATGTAAAAAATCTCCTTTTTATTTTAACCTTATTTTTTCTGAACCTTATTTTAGAATAAATAATTTTGAAAGCAGCGATGAAATAGAAATAAAAAGAATTGATATAAGCAGACTCAAGGAGTTGAATTATAGATTAGTTGCGATAGATATAAGGGGAGTATATGGTAGGAATATGAAAAATTATCCAAGACAAATAAAAAGTTATATGATAAAGAAAAAAACAGAACCTCTTGAAAGGGGATATATTATGGATAGACCTCCTACAGATCATTTTATTGAAATGGATATAACTAATAACAGAATAAGATTAAAGGGGAGGAATTCTTATCCTCATATAAAAAATGAAAATGCTAGTAAATGGATTCAGATAAAAAATGGATAGCACACAACTTTTAAAAATGAAAATATGGGGAGAAGGAATGTTAAATAAAGAAGATAGATATTCTAATATTAAAATAGAACATATGCCATTAATGATTACAAAAAATAATAAAATTTTATGCCTTCCCAATAATAAAGAAATGACCCACATAGGTTTTTCAGGAATGATTGGTACCGGAAAAGGAATAGGTGGAAATACATTATTGGGATTTGAACATTGGATGAAAAATAGATTATGTTTAATCTTAAATGATTTTCAACAGGAAACATTAGAACAAAGCCTGTCTTGTAAAAATAAGCAATTTATAGAAAATTTAAAAATATTAAATATAAATCCATTAGGACTCCCAATAGTCTATGTTTATCCATCAAATAAGGATTTAAATATAAGTGAAGATGAAGCAAAATTTCCCCATATAAAAATGAGTATACCCACTAGGTATGTAATACAAAACATAGAAAAATATTATAAACTAGATAAATCAGCAAAATATTTTACTGCAAATATAGAAATGTTTTTAGATTGTAAAGATGAAGAAGAAATTGATGAAGCACTAAAAGTTATTATGGCTGAGAATATTGAAGATAATAAAAATAGAAAAAGTTTTGAGAATATGATGTTTAAAATAAAAACTGTTTTTAAAAATATATTTGATGAAATGATAACTGATTCAGCTTCTCCAGATGCTCCTGCCTTTTTAACAATAAGTAGAAATGGATTAAAAGATTATAACAATCTTACTATCCAATCTCTAATGGCATGTGAATTAATTCCATCTGTACAAACTTCAGATATAAGGGCAAAGTCTTGGTTTTCTGCATATATGTCTTTTATTGTTGAATCTATCTATGAACAAAAATATGAGGATAATTTTTTTAAAGATAGAAGCATTTCTATGTATGTTCCTGAAATTGATAAGATGTGGAAAGGTGAACATGGTAATTTAATAAAAAGTTCTTTATCATTAATTGGTACAAATGGAAGGAGAGCGGGAATAGGATTAAGATGGGATGCTCAAGATTATGATGCAATACCTGATTCAATAAGATCTAATACTAAATTCTTATTTGTTTTAAGGAAATCAAACAGTCAAGAAGTTTCAGGAATTAAAAAAGATTTTAATGTTAATAAAGAAGTTCAAGACCAAATACTTAGTTTAAAAACAGATGCAAGGAAAGGTTTATTTGAGTGTGTTGCTTTAACTACTGACAGATTTGTTCTTTATAATTTAAGAAATGGAAGAGTAGAAGAAACTAATGAACCTCAACTTGGAAGGTTAATAACCCCGATGGCTCATCATAAAAACCCAGCAGTTTCTATTAGAGATGTTTTAAAATGAAAGCAAAAGAAATGAAAAACAAATCAAATCAAGAACTTAAAATTATGTTAAAGGAACTTAGGTTTGCACAAAGTCAAGCAAGTTCTGCATGGGGAAGAGATAAAGTAAGAAATAAAGAAGCTGGAATAACAAGAAAAGGTTTTACAAAACATGGACAAAAAACTTCATTACAAAAAGACATTAGAAGAAATATAGCAAGAGTACTAACTATTCTAAATGAGAGGGAAAGATGAGATTAAGAAAAATAAAAGATGGAAGGCAGGTAGGGAAAAAAATACCTATTAAAACAGATAAGCAGATTGAATCAGCAAGCAAAGCTATGAAAAAAGTATTAATCCTTTATGGGAATCCAATGAAAAATCCAGAGAATGTAAGGAAAGCTATTCAAACAAAAAAAATAAAATATGGAAAAGTACCTGGAGGAAATCATTTTAAAAAAGGAAATAAATTTGGTGCATTAAGAAAGAATAGAAAAATATCTGATGAACAAAAAATAAAATTGTCTATAGCTAAGATTGGAAAACCACCTATATATACTCCTTTTGTTAAAGGACATAAATATAACATCCTTGACAAAAATATAGAAGAAAAAATAGTTAATGAATATTTATCTGGTAAATCTGGGTATAGAATATCAAAAGAATTAAAGGTTGGACAATCAACTATTTCAAGAGTATTAAAGAAAAATAATATAAAAATTAGACCTCATAAAATATCCTATGAAAAAGAATTAGAAATTATAAATTTGTATAAACTTGGAATGGGTACAAAAAAAATAAGTAAAGAACTAAATGTTGGTGGATCTTCTATAAGCAGAGTATTAAAAGAAAATAAAATATTAATGAGACCAGGATTAATGATTTTAAACATATTAAATAAAAAGGAGGTTAAATGAAAAAATTAATTATATTCTTTTTATTACTCTCTATAAGTCTTGTTATGGTTAGTGCAGAAAATTCTGGGATGGTATTAAATATAAAAAATAATACTCTAACAATAGAAGGGTATGTTGTTACTGAAGTTGCTGGAAGAGTTAATGCTGGATTTTTTAGTAATGTGGATGTTAGCCTAAACAATGATATAATAATGTGTGACAGCATCCAAATTAATGAAACTAATATTACTAAAACATATTATCAAAATTGTTCATTAAATATTAATATAACTAGGGATATTCCTTTTATTTTTGATAATAACAAAACTGCAATAATAGATATTCAGTTACAAGAAAAATATGAAAATTGTTTAGTTGATAAAAAAAGTTGTGAAAAAAGTTTAGAAACATGCAGTAGTGATTATTATAACTTTAAAGATTTTGAATCAAATTTTACAAAGTGTTCATCTGACTTACAGGTTTGCAGAAACGATAAAACTAATTTAGAGGGAAGTGTAAATACCTTACAGGAAGAACAAGATGATACTAAAAATAGTAAATACATATGGGCAATATGTGCAGCTGGAATAGTTATCGTCTTTTTTATGTATAAGGAAGGAAAAATTGGAGGTCCAAAGGTTCATAGAGATGAAGATAGTTATAATCTGAATCAAGCAGCATAATGGAAAAAAATCCGCAAGAAGAAATAATGTTGGATCCAACTTGGTCTATACTCGAAGATGGACTTGGATATAGAGTATTATTAACAGGAGGAGTTCCTGGGATAGATAAAGATGGAAGAGAGATAGTTAATCTTTCAATAAAACCTGATGCAATAGTAAAAAAAAGATATAACTGGAGATTTGGAATAGAAGTTGATAATCAAGGAAATGTAAAATTAATAGTTTTAAAAGATGATTTAGTACCCTTAAATTTATACGATGATGCAAATAGAAAATGGATGTATGTAAAAAGTTTTTCTCATGATGAAACAAATATAAGTAAATGGCAAGAACATATAAGGAAAGAATTAGAAGTTGAAAAAAGAAAAGGTCTTTTACAAGATGCAGTGATTATAAGATTATCTGAATTACTTGAAATTGCAAAAACAAATCCTGCAAAATTCCTAAAGGATGGAATGGAAGTTTATCAAGAATCTCTTAAAGGACTTGCAGATATAATAAATAAAAAGAAAGAAGACTAATGGAAATTAAAGATATTGAATTAACAACTGAACCTTATACTTATGATAATATTATTAATCAACCTATATTAAAACCAATATCTGAAACAGACAGAAGTATAAAAGATTTACAAGAAATAGTTAATAAAAAATTAATTGATATAGATGTAGCTATAAAATGGGTAAATGAAACAAGCCATGATATTCCAATATACCAAGAATCACCATATGTTTCTAAACTTTTTAAAATATCTGAAGACACACAGGATATAATAAAATTTCAAGACTTGCAAATCAAAAATCTTAAAAGATGTATAAGTGAAATTGTTGAGATAGTAAGAAAAAAATATGGGGTTCTTGTTCTTGTTAAAGAAAAAGAAAATGTTTCTGAAGAAGAAGGCATATACTCCGAGTATATAGATAAAGTCTTAAACAACCCAGATGAAATTATTGTTAATATTGCAAAAGAAATAAAAAAGAATCTTGAAGAAGATCAAACAGAGTATGATGAAAAAACAAAATTTCATAATGCATGTATTAAATATTATAAAGACGAAGCAGATAAAAAGAAAAAAGAGATAGCTGGAAGAATAATGAGGATTGAAATAAATTGAAAGGAGGAAAAATGGACGAAGAAGAAAAAGTTGAAAGGGATGAAGTCAAAGTTGCAAACAGAGATATAAGAATTTATTTAGGAGAATGTTTGTATCTTTTTCAAAAATTTGATTCAATAACTCTTAGTGCTGTTGAAAAACACAGAGAAAGTTTAAGATACATTGCAGATATATTTAAAGCATTTGGAGTAAAGATTGAAGATAAGTATCTTGGTAAGAGGGGACAGATAGTTTATAAAAGCGAAGATATTGATATTATTAATAGAAGAACAGGAAGAAGAGACATGAGAACCATATACAGAATAAGAATTATAAAACATCCTGATTACTATATGTTCACAGACCCAGATACTGCTGTTGAGTTAGAAAGAAGGAAGGATTTATAATGGACGAGGATGTAAAAGAATTTAGAGGTAAAGAAGAAAATAAAATATCAAATTTTTTCTCAAATATAGGAATTGTTCATATAGTGATTGTTGTAGTTATAGTTATAATCTTAATAAAAATGGGTGAGGGAAATACAAACCCTAAGTATCATTATGTTATTTATTTTATGTTAGGAGCAGTTATTTTATATTTAATATATAAACCTTCTAAAGAAAAACAGGAAATTATTCCAAGGTGGTTAGCTGAAAAGAAAGCACAAGAAGAATTAGATAGAATGGTAAGGGAAGGCAAATGTTTTACTTTTGATTCAAAAGTATATGTTGTAGCTGCTGGAAGAACAAATTATGAAAATGATTTAATGACTGGAACATCGGGCCCTGTTTCATGGCATATAGGATTTATAGAATTAGTCCATGGTTCTCAATATAAAAAAGAAGGAGTAATAAGCATACATCCATACAATGGAAGAGTTACTGGATTAGAGTTTAGACCTCTTGGATATAGTGGAAGGGAAAGCAAAGACAGAGATATTATCCCGGTTAATGTTGTTCAGGGGAGTATGAAAACGACTGATTTTAGTGGAGATGTTAAATAGTTTTACACATAATTCTTAATTTTAACAAGTCCTGAGATACCTAAATTTAACTACTTCAGGGCTTTAGATGGCAAATTGGTAGAGGGGGGGAGCGTGGCTAAAGTGTTAAAGTGATAAAAATAGGTTAAGAGTCTTGATTTTTTATTTTTACATATAAATTTTTGTTTTATTTTATATAGTATAAAATATATAATATAATATAATATAATATAATATAAAAATATTTATAAATATAATATATATATACCTGTAAGTGGAGTGTTAAAGTGTTAATCTGTTAATATTTATTAAAAATTAGGATAGGGTGGTTATGTCATTATAAACACTTTAACACTTTAGCCACGCTCCCCCCCTCTCCTGTTTTATTACTTAATAATTAATACACCTTCCTATAATAATAATTTAAGTTACACTTTAACTACCGAAACATTTAAAAACACATTATACTTATAAATTATATGATTAAAGAATTAACTGATTATTATCATCCTGATAGAATAATCCATAGAGACCATCAAATACTGACTTTAAAAAAAGTTTTTAAAAATTTTAAAGAGGTTGGAATGGCATCAAACATTGTTATTATGGGTGTAACTGGCTCTGGAAAAACAACTGTCTTGAACAAAATTATTGAGGAGGAAAATGGAAATGGTATTAAAATATATTCATCATCAGCAGCAATAAATAGGACTTCTTTTAAAACATTTAAATCTATGTTTGATGTTAAATGTAATACTCATGAAAGATTATTATCTGAATCAATAAAACAATTAAAGAAGAAACCAGGGATTATTATAATTGATGAAGTTAATAAAATAAAAAATATATCTAGTTTTTTTAATGATTTAAATACTCTTTATAGGGAGACTACAATTCCAATCATAATTATAACTAATAAAAGAAATATATATGATGATTTACCAGAAGATGCAAAACTTACTTTATTTTTTGAGAGAATAGAATTTCCACCATATAATGCAATTCAAATTTATGATATTATTAGTGATAGAATTTCCATAATAGAAGAACATACAAAATTACCCCCAGTACCTGAAGGAAGTCTAAAATATATTTCAGCCTTAGGTGGTCAAGATTCCTCTGCAAGAGTTGCTTTATCTATGACTTTAAAATGTATTCTTTCTAACGATTTCTCAATAGATCATATTAATAAGGTTCAGGATGATATGAAGAAAGAAGATTGGAAAGATTTCATATCTAACTTAGGTTATACTCAAAGAAAGTTTTTGTTAAATCTTTTAAATATACAATCAATTCAGAAAGACTTTAAACCATGTGATATCAAAAAAATGATGCCAGATTTAACTCCTCCAAGAATTTCTCAATTAATAACTGAGTTTGAGGATAATGCTATTATTGAATCAAAATATAAAAATTTAGGAAGGGCGGGTGGGAGAGTAAGAGTTCTTAGATTTGAGTCTGAGGATACATTTAATAAGATAGAAGAACTATTGGAATGTAAGATATAGTACATTGTTGCATTAAGTGGACTTACTCAATTTTATTCCTATGATTTTGTTTTAATACAAAATCTCCTATTTTAGTTGCTGTTTTTATTTCATTAATATTCATAAAAACAACAGGAATTTACCCCTTTTAACTTTTCCTATATGCCGAAGTCTTTACAAAACCAGATATAGAAACATTTAAATAGTTTAATTTAATTAATTAGGTTATGGAAAGGTCATATAAATTAAAAATGTTTTTATGGGATCAGTTTTTAAGACCATTTAATTCTTTAACAGAGTTACATCAATTAAAATCAGTGTTATTAGCCTTAACAATTGTTGATATCTTAATAATAAGGTCTTTACTTTTGCTTTGGATATTTATATCGTGTTTTGCATTAATAATTATATTTGATATATACAAGTATTGGAAATCTGGAGAATATGTTTATAATTATAGAAAGTATAAGTACCCAATGTATAAAAAAGCAATTAATGAGATTAAGAAAAAACCAAAAGATTTAAATAGGTTAAATGAATTAAATAATGATGAAGAAAAAATATTCTAGAGAAAATTATGGGCATATTGCAGTTAATCCTGAATTACATAAAAGATTTGAATATTTAAAATCATATTTAATAACTCCTGAAAAAACAAAAATAACACAAGAAGATTTATTAGAATCTATGATGAATTTATTTGAAAAAAATTATAATAAAAATGAGTCTTAAATCAAGATTGTTTACATTATTAGTTATCCTTATAGCTACTGCCTATTACTGGATAACAGATACGGACTTAGGATTAAAAAGACTAATATCATTAATCATGCTCATAACTTTTTCCTATATTCTAGGAAGGACTCATGAGAAATTAAATCAAAAAGTAGAGCTATCAGGGGGGATTCGGAGTTCCGAATCACCCCATTATTAAATATGAAAAAAATATTAATATTAATTATTTTTTTAAATCTCTTAGTGATAAATGTATTAGCACAAGATAATTCTAGCATCGTAGTTCAACAAAATGAAGTAATATCAAATTTAACCTGTAAGAGTGAAGATTTGTTAAGATGCTGTGATAATTTTAAATGGATTGAAGATTATGTTCAAAAACAGATAGATGATGGGAACTTAACTCCAGATAGGAATAGTGTAATTGATTTATTAAAAGGAGCTAATTTTAATTTACAGGATGAATTGATTATTTGTGAAGAAAAACTTGCAAACAAAAATTTGACTAAATATTCTGTATATGCTTTATTTGTATTAATAATAGGATTAGTT
>Ga0180008_1001911_pt1 | contig 12014 bp, 9 predicted proteins | sample MM_PW_MetaG_FD_121121 | JGI IMG/M metagenome (GOLD analysis project Ga0180008, IMG submission 121121) | Groundwater microbial communities from the Aspo Hard Rock Laboratory (HRL) deep subsurface site, Sweden - MM_PW_MetaG | ecosystem: Environmental > Aquatic > Deep subsurface > Groundwater... | reverse complement strand
TAGGCTGCGTTCTACGTTGTCCCATTGTATCTTCTTTGGGTGTTTATAGACGGTTGTACGGTTATCCAGATCCGCTGTATCTTTGTCATATTTTCCGGTTGGGATGTCTAGCTCGTTGGGGACCTCCATTTTCAGCATTGATACGTGGCTTGGATCCATACCATTGTAGGTGATTTTGTCTTTTGTTGCGTCAATTGTAGCGTTATCTGAGTGGGTTATTGCTCCTAATATAGGCATGATTCGACGGTCAAATACGCCTTTTTTCGCGCCTTTAGGTCTATTGATGGTTGTGCTGTATTCCGCTAGTCCTTTGTGTTCCTGTTTGTCTTCTTTGTATCGTTTGTATTCTTTCTCCAACTCAGGTATTGTGTAAATCTTTGAGTCTTGTTGGTTTCTGAAGCCCCAGCGATACTCTATGTCCTTGTAGTTGCTGTTCCATACTCCCTGATAGCTTGGTTTCGGGTCTACGTTGAATACTATGTTTTCTCCTGGGAACTCTTTCTGGAGCTCTTTAGGCAGCGTAGGTGGTGAGGGTGGTGGGGTCCATATTCCGGTGCGTTGTACTCCTCTTTGCTCATATTTACCGGATGCCATTGGCTCATTCTCGGCTCTGTCGTTCACAAAGTCCAGGGCATCTTCGTAGGTCTCGAATGTTTTTGATCCGTTGCCGTCGGGTTGCGTGGGGTCTTGTCCTCTGAACATTACTATCCATTTTCCGTCTCCCGAGACTCTTGCTTCAGTGGGTTGTATGGCTTCGATTTTGCTGCTTGTTGGTGTCCAGTATGGGTTGACTTTGAAGTTGACTTCTACGTTGTCTCCGCCTAGTTCGGTGGTTAGGTCTTTGATTAGTTCCTGTTTATCTGGGACGGTTCGGTATTCTCGGGTGCCGCGTGAGATGAGTTTGTAGTATCGGTCTTTGCCTTGGCTGTTAGTTATCCATCTGTCGCCTCGTTTGGCGCTGGTTGGTAGTCGTTCATAGACCGCGTGTTTGATGGCTTCGCTGCCTCTCTGGATGGTGTTTTCTGCGTCAACTAAGTATTTTGGGTCTCCGTAGTTGGTGCCTATGCGTTCCTTGAAGTCTTCGTTGCTCCACCCTGGGTTGCCGTTTATGGATTGTGTGTATATTTCGGCTTTAACGAGTGTTGGGAACTCTTTTTTGGTTTTTTTGCCTGTTGCTGGTGTGTAGGTTTCGACTTCATACATGCCGGCTTCGCGGTTGTATTCGGGTTTGAACGCTACGGGTTTTTCTAAGCTAGGTAGGGGTTCTGTGAGGGCTACTTCTATGTCGGCTTTTGATTTCGCTGGTTTTTTGAGTGGTACCCCTAGGTTCGCTGCCGCTAGGTGTGCTGCTGTTTCCTCGGTGATTAAACCCGCTGTTTTATCTCGTTCTTTTTGTATGAGGTCTCGTATGGCTGCCTCTGTGAGGTGTGGCTTCTTGTCCTGGATCTGCTTGATAACCGCCTCCACCGGGTCGGCTTTTACCTTATCTTTGGACCCTTTTTTATCGTGTATCTCGATGATAGTTTCGCTTTTAGGCTTAGGCTTCTTGAGGCTGTCCAGCTTGGGGTCAGTCGGATTGTTCACCCTATCAACGTATGCCTGAGCCTCCTCCCGTGTCTTGAAACCGATGTGCTCTACCATCATCTCGTCCTTCACAGGGTCATACTCGTCTATGCGGTAGTACCCACCCATCTGGTTCGGGCTGATGCTGGCCCACGCTTTCTTAGGCTCAGAATCGGCGGGCTTAGTTTTGTCGGGTATCTCAAAGACTGGCTCAGCCTTTTTCATGGGCTTTGCCTCTAGCAGCTTATGGCTTTCTATGTAGCGAACTTTATCATCAAAATCCATCGGGTGACTGTTACCGCCAGCCTCTATACCCAGGGATGCTAGCTGCTTTTTCTCAGCATCAGTGAATCTACCATACTCACCGCTACCTTCTAGGTCTAGCCATGCGCTTGCGGTACCGTGACCTCTGCGTATCTTAACGGTGGGGCATATTGCTTTGATGTGTTCTCGGATGAGTTTGTTGGCATCGTTGAACGGCATCTTTGCGACTCTTCCACGCACCGTTTTTTCGTATTCTTCGGCTCTATTTTTCTCGACTTCTATGGTTCGTACGCTTCTGCCTATGGGTAATATCTCACGTAGCTTCTCAACCTCAGCGGCGATCTTATGTTTTCCGCTTTGAGAAACTATTGGGTCTTGATTAAGCTGACCCATGATTACATCAAGATCACCCTGATCTCTTGCCTCTTTAAGCCACATCATATAGTTTTTAGGGCTCACAGCTTCTGTTTTATCGGGTAGTTGCGCCGTCCTAGCCCTCGCGTACTCAGCTAAATCCTTTTTCTCCTCACTAGTGAGTGCTTTCTGTGCGTAGATAGCAACCATGATGCCTTCAAGCTGTTTCTCGTTTTCCGCTGCTAGTATGATTTGTTTCGCTTTATCATAGTTCTTCTCAAAAGGCTCTGGCAGTGGCTCTGATTTTGTGTAGTCTCTTACGTTGCCGATAGCCTTCTCGTAGGCGTCGTCTACAATGGTTTTAGCGATTCTGCCTGCTTCCCCGGCTGAGCGGTTCTTATCCACGGCTTCTTTCCATAAATCAGGGACGTCACCGTATGCGTCTCTCGCTAACTCCATGTGTGCTTTACGTGCCTTAGGTAATAGGTCTGAGATTTTCTTCACGGATTCCTCGGTGAATGTGTGGCTTGTCTTACCGGCGTCCTCTTTGCTCCAACCCTTAGCGATTAGTTCCTTGTAGAGTTGGTCTCGTTTACCCGCCGCCAACTGGCTGATAGCTGCGTCCATGTGTATATCATACTGGACTCCGTAATCCTCTCTAAGCTGGGCTACGCTCTGCTTGTTGGTCTGCTCCTCGGGTTTTCCAGCCTTAAGTTTATCTGAACGCTGTTTAAGCGCCTTAAGCTGCTCCTCACGTTCACCCTTAACCTTCTCCTCTCTAAGCTGTATGAGCTCGGCTCGCGCCTTCTCGGAGACCCGCTTCATAGCGACTGCAGCGGTATCCCGTGGTTTGATCCATTTCTCACTGATCGCCGTCTCGGTGATCTTGTTTAATTCATCCTGGTTAGCAGTGGGGATTAACTCGGATAACGACTTCACGTAGAGGTCACGCATCTTGTTTCGAGACAAATCATCTACTGGTGTGGCATCTCGGAACCTGTTGATATCGGATCCTTCTCTGATCTTATACATGCCGTACTTGTTTTCATGTCTACCACCAGTCAGCTTAGCTAACGCATTAAGGTCTTTAGTTACCTGTTTCTCGTCTCTCCCTAGGACCTGATATGTGCGCTTCTCAGCGTCTAGCTCAAGCTCGATATTCGCCTTCTTACTGGCCTTCAGGTAGCCCTTCCAACCGAGGTCTTGATGCTGTTGTGCGTGACTTATCTCGTGGGCTATAGCGTATTCTAAGTATTTCTCGGTGAGCTCGGGGTCCGCGTCCCATGTCTGCTCAAAGTGCTCATAGTTGATCTCGATCTGAGGTGTTTTACCGTCCGCGTAGTGCCTGATCTTAGCCGGATAGCCTCGATTCTTAGCGCTGAGCCGAACATCTCCTTTGATGCCTAGCTTTTTACGGTACTTCTCCACGACCTCCGCTAAATGCTTTTTAGCCTTCGTCGGTGTCGATAATGGGTTCGGTGTCTTGGTCTTGGTGTCTATACCAGGATAATCATACTTGGATGGTTGCTTAGCCCACGCTTCAGGTGTAGACGCGATTGGTGCTTGTTTAGCTCTATCGGCTCTTTGGGATTCCTCACTACGCTGATTCATAACCCTGCGAGCTTTGCCCTCAGGGTAATCTACCCCTGGGACGTCCCACCTATTCGGGTACTTTATCCAGTGATGAGGTGTGGGCGCGAAGCCGGCTTTTATGCTGTTATCGGTGTGTTGAGCTTGTGGTGTTCTGGTTTGATGTATTTTCTCTAGTTTATCTATTTCTCCTATGGTGTATTCATGGGTTAGTGCTTTTGATGCAGAAGGCGCTCCGCCTCCGGCTCCTTCTCCTCGGCTGCTTCTTTTTCTTGATCCTCTTGATCTACGTACAGGCATGATTGTTTTCTCCTTTATTCTCCCGTTCTCGTGTCCCCATATTTATCTTCAAGAATCGCTAAGATTTCTCTCCCCTTTGGGGTAATCTTAACCCAGTATTTTCTATTGGAAACGTGTACGGTTACCGCTCCGTTACTCTGAAGCCCCTTAACCGCTTCTCGGAAGCCGGTTTTTGGTTTTATGAGTTTATTTACTCCCTCTTTTGATATGTTAGCAACCGTATGTGCTTGATGAGGGACAAAGTATTTCTCTTTCAAATATTGATTATTTACGCTTTTTCCGCCTATTGTTGAACCTTTCTCCCGTTTTGGTTGCTCAACTTCGCTAAGTATTTTTAGTAACGCTTGTCCTCGTCCACCAACGGCTACCGCGTTGTATTTGTTTGTATAAAGCGACATGGTGTCAAAAAGCCCAGCTTTTCCCCACGCATATTGATGCGATGAAGAATCAGACCTAGGGAAACTGAAACCTATCCCGCCACCTTCGGTATGAACCCCCATTTTTGGTCCAGTAAATGAAGTGACCCCATATTCGGGAATATTATACTGTGTTTTTCTCTGTGGTGGCGCTCCACCTGAGACTTGATTCTGTTTCTTTCTGGAACCCCGGCTACGTCTCACAGGCATCTAATTCACATCCTATATATCTTCAAGAAAATAAGTATCATCTACTCTAATCTTTCTCGCCTTCCCCAAGTCCACCATAATCCAATTATCATCTGTATGAATCTGGGCATCCTTTACCTGGTCGATACCAAGCATCTTTATTTTCATCGTTTTCCCGTTATTATTTAACTCTGCGTACCCAAGTTTAGGGTAAAAATATAGGCTCTCAGCAATGAATGTGTGGTTAGGTGAATCAAATACGGTTATTGGTTCTCTGTACGGTCTTTTGATCTCAAAACTCTTTAAAGATGATTTAGTTGGGGGGCTTGCGCCTCCGGTTCCATTTCTACGACCTCTTGATCCTCTGCTTCTTCTAGGTGGCATGAATAACCAATGTCATAACGTATATAAATGAATTACGCTAGCTGCCTTTCATTTTGAGGACGTAGATGAATACGACGGATACGGTTATGGCTGTGACGACGCTAGTCAAGATGCTCTGCATAAAGTCCTGGGTTGTGAGTCCGAAGTATTGCCCGACGAATAGCGCTGCCATGATGACGGCGCCTAGGAGGAAGAGTTTCTTTTGCATGTTTGGTGTAGGGGTTTAAGAGTATTTAAAAATTAGGGTTCTGTTAAGTCTTCGGGGCTTCCATAATGTGTTAAGAGTCGGGGCTTTATTTAATGGATTTCTAATAATAATTAAGAGGTTAAGAATACAAGTTATCTAAAACTGATTCAAATAATTGTTCAATTTCGTGTTGTGAAGCTTTCTGTTTATTCTTCATAACTTCAACTCGTCTTACAAAAACGCTAAATTCCTTTTGCAGTTCAATAGGTGGTAAAGGTATGTCCAATTTTCTCAACAAAGTCAGGTTAAGACCACTTCTCTGTTTATCTCCCGTTATATTTCGTAGTTCTTGATAACGAAACTTCAAATCGAAATGTAAATATTCGGATAACAAAATATCTAATTTCGGGGATATTGAGGCTACAGACTGATTGCTTGATGTCTCCACGTTTAATATCCCTGTAGTTGCCCTTGTTTTACCTTGTCCATTCAAAGCAATAACTACATCACCAATAGAATATAATTTTGTGTTAGAATTGTCTAAACCTACTTGTGTTATTTTTGTTGGTACTTTTTCGATATAATCTGAGGTTATATCTCCCGATCTCATCCAATTAATAGTACCATCAGTATAATATTCTGGCTTTTTAGTAGAGGGTGTTCCTCCCATACTCAACTTTGCAACGCTACCAAGGTTCACAGAAGGGAAGATATTATTTGTGGGATGGGAAAAAAGGCTCAAAAACTTACTTTTTATCAATTCATCAAAACAATCATCTTGTTTTTTTCTTAAGTTCTTTATTTTTACGATTTTATCCAATTTTTCAATTATTTTATATTGTTCCATTTTAGAGGGAACAGGAATTAGATAATTTCCTAAAACGTCTTTGTGCAACCTTTTTTGACCCGCAGTCCCAACTAATAAAGGCGTTAATTCTTCTCTAAACTTTTTCCTACTTATCAGGTAGAAAAGATATTTTGGTATTATATCCTCATTAGGACGCAAAACGATAAATTCGGTGCTTCCGAAACCAACTTGATTTTTAAGGTTATTCGCATACGCTCTTTTACCATTTTCAAAACAAGGCGTTATTTTTGCTAAAATTATGTCTCCCTTTGCGAAATAGGTATATCCTTTAATTACATCCTGTAATTTTTTAGTTTGTTCTTTAATAATTTCTCCATTCTCTGATACAGATGCCATATCAACGAAACTTACCAATTGACTAGAATGCATATTATATCCTTCTTTTTTAGACGGATTTATTGCACATATATCATTAATTTTAGCAAGACCAGTCATACTATCAACCCAGATAGAATCTGAAGCTCTTTGTTAATTTCCACTTCTATTGTTTTTATTTCATTAAGAATATCTTCAAGAGGTTTAAATGCTATTTCGCCAGTATCAATTTCTATATAACTAGTATAGTTCAGTCGATATTCTTTATGTTCAATATCTTTTCTAAGAACAGTGAGACTATTCTCGGATGTTACCCTTTCAGAAAACTTTTCTAGAGCATCAGGTAAATCATTGTCTGATATTCTTTTTCTTTTTGCTGATAATTCAAAACCATCATGTTCAACTTTATAAAACCATGTTTTATTTGTCCTTTCGCCTTTTTTAAAGACGAGAATGTTAGTTTTTACACCTGCATATGGATAAAATACCCCACTGGGTAAGGATATAACGGCTTGTAGATCGCATGTATCGATTAAATGTTTTCTTAAACTTTTATGCTCTGATTTGAAAAGTAATCCTTCGGGAACTATTACAGCACATTTTCCACCATCTGCTAGTGATTTTATTATAAATTGAATAAAGATGCTATCGCCTTGAATGGATGGAATTGGATATGTGTTTCCGTAATTGGTTGTCTGTCCATATGGTATATTTGAAAATATCACATCAAAACCATTTTCTTTTATGGTGTATAGCTTGTCTAGTATTCCCTTTTCTTTGTAGCTTGAAAGAATTTTATCCCAGTATGTATTTTTTGCAGTATCATCTTGAACTATATTATTATGTCCATCACCAGTTATTATCATATTCATTTTTGCTATTTTGTATGTGTCAGTAAGTTCTATTCCAAAAACACTAGTTTCTTTCAGATTTTTCATTATTGTTTCGTCGTTTTCATCAATCGTTGTTTTTATGTATCTAAAAGCCTCTATTAAGAAACCGCCTGTTCCGCAAAACGGGTCTAATATTGTGTTTCCATATTTAGGATTAATCAGAGAAACCATAAATTTAACGATATGTCTTGGCGTAAAGTATTCTCCCAAATCATTTCCCGGTGCTAAACTTTTCAGGAAATATTCAAAAGCGTCTCCTTTAATCTCTGATTCAGTATTAATTAGTGTTAATGTTGATAGTTTCTCTACTATTTGTTTGACCGTTTTTGGGTTCTGTATTTTTAGCTTCATTTGAAATATGTCGTCTGTATGGTTGTATTCTTTTGCAAATCCTTTTTCTAAAACGGTATCGTTAATGTAATTCAGCATTTTCTTTTGGTCTTTTTCTTTACTGAAGCTTTCCCAACAAATATCTTTAGGTAAGCGTCTAGATAAGCCTTTTTTCTCTCTGTCATCCTCAATTTCACTTATGATTTTAATAAAGAGTAAATTTGAAAACTCAACGAATCTGTCAAGGTTTCTTAAACCTTCTTTTCGTAACAGATCGTTTGCCCATTTAAAGACTCGTATTAGTTCTTCTCTTGTATGTTTTACTTCAGGGGTTATTTCCTCAATGTTTGAACCTGTTTCTATAAATCGCAGTAATTTCTCCTCAGAAATAAGCTGGGTTAAAACGTTTTCATCAATTGTTAATTCTTTATCATTTCTTAAATCCCAAGTTTTTATAAATGTAGAATCATAAACGAAAATTATTAGAACATCAAGCGGTTTTGCGTATTTGTCAATTGCTTGTTGTAATGCTTTTTCTAGGCTTTGACCTTTCCTTTTTGCTTCAATTATTGCTATGGGGTTATCTGAGTTGGATTGATATAGAACATAGTCGGGAAAATTTCCTTGTAGTTTATTATTTTGTTCTTTAGTTTTAGCTCTTTCAGTAAATACGTTACATTCTATGGTTTCTTCGTTTGTTTTCCAATCTAAGCCTTCAAGGATTGTATCAATTTTTTTACGTGTTGAGCTTTCTAAAGGCTTTGTAAATGACATTTACCTTTTCGCCTCTTCGTTTTCTCGATAGTTACTAAATAACTGTACTGTTACGTCGTTTTTCTGTCTTCCGCCATGCCTTTTGAAAACAACTACACCGACGTGAACTTCTGTACGAGTCATGTTTTTTATGCCTCCTTTGTGGGACGGACTAAAATAACCATTTCACCGTCTTTTACATCGAAAATCCATTCCAGTTTATCCCCTCCCTGTAAATTAAATTGTTTTACTATGCTCATAGGAACCGTTGTTCTGAGGGATTGCTTTTTGCTTGTGGCTATGGATAGGGTTGTGAATTCTCCCATTGTTTACCTACCTTAAGGTAATAGCTAGTAATTAGGTATAAATATTTACCTATTAACTTACCAATATTTTTATAAGTAGGTATATAATATGGTAATATAGTAGGTAAACTACAGTGTAAATAATATGGTTTTGGATATTATAAACCCGAGACAGGTAAGGGGAAAAGCCATCTATGAGTCTAACAACCAGATCAAGCGACTCGGATCAGAGACATACAAGGTAAAGTCTCAGAACGGTAACGGGGATTATGATGTAATCAAGACTAATGTTGAATGGATGTGTTCATGCCCCGACCATACATATCGTCATGTTAAGTGTAAGCATATCTGGGCTGTGGAGTTCAGCTTAGCCCTCAGAGAAACCGTTGAGCCGAAGACAACCATACAGGGACTTGACCTTCAGAGTTGCCGTTTCTGTGGGTCAACTAACATAGTGAAGAGGGGTGTTAGGCATAACAAGTACGGTGACTTGCAGAGGTACGTGTGTAAGGATTGTGGGAAGAAGTTCTCTTTCAATGTAGGGTTCGAGAAGATGAAGGCAAGTCCAAAGGTGATAACCTCAGCTATGCAACTCTACTTCACAGGCACATCTTACAGGAACGTAGTAAAGTTTCTACGATTACAGGGAGTGAAGGTGTCGCATGTGGCTGTGTATAACTGGGTTGAGAAATATGTCGCTTTGATGGGGAATTACCTTGATGGAATCAAGCCAGATGTAGGCGATACGTGGAGAGCTGATGAGGTGTGGCTTAAAGTCAAGGGTGATATGAAGTACCTGTTTGCGTTGATGGATGATGAGACAAGGTTCTGGATAGCTCAAGAGGTAGCTAACTCGAAGTATAAGCATGATGCGCGTAGCCTTTTCAGGAGTGGTAAAGAGGTTGCCGGGAAGAGTCCTAAGAAGATGATCACGGATGGGTTGCCCGCTTATATGGAGGCATGTGAAAAAGAGTACCCTTCAGCGGAACATATTAGGCATATCAAGTTGCAGGGTGATAGGAATAACAATAAGATGGAGAGGCTTAACGGGGAGTTCAGGGATAGAGAGAAGGTGATGCGTGGGGTAAAGAAAAGGGATTCGCCGTCAATCACAGGGTATCAGTTATATCATAACTACATTCGGGAGCATGAGGGACTCAAGGGCAGGACACCAGCCGAGGCATGCGGAATAACGGTAGAGGGAGAAAACAAGTGGATAACCCTCATACAAAATGCAAGCACTTAACCGAAGATTATAAAACTATATGTACGTATTTAGCTCATTTTATTGATTTGCCTCTTTTTAAAGCTCTTTGAATGAAATAAGCGATAATACTCGAACTTTTCGGATTAAACTATAAACATAACAAGCCAGAAAAAGTCTCCTTTAAACAATAAATCCCTTTTCAAACGTGTTCATAAAACCAAGCTAAATACTTACAACTATATAATTTAATAAACCTTAAAGTGTATGTCTTTTCTTACCTTCAAGCTCTCCCTTTAACTATAAGTACTTTTGATTCTATTATAAAATGCTAAGGCTGACCTTTTAAGCCTAAAATGGGCTGATTTTTTTCTTCCTAAAAATTAGGGATTGAAGAAGAGCGCTCTTTCACTCAGGGTTCTTTTCTTGTTTGGAATTGATTCTTTTAATTTCATCGAAAGCCACGGAAATGTCCTTAGCTATCATAGGTCGATTCTCTTTTATCGCCTTATTTGAAGCAAGAAGGGTTGCTTGAAGCGATGTTATAATGTCAGATTGTGTGCCCTCGATATTGTGTAATTCTTTCTTCATTATACTGTGACTTTCACGTATCACATCTAGGGTATTCTCATATTGTTGTTGGATTTCATCAAAGTGAGGTTTCAAATGCTCCGCTAGCTTTTCAATTAGTTTCCCTGTATCTTTCGCTGAGTCCGATACATTCCTCTTTGTGTCCCTTGCGATAAAGTAATAGAAAAAGAGAGCTACACCAAGACCGCCCACGAACTCCAGAACAGTAAAAACAGCTTCAGCCACCCTTCGATCATCTCCTACATTACCAAGGCGTGCACGCATAGAAGGTCGATGTTGAAGTCTTCCTCTCGATTAACTTGTCCCTGCTTTTTTTCTCAACCATGTCATCTATCATAGTATATGTAAGTTTCAATAGACTATATAAATTTTTTAAGTTTTTTCTTCGTTATGGGAATTGTTGCTTTCGTTATGATTCTAAGTCGATGGGGTCTCATCTAAAAATCTTAGCAATCGCTTTTAACAACCACGTTTAACAACGGTGGATTGAACAGAACCCCCAAACAATCTAAAAGCCCGATGCTTAACATCACTAATCAAGACCCGAAAACTTAACAGAACCCTAAGATATATAAAAGCCCCGACACTTAACACCCGCACCCAAGACCCGAAGACTTAACAGAACCAAAATTAGGGTTAACGCTTATTTGAGGTTTCTTTTTGTCCACTCGGGTTCTAGACATGGGTGGTCTTGCCGCGCACCTGTTGCACATGAGGCGCCGGTGATTTTGCACCTTACTAATGTGTGGAAGTTTTTCTTTTCGTGAGGATAGCTGTTGGAGCAGGTCATTGTTTTACCTCTTTTATGGTTGCTGTTTCGCCTATTGTTTTTCTGTTGGCTGTGATCAGTTGACTGCACGGATATAATGAACATTTACGTTTTTTACAGTATTCTTTATAAAAAACGCAATTAATTATATTACACTTCATTACTGTCAGCTTCTTTTTGTTTCACGCAGTTTGGCAGATACCATGTCTCAATATCATGCATAGTACACCAGTTATCATCCTGTAAAGCATCGCATGGGATCCCGCATTCGCATGGTAGACTTGGGTTAGAGACGTGATAATCTACTTCTCCGATTACCTCGTAGGTTCGGTAAAAAATATCCTTTTTAATTGGATAAAGTTCTCCCTCAACACCTTTAATTATAAAGTCTTCTCCTTCAAACCCAACGATTTCCCCTTCTCTGGTTTTAACTATTTCAGCCGGAAATGGCTCTGAATATTTATAACTCCACCCATTAGGGATTACTTCTCGGTACTCGATCACAACGGGTTTCTTACGAGCCTTTCTCCACTCACTCATCGCCAAGCCCCTCTTTTGTCGGTTTGACTGCTCCACATTCAATCAATTCCTCCTCGATTTTGTGGAGCGCTACATTGTAGCCGCATTGGCTGCAGGTGACGTATATCCAGCGCTTATCAGTGAAGCCCTCTACAGTGTAGCCGCCTATGTGTGGTCCGTAGTGGCGTAGTGCGTTGCCGTAGAGTTTGGCTCCGCATAT
>Ga0180008_1001910_pt1 | contig 12014 bp, 9 predicted proteins | sample MM_PW_MetaG_FD_121121 | JGI IMG/M metagenome (GOLD analysis project Ga0180008, IMG submission 121121) | Groundwater microbial communities from the Aspo Hard Rock Laboratory (HRL) deep subsurface site, Sweden - MM_PW_MetaG | ecosystem: Environmental > Aquatic > Deep subsurface > Groundwater... | reverse complement strand
GTCATCAACGTGGACGAGCCGTCCCCACTGTCCAAGCGCCGGTCCCGCGAGAGTAGTTGCCATTGGTTAGCTCCCGGAATGAAAGTCGATGAACACGGTGCATACTGGTACGCCCGCATCTGCGGCGGCGGATGTGATCTGGACGCAGTAGAAGGGGAATGGATCGGCAACGGTACGGTACTCGGTGGTCGAAACTCCCACGGTGAAGGTTGCGCCGATCTGCTTTGAGCCTACCGCATCAATAAGGGCATCAATGGCGTGCATCCCGTACACTTTGACGGTCTGTATCCGCAAGGCGCTGGCATTGGCAACCAGGACAGTCATCTTCGACTTGCCCTTACCATCCACTTTGAACTGATGGTCATTCGTGTCGTCGATGACGAATGAGCCGGTCAGGTACATAGGGCTGACGACCTGAGGCTCACGGGTGAAGCCGCCTTCCAAGTATGCAGGTGTTTCTAGTGCTATCGCCATTTCCGTCTCCTTGCGGTATGAGGTTGCGGACCCCCACCGGCATTGTGTATTACACTGTTTACCTTAGGGGGTCCACGTCCCTTTATCCCTTTATCCCTTTATCCCTTTATCCCTTACTTTTTCTCTTCGTCCGTCTCCCCTTCACCATCATCGACCTTGGGCGTGGCTACGTCTATGAGGTCGATGAACATCCGAGAGTCCACCGGGAATGCTTTGAAGGCTAATTCCTTGGCCTTCTGGAGCAGCCATCGATGGTCGGACTTGGAGATGAGCAGAGGTGCGCCTTCTTTGCCCTTGCGGTGGACCTGCAGGGCCTCACCCAAATCGTGGATGTGGTCCGCGTCGGTCTGAGATGACACTACTAGGCTGTCGCGCGTCTGAGCATTCCTGGCCCGCAGGAAGTACTCTATGGAGTAAGCCAGGTCTGCGTGTACCAATTGCTGTACGCGCAGGTCGTCCTCATCCACCTCCTCATCACTCTCACCCTTTTGAACCGCCCTCCACAACTCCTCATCAAACCTGAAGTTTTGGAGCATGAAGGGATCCCCAAATGCGTTGGAGAGGGTGGGGTTATCTAGCTCAACCAGGACCGACTTATCCTGGACCTGAGCTTCCCTACGGGCCGTCCGCGTATCCGTCTTCTTCTTCGCCATACCAAACCTCCTCTGTGGGTTGTACGCCCGGCTAAGGCGTTTGCTAAGGTGACCGGAAATCCCAAATCACCTATTACCGACTCGTTATGTCGCTGCTTTTACTGCCCACATAGCAGCTTCCTCATACGCCGTCTGCGCCAACGCAGCAAGCCGTGGTTCTTTTGGTTTCAGCAATTCGCAGGCGTCTATAAGGTCTGCGCTAAGTCGCTTGATCTTATCCACATCTGGGTTGCTGCTGGGATTGAAACTGAGACGCACCCTTTCCTCTCCAATAGTCATGTAGGTTCCTCTTTCTATTTATCTATCTACGCCTTCTCTAGAACGGCTATCCGTGCCTCCAGCTTCCTGATGTACTCATCACGCTCCGAATGGGAATGTCCGTAGATGGCGTGAAGGTCGCCGTTGGCCCTGAGCGAGTTGGCGTACATCGACACCTCATCCCCCACCGCCATCTTCTCACCGCATATCAGGCACACTGTCTCATCCACCCAAGATCTGCCATCCTCTTCGAATATCTGGCCCTTATGCACCATGTAGTTGCGGGTCTTGGAACTTGGAGTGTACGCCCGTTTCGCGGGGATCAACGTCCCGGCGAGGGCCACGCTAACCCAGGCACCTTGCGATCTGGCCTCTAGCGTGATTATTGGACCAGCATCAGAGTCGCTGTTGATGCCAATAGCGCCATCCGCATCACCACCTATTGCATCGCTAAAGGCTGCAGCGGTGGTATGAAGGTAGGGGGCAACAAGTGTGCCAGCAGTACCGACGACGAGCGCGGCATTGGTCACGCTGATGCCGATCTCGGTGGCAGCGTCAGCTTGAATCACCTGACCGCCCAGCACCGTCACGCTGCCTGCCACGTTCAGTACCCCTGCCCCAATAACCTTGGGGTTGATGACCAGGTTCGTGGCATTGTAGGTAATAGAGGCGTCATATGCCCCAACGCCCGTGCCTGTGCCAAACCCAATCACCACGCTGTCTGCAACATGGATTGGGTCAGCCGCAACGTAGATGGCTGCGGTATCTGCGCCTGCGATGTAGATGCCCACGTCAGCCGTGGCACCCACCGTCAGGTCCTCAATGTAGATGCCGTATTGAGTAAGTGGGGTACCGCCAGCATTGACGATCCTGAGTGCCGATGCCGCCGTGATGATGACGTTGGTGCTTTCCGTGGGAGCCACCAGCAGCATGGTGTTGGCCTCATTCACGGTTAGAGTAGCCGTATCGGAGGCGATGGTGCGGGCACCGATGACCACCGTGTCCACTTGGGTCGTGACTTGAGTGGCACCGGTGTAGTTGAGGGTGTGAGCCGCCAACGACATTGCTGTCACTACAACCGTAGCACCCGACGCCACGGTGTAGTCACTGATGTCGAATGCGTGGGTAATTACGGCAGAGGTGGCGACGCGGGTATCGATGGCGTAGAATTTGGTGGTGGCGTCGCTGATCTCCAGGGCCGCAGCGGTGGCCGCAGCAATGAGGACATCACTGGCCGCTGTGAAGGCCAGGTTGCCGGATGAAACGGTGACGTTGCCGGTGGTAACGGTGACGCCCGCTGCAGCTGTGACCAACTGCGCGGCACTAATGGTGAGGGCCGTGGTCAGAACGCTAGGCGCTGCGTCAGTAGCCGTTTGGAATGTGATGGTTCCGGGGCCTCGCGTGGTGGCAATCGTGCCAGCCATTTCAAACAGGATTCGTGCGGCTTGAACGTACTCACCCGCCGCAACCGCGCCGTAGGCATCGATGCTGAATAGGTCATCGCCCGTGGTCACAACGGTGGGGGAGGCGATGGTGCCGCGAGCCTTATACACCCGCAGGCGTGGGCTGGTAGTGACCGCGCCCACCCCGAAGACGGCGATGGTGGGGTCCACCACTCCGTTGAACAGCCCCAAGTCAACCGACTCAATGGACTGGCCTATCGCCAGGACAGGCACGTCGGTAGCACCACCAGCAGGAAGCTGCAACAGTAGTTCGTTGGCGTTGGCGTCAGTGGTGTCGTAGGAAAGCCTAGCGACGTTGCCCGTGCCGAGTCCGAACAAGGTGTCGTCAACGATGGTGATGATGCCGGTGGCGGCGAGTGTAGCGCCGGAATCGATGTTCAGGGCCGACCCGCTCAGAATAGAGAAGGTGTTGGCCGTGAACTGAAAGTCGTCAGCGCCGGCGATCTCAATGTCGATTGTGTCGTCGGTGTCTGCTGTGATAGACGTATTGGCATCGGCGTCCAGGTCCAGTTTCAGGCCGTTGATGTCCACTACGGTAGCCGTGATGGTCACTACATCCGTGCCGCTGACCCTAAAGTCGATCTGGTCGTCGGTGGAAGCGGTGATGCTGGTGTCGGCGTCCACGTCAAGGATGAGTTCCGTGCCGTTCATATCAATGCCAGCAGAGGCGGTGATCTGGCCGGAGAAGGTGTAGGCACCACCAACGGTGAGACCGCCTGTGACTTCCAGATCACCTGTGACGGTGGAGTTGCCCGTGATGGCCGCACCACCCAACGTGACGGTGAAGGTGTTACCAACAGTAACGGATGTAGTCGAGGTTATAGCACCAACTACAGCCAATGTGGTATTGCTCACGTTCACCACGTCCACGTCGTTGACGGCTAGATGGACCTGCTTGCCCGTTAGAGCATTGATGGTCACATCACCCGCGTTGTCATTTCCGATCATGGCCGAACCGGTGCCCAGGACGTCAGCGGTGAACTTGATCACCCCAACCGCTAGGGAGTCGAAGGTTGCTACACCAGCAACCGTCACGCTCCATGCAGCACCGGTGATGTCATTACCGCTGCCCGTATTGGCAATTTGGAGGGCTGCACCCGTAGACAATGCTCCTACAGTGACCAGGACAGCCACACCGGACTGAGCACCCACCGGAGACTTGGTGATGGCCAGAATGCCGAGGTTGTTGGCTGCGTTGTTGGTGAGCGCGATAGGCCCACTGTCTACGGTTATGGCCTTGCCTGCGCCAGCCCCGGTATAGTCATACGCAAGATCAAGAGATGCGGTAGCAGCCGCTACAGCTGCAGAGTCACTACCGTCATGGGTATGACCGGTAGAGGTGTCGAAGATGTCGACAAGCTCTTTGAGGAGCCGGTTGGGGCGAGCGCGGTAATTGACTACGGTGATCTGGTCTGACTGTGCCATTTCGTTCTCCTTGCTGCGTCTCCGCTAGTCGCGGGTACCACCCTTACGGGGTCCTTGAACTAGCAAGGGTACCTAAATAATAAACAATTCCCCTTATCGCGTTATCGCACCCCCGCCAACCTTGGGTCTTCAATGAGCCGAGCAAATGCCGGATTAGCCAGCAATTCGTCAACAGACGGTAGTGATGCGTCGTAGATCGCGAACCGGCGATTGAGAATGTAGGGCTTGCGAGTGTTGCCAGCTTCGACAATCCAAATGTCGCCGCCGTTCTGTTCGGGCCTAATCCTACACCCACAATACGCGGCATCAGGGCAGTTACAGGAAGTACCAACCGCTCCCGTGCAATGGTTGAGTATGCGCGAGGCGTCATCCTTGTTGCACTCACACCAACACTTACCCTGCGGTGCATAGACGTAGCCGCGCCATTGGAACTCCCGTAATACCCTGTATGCTTCGTACATCGCGTTTGTGCCTCCTACCGTCCATTACCTATCACCTATCGATTGTCACCTATCGATTGTCACCTGTCGCGTGTCTCCTGTCCATTTATTGACTTGTCACCCTTTACCTGTCACCCTCACCCTTCACCCATCTACGCGTTGGTGTCCAGGTAGATGTACCCGTACTGAGCGCCGGTGATCTTGTACGCCCAATGGGAGAAGATCCGGTGAATGGTGCTGCGGGTCTGCGGTTCGAGGTAGTTCTCCATGGCCCAGGGCACGTTGCCCTTCTCATCCCAGATGTACCTGTACCCACCATTGGGCACCATCAGGCCGGGAGATGGAGTGACTTTGAGGAACAGGGCGCTGTCGCCCCAGATGTCGGCACCGGTGAACGATGCCGTACCGGGAGCCTTCTCAACGGCGGTGTTCTCCACCGACTTGCCCACTACCAGCTGGTCAATGCCGAGGGCAGCAGCAACCAGAGCCTCAGTGAGAATGCCGGTCTGGGTATGCTTGTACTTGTCCAGGATCAGCGGGTGCTCCTTCAGCTTCTCCCACGTGATCGCGCCGACGAACATCATGTTGGGTTCATCACCGGTGTTGCGTCGGATGGTGCGCTTGGCGGTGTCGGCGTTGGCGATGGGGTCGCTGGCGTCGTAATCGGACCACTGATCAGTAGTGGTGAGGGTAGTGGTGGTGCCCCACACGCTGGTTACGAATCCAGCCGCCGCAGCCTGCTTTTCAAGTTCAAGCTGCATGATGTTGGATAGGTATTGCGCCGCCAGCACGTCCAAGGACTCAGGGGTCTGTGACTTTTTGGCGGTCACTTCGTCCAGGGCGTATTCCCAGCCGTACTCCAGGGTGGAGTAGGTGTCCGATCCCACGCCGAACCCGACGCGGTTGTACGGGCCACTCTCGGCACGCACCCCGCCTACCGGTCGCCTGAACCAGTAGTCGCGGGTCCAAATGAAGAACGTACCGGATGCTTGGTTCACCGGTACAGGTGGGAATATCCGATCATAGAAGAACTCTTTGTTCCTGAACCCCAGGGACAGGTTCGTCATGATGGGATCAACTACGCGGACGTCATTGACTGTTGGCAACGGCATTGTCGTATCTCCTTATCGTACTATGGTGATGGCGTATGGCCGGTTATTCCTTACCGATCCTGATGGGGGTGTGCAGCAGAACGTAGCCTACCTGACCGGTAGCCAGGTCCTGGAGGGCATCAGCTACGTGATGGATGTCCACGGCGGATCCGTCTACGACTTCGGCATCGGCAATGAGGTCGCCACTGTTGTCGAAGATGAGGGTTTGACCGTAGGTGATGGCACCACCGGCTCTGGCCTTGCATATTCCGTCATAAGCGACATCCGCCGCTTCACCCGCTGCATCCGGGTCGTTCTGGAGGATGCCGATAGGACGCTGGGCGTTGGCGTCAGTGAGCACGCCAACCGTGAAGTCCTCAGTGATCACCATGCCCCGATATTGCGAGGCGGCGAGGCTTCCATCGGCGATCATCCCTGGGATTGACCTGTAACTTGCTTCTGCCATTTCAATGTCTCCTTATGGGTGAATGATGATATGTGGTGTGTGAATAGTGATGTGTGATGTGTGATAGGCTATGCGGCCGTCACCCTGGTTTCCTGCCAGTAAGTGCCCCATTCCTTGGGCTTGGCCTGAGCGAATTTGGCTGTGGCCTCAGGAATGGTTATCTTGTCGGCCTTGGCCATTTCCTCGATCTGCACCTCAATTGGGTGCTTGGTAACAGTACCCTTGGCGTCGGTGACGGTGAAAGTGGACAACACCCCTGCACGCTCGGCGGCTGACTGGACAGCCTGCCAGGATGCCAACATTGACTTGGCTTCACCCTCGCCGTGCTTTTCCTCAATGACGGCCAACTTCTCGGCCAATTCGCGGGGGGTGCCGGTGACAGTGGTGAGGGCCTTGGTGGACTCCTCATACCGCATAATGCGCCGGTCGTGGTCCAAGGATTTCACGGTTGACGCCATGGACTCGGAGAATTTGGATGTCTCAACGAGCTTAGTCACCGTGGCCATGATGTCTTCCTTGGGGCCAATGCCGAGGGTCCTGCGAAGGGTTGCTTCCTGTACCATGTCGAGATCTCCTTTGCCGTTGCTGATGTGATGCGTAGAACCGCCAAAATCACCGACGTCGGGCATTCCCACTACAGCCTTGATGTTGTCACCCAACGCCACGTACTTGTAGGTAAGTGGTAATGATGGGTTGAACTTATACGCGGCGGGTTTGACTGTAACCCTGTCCTCTTTTTGCGTCACTGTCCAATCGGCGTCAACGTAGCGATGATCCTTCATCCACGCCTTGGCCACGTCAACAGTCACGGGTTGATCCTTGGTGCCGGTGAAGATTAGAGCAGACACAACCGGCTCGGAATTCCGGCTACTACCTGCCTTCCTTTTCTTCCTTTTCTTTATTAAATATCTGATACGAGAGATACCCGCAACTCCGGGTGCCATAATTGCGGAGGTCCTTGTACCTTTACCTCTTACTTCCTGTTGAATCGCGTGTACAGGATACGCTATAGTAGCTAATGTGTTCCACGGTATGCGCCTGCGCTTACCATCCGCAAACTCTTCGTACAGTTCGCACTCATCCTCATCATCTATGTACAGCGACTCACCACTATCATCATCATCATCATCAACACCATCCTCACCCTCTTTGAACCCCTTGAAGAATCCACCACGCAACAGGTCCCACACTGAACGTGCGGTGTTGCCGACGCCTGTGCGTTGAACGGTGCCAGATAGGAGGGCGTCCTTCATGGAGCCTTCCATGACGTGCTCCATAGCAGCGAAGGTTTCATCTGGGAGTGGGAAGCCCATAGCCTTGTTGACGGCCTCACGATGATCACGATGAGATGAACGATTGAGTCTATCCGTCGCAGCTTCACTGAACAATGGTATGCCCATCTGCCTGGTTGCTTCCAGTAAAGCACTAGTTATCTCCGCTTCACTCAATTCCTCCCCACCTCTGGATAGGTCGTTTTCCTCGTACCATTGCATGAATGTCTCTTCACTGACCGGATCACCAGTTGTTCTCAACCAGGCCACGTACTGAGACACGAACACGGGGTGAACGAATTTATGCTCGCCTTTGGGCTTTTCCTGTTCAAATGCAGTGAATGCCAGCACCCTGTCCGGCATCTTTTGATCGATCTTGGTGCTGAATGCCACTAGATCCTTCACGGCTGGCCGCTCAGCACCAAGTAATGCTACAGCCGACAGCACCGGGCCATACTCAACGCCTTTGCCATCGGTGCGGTGATCGAATATCTCACTCGATACGTCTCTAAACAGTTTGTCGTCGGTGAGTTTGGCTAACGGGGGGGATAGCTCCACGTCGGCCTTGAGGATGTTGTCCTCCACGTAGAGCTTGGTGATGTGGCCTAAGGATGCAGCGCCCTCGCCACTCTCGCCAGTAAGAATTTCTGTAGGGATGCCCAACTTTTCTGCCAATTGGGCATTGAATGCGTCGCTGGTGTGGCCGATTTTGAGGGGTACTCGTCCAGGAACGCCCGCCTCAAACGCCTTGACCATGTTGGATAGGTCGCCAGCACCCCATTCGCGGGTGATGCCAGCCGAGTCGGTATGAGAGCCTACACGGAACACGTCTATTGTGCGTTTCACGATGTTGCCCTCCGCGAACATGAGAGGTGTAACCCACTCAACGTGCCGTTCAACGTGCTTGCCACCTTTGTCGCCACCCTCGATGTTGCGTTGAATAGTGGCGCAATAGGCTTTAGGGTCGCCTTTGTCGCTATTTTTACTAACGCAGTCATCAAAATCGCTGTATGGACCAAATGGGGCCATTTATTTCACCCCGCTATCTATACGCCACTATTGTACAGTAAGTAGGTAAATAGGTCAATACATTTGTCGCAAACGGCAATGGTCACCTACTTGGTTGCCGGCATCACTCTACTATCAAGCACTCGTATATATTCGGGTGGTATGCCACGAGCCGAACGTACTGCCTGTGTTCGGTCATAATCGTAACCCTCATCGCTCAATAGTTTGCGTCTGTCGTCCGGTATCATAACTTCTAGCATTGTCCATCTACTCTTGTTCTCCGCCCACATGATGCCTTCTTCCAATTGGAACTTCAGATTTTTCCACAAGAAATCTTTATCCGGAGATAGATATACCCCGGCCTGTTTCTCCATGCCGTATGCCTCACCTATCCCCATGACGCCTGATGATGTGAGTAGACCTCTCTCCATTATGCTGGGTACGTTTTCCGACGGGGTAACGTGATAGTATGGCCCGCGTATGGCCATAAAATCGTGCTCACCATCACCTTCATTACCCTCATCACGGTATTCCTTTGGCGGTGGCCCTTCACCCACTTCGGCTATCTCCCTGAGTGTTTGCCACATCACCTGACGGGCGTAATGTAGCCATGCACGCCACGACGCAGGTTCATCAGGGTAGGCCGATTCAACCAGGTCCTGCAATAGATCGTTATTCAATCGCCCGTATTGTTTAGCGGCATTGCGCACACGGTCACCAAGGCTACCTTCAACGAACTCACCAAATTCACCTATTTCAATGTCACGTTGGTTTTCGTAACTACCACCAGGACCGAGTTTACTACCGGCAATGAATTCAGCGTCGTATATACGTTTGAGCGACTCGAATATCTGTCTCAGGACAGCACGATTGCCTCTATGCTCCTCATCGATCTCTATCCATTCAATGAAGACACCACGCTTCCCGCCTCTGCCTATAGGGGAGACAAGTAGTTTCCCTATAACAACACCACGATCGTCTATTATACTAAAAGCACCCGCCCCAATTTCTTTTAGTGTAGTGAACTCAAAAGGATGTTCGGCGTGCTCACTATGTTCCCCGCCCTCTTTCACGGCTCTCGCGGCCTGTCCCTTACCCCCACCAGCTACCTGTTTATCACCACTTACCCCACCCTTCTTACCATCCGGCGACTTTCCGGTAGGGCCACCACCACCAGGGGGTATCGGGTTACCTTCACCGTCCACACCGCCCACTATCTCCGGTTTCTCACTATCCGCCTCTTCATCATGAGCGAGCGGCGGTAGGTCAGCTATATTGCGTAGGTGCTGTTCGAGCTCGCGACCCGGCGTCATCAACCTGGCACGTTCTAGATTACTGATGTAGGTAGCGAGGTTGATCAGGTCCATGCGGCCAGGGTTGGCCCAAGATATGCGCGGATAGGACGGCTCGCCTGTCGATTCTACCTTGGTGATGTCATCGAATTTGCCCTCGTTCCACTGGAACAGGTACGGCACTAATTGAGTGTTCCATACCTCCAACATGTTCTTCTGGATGGATATGAGCGCCTTGAAGAAGAATGCTTGGGCCTCACGTGACAACGCCTGGGTGCCTACTGACCCTCCACCGAGGGCGATGAAGTCAGCGAAGAGGCGCTGGCGCATTACATGACCCCATGCTTCGATGATCTCACGGGTATTGTAGACCTTGCCGCCACCACCATACGCGGCAATTTCAAGTCCATACGGCAATATCATGTATGCCGCTTCATCAATGCGGAAATGCTCCAATACCTCTTTCAGTTGGGTCAAATCCCCACTGGATATGCCCGCCTCACCTATGGTAACCACCGGCACATTACCCACGTCTCGCTCGACGCCTATGGCTTCAAGTACCTCAATATTGGATTTGAAATACCACGGGCGATAGACGTTACGCAACAGTGACCGGCCTTGGGGGTTGCGCTTGCGTGGGTTAAGTACGAAATGAAGAATCTTGGTCATGGGAAGTTCGGTAACGCCCGATGACATGCCGGTTCTGTCACTACCGGGTGAAGTGGGCGCGTCGGTCTTATAACCACCAGTGGTGATGCGCTGTTTGAATGAAGTGGTACGACCAAACTTATCTGGGTCACCCCATTCATGTAGGGTGTCCTGACCCACTGGAACCAGTGCCGCCATATACAGTAGCCCATCCTTGCGCTTTTCCAGCACCTTCTCATGTACACTAAACCCGTATTCGACGAATGATAGGGCCTCATCCACGTGTTCACGCCACGTCATCCCATTCATTGAATAAATATTGGATTTTAGGAATTCGGCGGCGCGTTTATCCGTGTCGGTAGTGCCACCCAATTCAACATCGAATCCAGCGGCCACGAGAGGCAATTTGATGGCGTCCAACAACGCCCCAATAACCGCATCGTCGGCCATCTGGGTATATACCTTGTACGCCTTGGACCACGGCTTTAGTTCTGCTAGGTATTCGGCGCTGATGGTGCCTTTCCACGCCGATAGTCCGGTCTGCAATATAGCACGAGTTGGCACCGGTCCTTTATTTGCACCATTGCCACCACTAGGGGTTATCGTGTGCGGTTGTGGGGATACCATTACAATTACCTCTCTATGCCCTGTGCCTTATCACTTACTTAGGCCAACTACGTGGTGATGCCGATGTCCTATTACCACGCTCCCCGCCGATGTACTGCCTACCCCAATTACGTGGTGACAATAACTGTGACTCATCTTTACGTGCTACAGTGAGCGCGTTCATGGCCACTTCTGATATGGCCAGTGAATATACCATGTACCTCATGGCGTCCATGCCGTGATCATTGCGATCCATCGGTATTTCCTTGGGGTTATGTACGCCCGCACCGGTCTTAGCCCACTCATACCCAGGAAGTTCCTCAATAGTGGACGTAGGCAGATGCTTATCACGCAGCTTTGGGTCAACTTCATAAAGGGCATTACGGAAGAAAAAGACACGAGGGGGTAATATGAGGTCGCCAGACTCAGTGGGAGCGCCACCTAGCTGTTCATATACCTCTTGGATGCCGGGTGACACCGATTTCATGGCGGGAGTGGTGATGATGCCGTGACGGGCTAGGGTGGCGGCATCCTCGGCGTCGTGATCAGCAAATGAGGCACGAACTAGATAAGGTGAAGATAAGCGGTTGATGGTTGGTGCGTGCTGTTCTACTGTACGACCGCTGTAATAGATCTCACGGATACAATATAGACCGGGACCGCGCCATCCGGGATGGGGGACAGGGATGCCGGCTGGACCCATGACCTTGGGTATCATATCATCGTTGAGTTCGTCCGGCACCTTCAACCACCACTGACAGACGAAGGGGTTGGTATAGCCAAAGTCAATAGAACGGTATACAGCCCACTTGGGGCTGATGGGAAACGGGTCAACGACATGAATGAGGGCATCGAAGTTGTCATAGATGAGGCCCTCGAACCCCACCCATTCACCATCTACATACCGTTGCTTATACCG
>Ga0180008_1001907_pt1 | contig 12038 bp, 14 predicted proteins | sample MM_PW_MetaG_FD_121121 | JGI IMG/M metagenome (GOLD analysis project Ga0180008, IMG submission 121121) | Groundwater microbial communities from the Aspo Hard Rock Laboratory (HRL) deep subsurface site, Sweden - MM_PW_MetaG | ecosystem: Environmental > Aquatic > Deep subsurface > Groundwater... | reverse complement strand
ACGGCAACGAGCAAGTATGCTCACCTATCCACTCAGCATTCTCAAGACTTGTCCCACCAAAAGTAACCTTGCCTTGGTAGTATGGATGCAGATGAATAGGCTTATAATGTACCCCACAATAAATTCCACCCTCCCTCATCCTCGCTATGAATTTATCTCTATTGTTTATATGAATTTGAAAAAGGTGAAGGCCATGCCGCATACCATCTGGCCATTTAGAAACAACAATAGGGATATTGCCATTAAACCAGCCTTTAGCATAAAAGCGCACAAAAGCATCGCGATACCAAACAGATATTTCTAACCTCCTTTCCCAATTCTCCTTAACCATACGTAGCTGATGTAGAGCAATCACAGCTTCCATATCAGTCGGATTAGCTTTATAGCCACTATGATTGATAGTATAACTACCAGGAGAAGTAACCCTCTTTGAAGCATCGCAATCCATTCCATGTATGCGTGCCCTCCTTATACATTTTGCCATATATTCATTATTAGTCGCTACCATGCCCATCTCAGGTGCAGCGATGTTCTTAGTGGGATTAAACGAGTAACAGGAAGCATTACCGTATACACCAACATTAATGCCGCCCCACTTAGTCTCAACTGCATGGGCACAATCCTGCACAACTTTCCAGTTTCCCACCTCAGTGAGCTTACCAAGACGGTCGATGTCACAAGGACAACCACCAAAGTGAACGGGCACACAGCCCCAAATGTACTTGGCGTCGTAGTCACTAATACTGTCAAGGTCTATGCATTGGTTTGTCTTATTTACATCAAATAGAATTGGCCTTGCTCCAGCATAAATTATAGCATTAACAGTAGAGCAGAATGTAAGTGGCGTAGTGGCTATTAATCTGTTTTTCAGACTACCTTCTAATAAAATGCCCCCTAAAAAATTATAGTACTCCAAGCAAAGGAATAAAGCCATAGAGCATGAGTTAACTGCCACTGCATACTTCACTCCAATATATTTAGAGAACTCATCCTCTAATTGTTCGGTGTACTTACCCATAGTCCACCAGCCACTTTTGAGAACTTCTTCAACACCTTCATATATCTCTGGTGTCATTCGCTGTTTACTTAACGGTATTTTCATATCTTCTCCACATCGCTCAAAAAACTCTGGATTAAGTATTTTGACTTTATCGCCCACTCTAATTATTCCTGGATCTTTTTTGCCCATTGCTCTCTCCCTTTTAAATCCATTTTATAGGGTGTCTCCAATCCCAATTAGGTCTTGTTTTTTTAAGGAACTTTCTAAAATTAGGATCTATCTTTCCTAATTTATAAACAGAATTATTTTTACTGTGAGTATAAACTATTCTACCTTTAAAGTTCTTAATTCCAGATGTTTTTATATAGTGTCCATCTGGAAATTTAGGATGTCCATAAGCATCTCCCTGCAATCTTAAAGTTCTTAATTCTGGAGCAATATAAGGATCCTCAGTTGAGATCGTTGACCAATTTTGAAGTGTTATCATTTCTCCCCCTTTATTTTTCTTCCACGTGGACACCTTGCTCCAAGCGCCAATGCATTTCATCTTGAACAACGTTAAAAAGGTCAGGGTAACTCTCTTCAAACCAATCCTGATTAAGCAAGTAATTTAAATAACCGTTAGGCACTGCAGCAAGTTTGTAATCTTTGAACCTGCCAAAATACATTACTACCTCTCCATATGCACCACTCATACTTCCCGCCTTTCAACCTCGTCAAGTGATCCTATTTCCTCTAATTCTCTTTCAACACATTCGGGACATATACCATGTGAAATACGGTCGTCATCAAGCGAGGGTTTCTCCCCCATATCCTTTCCACACCATGCGCAGATTTTTTTCACATTCTTTCTCCTTCGTTTATTTACGCTACTAAATCTAATATATCACAATACTATAAATTACTCCACAAAAAATTTATCCTTACCTTACCGTACCTGACCATACCTCACCACATTCAAACTACAATTCCTCCGCTTTACTTATCCCACCAACTTGTGTTACTTCAAAAATTTTATCGGCGCTACTTATAATCCCTGGCAAATGGCTTATCATTATAATCTGCACACCAAGTTTTTCGCTTATTGTCTTCAACATCTCCGAACATTTTTCATGCAAATCAGAGCTAACGAATCTAAATGGTTCATCTAATACTAAAGTGGGTCTCGTATTTTTCAAACTCCAATGAGCGCACCTTAATGCAAAAGAGGCAATATCCAATACACCACCACCAACAGACTCCCAATCCATTTCCTCGTTATTTTTTATAAAAAATAAATCGCACTCTGTTTTATTTCTTCTTTCAACAAATTTAATTTTAAATTCATAATAATCTTTAAAAACAGCAGCTTCTGCTATGCTTACGATACCAGACACGCAATCTTCTAATTTTTCTTGAGTTTTTTTCGCAACACTTTGCAAAAACTTCTGCGCTTTGCCGCAATTGATAAATCTCTTTTTCAAATATGCAATATCGTCAATAGTTGACTTTAATGCATATTCTTTTTCTTCTTTTTTTAAAGCCAACTTGTCAAATTTACTTTTTAATTCTTTAAAATCTTCATAATCAAATTCATTCATAATTCATACCTATCAGAAATTTTTTTAAATAGTCTATCTACTTTTTCTTTTCTTTTAGAAAGTTGTACTTCTAAATTAGCCATCCTTTCACTTATTTGCTCTAAACTATCTAAATCAAATCTATTTTTTAAGTCTTTTAATACACCTATTCTTTCACCAACCTTTTGTTCTTTTTGTGCTTTTGCATCTTCAATTTCCCTTACAAGGTGATTTAACCTTCTTAATTTTTGATCCATTGACAATTCTTCATTCATATCATTGCTCCTTATCTTTTGTATAATTCAATGCTTCAAAAACTATACTTCTAACGTCATCATCAACTTCATCATCCAACGATTTTTTAATATTATCCAAAAAATTAAGTCCACGAACTTTCTTTTCTTTTAAAACATCGGCAAACAGTTCAAATTCTTCATTTCTTTTTTTATATTCCTCAGCTGCTTTCACGTCAAAAACATCATTTTTTACCGTCAAAATTTTCTTAGAAATTGCCTTTTCACCCGGGGTATATACGCAAATGAATGGCTCGTGGTTAGCTTGATCTATTGTAGACCGCATTAAGCTACCACAGTTAACCAAAAATCTTCCATTCCCGTTGTCGAGAATAAACCCATTATGATTATCACCGCAAGCAAACAAATCAAAATTAAATTTTCTAAACATGTGGTTACCATATATAAAATCTTCTTGACTTTGCCAAATTTTTTCCTCCACTATCATTTTATGCACAACCAAAATATTAAATCCTTCATTAACATTTCCACTTATAATTTTCGGAATTTCTTCATTGAAAGAACACCCATAAATAACAATATTATCTTTAGTACCAATTAACATTCCACAGTTAGGTATTGTCGTAAGAACTTCGCTGGCTTCCATTACAGCAATGGGTGTATTTCCAACATTATCACTATGGTATCTTAAATCATGTTGTCCTCTAACGCAAAGAATTGGAATATCATATTCTTTAAAAAGTTTTATATAGTACTGAATCACGAATAAAGGAACATGCATACTATCAAAAAAATCACCAGGCTGAATTATGTAATCGCATTTCTCTTTCTTAGCTATTTCTAAAATCTGTTTTATTTTATTCGATTGAGACTCAAAGTAATCATCATTACGCAGCTTAGGTTTTTTAAATCTAAGATGCCAATCGCCTGTTAGCAATAATTTCACAATATTCTCCTGTTACTGGGCACACACCAATTTTGTTTATTTCTTTATCTATTTTTTTTATTTGTACTTTAATGCTAGAAATATTACCATCTAATTTATCGATTGTATTTATTCCATATTCTAATTCAGCCAATAACTCTTCATCACGTTTATACTTTCTTGCTTCTTCTATGGCTTCAATCGCAATTCCATGAAAAAATATGTCTTGATTGTATTCATCTATTTCCTTATCTATAGATTGTAAAGTTTCAACTGTGTCTTTTAAAAATCTTATCTCAATTAAAAGATTATCTATTTTGCTAATCTCTAAAGGTAAAGTTTCTACATATTTTTCTATTTCAAGCCACGATTGTAAATACGATATCTCCTCATTTAATTTTTTTAAGCGAGGAAATATTGCCGCTAATTCACTTCTCTCTTCTTTCAATAATTTTATTTCATCAAATAAATTTTTCAACCTATCTACGATTATTTTAATCTTGTCAAAATTTTCATACTGTTTAAGATCATTCACCAAATAATCTTTTTCTAACTTCTTACTATCTAAATTCTTTTTAGTTCTGGTCGTAATAGAATTCATATTATACATAACAGTATCTATATCTTCCAGTCCAACAACTTCATTTAAACTTTTTGCGACTTCACTAGAAGAATCTTGAAGTAAAAAATACTTATCATGCTGACCTTGTAAGTTATAATTTGAAAAATCTACAATATCTGAAACCTCTTCAGGAATACTCCCTCTCAATGCTTTAAACTCATGATAATCTTCTTTTTCATTATTAAATATAACGTATCTATCTAAATTTTTTGCTTTTTCTCTTATTACAATGTTGTCGTTATCAAAAAATTTTACTGCTACGCGAGTTATATCTTTTTTAACATCAGAAAAATTAGACCTAAAAGAAAATCCCGCTGGCTTATTTTTAACCAACCAATTTAAGGCTCTAAAAAAAGTAGACTTTCCAATATCAGACTGTCCAACTATGACATTGACATTTTTAGAAAATGTAATTACAGAACTTTCATGAGATTGAAAATTATTTAATTCCAATAACTCTATCATAACTTTTAAAAACTCCTAATTGGGTCAATTCTGATGAATGAGGTTATTGCTTCTATTGATAATAGCAATTATATCAGGTGTCAACCATTCAAAAAAATCAATCATTGTAAAAAAATACAAAACGTATGATTTAAAATGCAACGTTGAATAATCAAAAACATAATCGCCACAATAAAATATCAAAGACAAATATACTTCTTTAGATGTGCAAACAACAGGAATGTGATAATCTCTTTTAAAAATCAACAATGGCTTTTTTTCACTAATACAACTATCTCTAAATGTTTGCTCCCAAAATTCAATTATAGTTGGATTGTATTCTTTTTTTCTGCTAAGTGTAGAAGTGTGATCTATTACATCCAAAAGATCCCATGGAGTATTTCTAATTCCTTTCTTATTTTTAGATCTTGAATAACCTGTTTTTAATTCTACGCTAAATAAATCAGTAAATGGAATAGCTATAGCATCTTCAGCTTTAATATCCCCAAGCTGAAATTCTGCATTTGGCGTTTTATTTGTTCTTCTCACGCGCTTACGCCAAATAATATCATCGCGTTTCCCATCTGTAAGCCACAAAGAAAGAAATCTAGATATTTCTCTTTCAAAATTTTCGCCTTTACCCATTTAATAAAAATAACTCCTTTAATTTATTGAAATTATCTTTCTCAAAAAACGATTTTAAACCATACTCTTCAAACACATCACACCAATTATCAAAAACAAAATCATTGTCATCTATTATTATATCTCTATATGCGTCAACATCAAATGGAAGCTTAACCAATGCTTCATTCATTTTAATCATCTCTTTACTATTTTCAGAATCAATTCTATCTTTTACTTTCCCATCAGGAAGAACACCGTTTATATACTTAATAGCTGTCTTTTCACCAACTCCTTTCACGCCTTTAACATTATCACCACCACAACCTGCTATGGCCTTTACTTTATACCACTCACTTGGTTTTATATTCCATTTTTTACAAAAATCACTCTTAGTAAATTTCTTTTTTGTTTTTGTGTTAAAAATAATACAAAAATCAAGAAGCTGCAGTAAATCGTTATCAGAACTAACAACAACGACATCTTTATTATGCATTGCAATATAACTAATAAGATCATCGGCTTCCAAACCGGTTTTAATAAAGCTATTTTTGAAACCAAGTTTAGGAATAATTTTTTGTCTCAAATCAGCCATTTGCAAAAACATTTGTCTTCTTTCTTTCAATTCAATTGGCGTCAATTTTTTTATATCTCTATTGGCTTTGTAGTCTTTACATATTAATTTTCTATACCGCTTTTTACTATCCCAACAAAAAACAAAATCGCAAGAATTAAATTTTTTAGCAATAGTAAAAATTTGCTGAAGAAACCCAAAAATTACACCAGTTTTCTTCTCGTTATAAGAAAGATCACTCATTGTATAAAATGAAGAATAACATAATTGAGAGCAATCAACAACAAGCATTATTATTTATACCTTCTCTTTCTAGTTGTTCTTAATTCGCCTTCTAAATCATTCCAACATTCAGATACAATTTCTTTTAATTTGTTCTCATAATTATTTTCTTCTATATGTTTTATAACAACTTCGAATTTACCATCTATAAAAGGTTCTTCAGTTTCAATAATAGATGTTTTTTTACCACCATTTTTTTGTTTAAGCGCCCAAAAATTTTCATCTACTAACCAATTAACCATACTACCCACATCGTCAATGCCAAAACCGTAAGGATAAGGATATACTGGAAAATCAATTGTTTTTATTTTTCCAGTGAACTTATTTTTTTTAATTTTTGCTCTAATTATTGCTCCAATCTCTCTATCTTTGCCACGAACCTTCTTTGTTATCTTTTTTACAACAGCTAACCAAATTTCATACGACCTATAAAATTTTATTGCGTTGCCGCCAGTAAAAGTTTTATTCGAACCAAATGTTACTCCAATATTATCTCTAGTCTGAGAAACCCAAAAAAATAACGACTCTGTTGATTCTATTTTTCTAACAACTTTAGGAAAAAATTGGCTAGCTACGCCTGCCTTTTCAGTATGCCAACCACCTTTAGTTGGCGAAATTTGCTTAATGTCATCTTCACTAGTCAATGCATCAAATGAATCTGTTACATGAATAAATGGACATTCACATTTTATAATATAATCATGCCACTCTTGTACTGTCCTAGGCTCTTTTCTCTTCTTATTTTTTTCAGGAATGAATTTAATTCTCTTTGCAACCTCTTTGCCAAACATATCTGAAATATTAAAAAACATAGCAGACTCTGGCTCTTCGTAAACGAATTTATATTTATCGAATGACTTATTCGCAGCGGCCTCTGCCATCATTTGCAACATTAATAATGATTTTCCAGCATGAGTGTCCCCAATAACATGAGTCACGGTTCCCATTTTATAACCACAATCAATATTATCTGAAAGTGCTAAATTAAGTAAAGAACAACCTGAAGAAAGTGCATTTTTTGAAGAAACAGCTGGCTTTTTAAAAATATGCGACATCGTCTCTTGTCTAATTTCTTCAACAAGAGACGATGTATCTTTTTTATTGCCCTTTCTTCTCTTTAATTTCATTATCTACGCCTTCTTACGCGAACATCTTTTTCTTTATCTTTTGATTTATCTTTTTCTTTATCTTTTGATTTATCTTTTGTAAGCCTATCACTTTCAACAGCACAATCATCCCATCTACCACATTCATTACATTCACCATAATTATCTATATCTTCGCCAAAAATATAACCGCTTTCGCACCCACTTTCGCTTACTTTACTATCTTCGTTACTTTCTTCATCGGCGCTATTTTTTCTGCGTCTAACACTGCCACGAGAACCACGTTCCTCTTCTTTTTCCTCTTCTTTTTCCTCTTCTTTTTCCTCTTCTTTCGTATCAACATCCATTTCAATTGCCCAATAAGCATTTGAAACTTCTTCATACGTCGGAATATGTATCAAATCATCTAAACAATAGGCGCTATCAAGATCTTGATCATCTATAACATAATCTCTATCTTCTAATTTATGCCCTAAAAATTCAGTACTAGTTTGGCCAGAACCTTTTTTAGTAAACACTATAGATTTACCAGCGTCAGGATCAGCAAAAGCATCAACTTTACCAGTTCTTCTATTTGTAGCCAATGGAGTTAAATGTCGCTCCATAAACCAATGTGCCACTTCAAAAACTCGAACGCCAATTTCTTCTTCCTTTTTTGTATCATAACAAATAACATTATATGAAACTCTCCTTTTAGGATATAACGATTTAACTAAATCTTCATCATAATCCTCTTCACGTTTTAACTCTCTAACATGCTCACAAATAGGACAAGCTCTATTATAATTTCTAGCTAAGCAAATATATTGATCTTCATTAACGCCAACACCACCATGTATCCAAAGATCTAATACATATTGACTCTCGCCTTTTTTTGCAAACGGGTCATTATCACCAGCTATATAAGGAATTATATCTATAACATGCTCACCAGTATTACATTTCCAAAAAACATCAGCACCTAAGCTTGATTTAAAATAAGATTTAAACCTACCAGAATTATCCTTTCTTTCATAAGATTCTTTTGTTCGCTTAGTTAACCCTTGCCTCATCAATTCTCTTTTACTTTTTGACATTTTCACCCTCCTTATTATATTTTTCTTTTGTTTGAAAATAAGATTCAGCCACTGCATAAGCCCATAATCTAAATGCAACGTATCCAACTATAATAACAATTAATGAAATCAATATAATTTTCATTTTTTACACCTATTTATTTTTTCTCCGTCTTATGCTACGATCTATGTCTTCTCGCATATTACGTTTATTTTTAATATCAGAATCATCTTTAATTTTATTTGGAATTTTTGGATCTGAAAAATACCCCATTGTCCAAAGCTGAGTTATATTTTCAAGAGCTTTCTTTTTATGATTCATTGCTTCTCTTGCACCAGCTAAAATATTAACATTTTTATTTGCCTCAGCTAATTTTTCATACATGACTTTATATTTTGCAGTCATAATTATTTTAGCAGAAATAGCAGCCTCAGTTGGTTTTTTATCAAACCCATAACTCTCAAAATCCACTCTTATATTTTCATCAATTTCAGATCTCACAAAATCTAATTGTTCTTTTACTTTATCTCTTTCAAAAATAGCTTGAGCATGAGCCTCAGCCCACTTCATAAACAATAAAGATTGAAACTCCCATTCTACGTCCAACTTAGTTTTATCTATTTTCAAATCATCTTTATAACTATCATCCATAATACACCTCCTTTAATAAACACTACATTTTTTTTAAAACATCATTTGATATATCAAAAGATAAAATAGAATTTATATTTCTAGGCCTAGCTTTAATATCAAATGCACCCGCGTCATTAAGAATATTTTTTGCTCTACCTTTAATTTCATCTATTTTAAAAAAACCATCTTTTTTAAAAATTGAATCTATTTTATTTGCTGTTACATCACCTATTCCTTTCAAAGCAATATATGGCATATACACATTGTCATTTTTTGCATTCCATAAAAAAGGCTTTGAATGTCCAATCTTTGGAAAACAAACAGTCAAACCAATTTTTAAAGCTTCATTTATTAATTCGCTTTTTTTCTCGTCATTACAAAAAGATAAACTAGAACATATAAATTCAGCAGGATAATAAACCTTACACCACATATCATAATAAGAAATTAATGTATACGCAAACGCATGTGAACGATTAAACCCATAACCACCATAAAGAGATAATTCATTCCATATTTGAAATGATTTCTCTTCAGAAATATTATTTCCAATACAACCATCAATAAAAGATTTTCTATATTTTTCAATTTCATCGCTATCTTCTTTGTCTAAAGCTTTTCTAAATTTATCTGCGTCCTTCATAGAAAAGTTAGCTATAACATTACTAATCATCATTGCTTGTTCCTGAAATACTAATATACCGTATGTATCTTCTAAAATATCTTTCAATTTATAATGCATTAAGCGCCATTTAGATCCATTCCGACGATTTATAAATTCATCCGTTAAACCTTTTCTCAAAGGAGCAGGTCTAAATAATGCAGTTGCAGTTGCCAAAATACTAAAGCTATCTACATATAAATCTTTACATAAATTTCTAAGACCGTATGTATTAAATTGAAAACAGCCAACGCAGTCTCCATTAGCAAATTTTTTATAAACACTAGCGTCTTCTAAATCAATGCTCTTATAATTAATAATTTTGTTATAATTTTTCTTAATAAGATCAAAAGTATTTTGTAAAATAGTCAGCTCGGTCAAAGCTAAAATATCTAATTTCAACATTCCCATATATTCAGCATCATATTTGTCCCAGTTGATAGAAAAATCATCTTTCTTTTTAATCAAACACGCGCGTTTGCCATTAACTAATGGTTCATTATTTATAATTACCGCAGCTGCATGCTTACCATAATTTCTTACTTGACCTTCTAATGAAATAGATGCAGTTACAATTTTTTTATTTATTTCATTTTCATTTTGAAAAATTTTTCCAAGCCTAGTTTTATTAAAAAAATCATCTAATGACATATCGTCTTCAATATTTTTAGAAACAATATCCACTCTATTAATTGGAATATCAAAAACTCTAGAAACATCTCTAAAAACTAATCTGCTTTGCATCTTTATAAAAGTATTAACGTTAGCTACATTTTCTTCACCATATAATTCATTTAATCTTTTTTTTATTTTATTTCGTTTAGAGCTGTCAAAGTCAATATCAATATCAGGTAAATCCTGTCTGTCTTCAGTTATAAATCTAGCAAATAGTAAGTTATATTTCAATGGATCAATTGCTGTTATTCCAAGAAGATATGCAATTAACGATCCGCCTACACTTCCCCTACCAGGCCCAACTAGAATATTACTTTCCTTACACCACTTTATTAAATCCCACACTATGAGAAAATATCTAGAGTATCCTTTGCTTTTTAATAAATTAAATTCTTCTAAAAAACGTTCTTCATATTTACCGTCAATGTTGCTTTTAAATATTTCACTATAGTTATCGACACATAAATTATACAATAAATCATCTTCATCATAATCTTCATAACCATAAACTTTAGGAAGATTAAAATTCATTTTCTCTACTTTAAACTCACTACATATTTCAGCAATTTCAACTGATTTTTTCATTGCATTTCTAAAATCAATAGCATCAATGATCTTCTGTCTTCTGAAAGATTCTATCATTTCATCAGCTGTTTTTAAATAAAGATCATCTACTGAAAATTTCCATCTTTTTTCGTCATTCCATTTTTGCCTTCTTTGAATAGCCAATAAAACTTCTTGCGCAAAATTATCTCCATCATTAACATAATGACAATCATTAGAAGCAAAAAGTTGTAAATTAAACTCCTTGCTTAACTTTATTATATCTGAATTAAACTCTACTTGATGATCCCAATTTAAAGGAATTATTTCACAATATAAATTATCGCTAATTTTATCTACTAATTTTTTGAAAAAATCAGAACCGCCATCTAATTTTATAAAACTAGAAGCACATGCAGTAGTTACTATTAACCCATCACAATGATTTATAAAAGTATTATAATCAATTCTCGGCCGATAATAAAACCCGTCAACATTTGCAATCGTTAACATCTTTAAAATATTTTCCCAGCCATTCTGATCTTTTATAAAAGTTAAAATATGCCCGCGCTTTTCTCCTTTTTCTTTTATATTCAAATCTGGAACAATATAAAATTCACATCCAAGAACACTTTTTATATCGTAATTACTGCAAGCTTTTTGAAACTTTATTAATCCGTCTGCATTACCATGATTTGTTAAACCAAGATATTTAAAACCCAATTCTTTGGCTTTCTTTGCATAATCGTCAGCTGTCCCCACTCCATCTAACTGTGAGTATTGATCATGAATATGAAGATGACAAAATGAAGAATTATTCATAATCTCTGATTAACCTTTCTAAAACAATTAATTCAACATTAGATATATTAAAAAGATCTCTGGTCATTTCAGCAGCATGATATAAATTTTTACTAACTACTTTTTTTATACCACATTGAATTATTAATTTTGCACAATCGTAGCATGGTTCCATAAGCGTATATAAAATAGCGTTGTTTAAAGAGGAACCTCTTTTAGCCGCTTGAGCAATAGCATTAACTTCAGCGTGTATGGTCCTGATACAATGTTCAAATTTTT
>Ga0180008_1001906_pt1 | contig 12039 bp, 6 predicted proteins | sample MM_PW_MetaG_FD_121121 | JGI IMG/M metagenome (GOLD analysis project Ga0180008, IMG submission 121121) | Groundwater microbial communities from the Aspo Hard Rock Laboratory (HRL) deep subsurface site, Sweden - MM_PW_MetaG | ecosystem: Environmental > Aquatic > Deep subsurface > Groundwater... | reverse complement strand
TCTTTGATCACAGCTGGTAACTCCAGCGCTACACACTGATAACCAAAGGGCTGTAAATGTCTGGCTACTATGGCCGTTGCCATCTGTAACCAGAGACCCTGGCCTATCAACACCAAAGGTTGTGGCATCAGATTTACCCCCTGTGTCCATACAAACTAAAGGCGGGTGCCACTGCAGCGCCTGCCAGTTCAGTGTTGCGTAAGACATGGTGATGCTCCGGCATAGCCTGTACCAGTTGTTGCAACTGCTGCTGATAGTCACTGAACCAGTGCTGCAGTCTGGTTGTATCCAAAGCAGAAAGGCGGGCATCCAGTTGCTGTGGCTGCAGGCCCTGACCCAGATAAAGTGCTAACCAGCTGGCAGGCTGAAACAGCCCTTGCCGGTATTCCAGCAGATGACCTGTTTCCCTGAACATCTCCAGTCGTTGTGACAAACTGTCTGGTACTGCCATCTGGGCGCAATATTGCCAAAAAGGTTCAGGCCTGGCATTGAGTTTGTAGTGCAGTATTAATAAGTCGCGCACCCGCAGGTATTCAAGCTCCATTTTCTGGTTAAACAGCTCTCGCTCCACCTCACCTACAGGGTTGGAAGGGAAATACTGCAGCAGGCTTTCAATGGCAATTTGCACCAGATATAAACTGGTGGATTCCAGCGGTTCAAGGAAACCTGAAGATAAGCCTATTGCGACACAATTTTTAACCCAACTTTGTTTACGTCGCCCTGTGACAAATTGCAAGGCTCTGGCTGGAGCTAAAGCTTGTTCCTCTAAGCCAGCCATTAATTCTTGCTCTGCGGCACCGTCACTCAGGTAAGAGCTGCAATACACCAGACCATTACCAGTGCGGTGTTGTAACGGAATACGCCATTGCCAACCTGCTGTCATGGCCTTTGCGCTGGTGTAGGAAGGTGGTGTTGGATCTTTTTCGCTGGGTACGGCCAAAGCTTTGTCGCAAGGTAGCCAATGCTGCCAGTTGTCATAACCAGTCTGGAGCGTTTTATCGATCAGCAAAGCGCTAAAACCTGAGCAATCAATAAAAAGATCGCCATCTATTTGCCTGCCATCTTCTAGTATCAGGTGAGCAATATCACCGCTGGTATTTTGTGTGACAGCCGTGACTTTGCCATCCAGCCACTCGACGCCATGATCTATTGAATGCTGCCGTAACAAAGCGGCATAAAGAGTCGCATCCAGATGATAGGCATAGTTAAAAGCAGAAGCAGGGTGCTTCAGATCGGCCACGGGACGGCTGAATTTGCCTTGTTGTGCCATCAGTACGGCGAGCGAGTACTGACCATAGTTTTTTAGAGAGGCTGTTTTTTGCTGCTGTAACCAAAGCCAGTGTTGATGAAAAGGCAGGCCATATAAATCCTCACCACTTAAACCAAAAGGGTGGTAATAGTCGCTGTTTGCCTGTCCCCAGCCGCGAAAACGGATCGCCAGTTTATAGCTGGCCCCTGTCGCCTGCAGAAAGTCAGCCTCGTCCAGGCCAATCCATTGATTAAACTGACGGATATGAGGAATAGTGGCTTCGCCAACGCCAACAGTACCTATCTGAGCGGATTCAATCAGCTGAATACTGAAACGGTGTTTGGGTAAATATCTGGATAAGGCCGCTGCAGTCATCCAACCTGCGGTGCCACCACCCAGAATAATAATGCGTTGTTTAGCTTCCATAGTGACTAATGTATTGCTCCTGCATAACAAGGTGCACTTTAGTGTGTTCCACCAAAATGCACCTTGAATACTACAACTTCATGGTTTTATTGAGTAGCAGCTTTAAAAGTTGCCACGCATCACTAAAGCAATACGCCGGTCTGCAACAAACCAGGAACGACCGGCTTCCTGCCCTTCATTATTCAGCATCATCAGGGTTTCTGATTGTGAGTTAGTCAGGTTAGTCGCCTGTAAACCTATGCTGAAATTATCTGTCATGTTGTAAAACACAGAACCATCCAACTGGCCGCTGTCGTCATACCAGAGTGGCGCTTTACTGATCACATCCCTGGTGGTGAGCAGGTACTTGGAACGCCAGTTATAAGCCAGGCGCGAACTCCATTTGCCTTTTTCATACATAGCAACCAGGTTAAAGGTGCGATCGGACTGACCTTGTAATGGCACATTGTCCAGGCTAACGCGTATACCTGTATCAGTACTGTCGTCTCCAATCCAGGTTTCATCTTCTACATCAATCTCATCGTTGGGTACACCACTGGCATCAATGTACGTAAAGCTGGCTTGCATACCTAAACCATTCCAGGGTTCGGGCAACATGTCATAAAACTGCTGGTAAGCCAGTTCTAAACCATCCATTTTGCCATCACCACCGTTGGTTGTGGTGCTGATGAGTGCGGTCTGGTTTGCACCGCTGGCAGGGTTCGTCATCGACTGCGGAAATGCACCTTGCACAAAGTAGTTTTTCAAATCTTTGTGGAATAAGGTGGCGCTTAACTGGCCGACATCGGCGAAATACCATTCCAGCGAAATGTCGTACTGCACTGATTCCATAGGTTTCAGGTAGGGATTACCACCACTGCCGGTCCAGGCCGGAACATAAGCGCGCTGGATCAGGTTATCCTGAGGCAAAGGTGGATTATCAGGATCAACATCTTGTATAGGTCGTACCGACTGCACAGATTCATTACCCAGAGTCACCCTGTTTTGCACATCGCCCATATCAGGCAAAGCCACAGCTTTAGAAAAGGCAAAACGTGATACCAATTCGTCAGTCAGCTCTACTTTAATATTGAAGCTGGGTAACAGCATGGTGAACTTAGTTTCTGCGGTTAGCCGCTGCTCAGTGTCATTACCAAATGCCCTGTCGTTGTCAGACAGGTAGTTGAGCGGATCGCCAGCCCAACGGTTTTCAGGTGCTTCCAGTGCAGCTTCCAAATCAGCATAAGTGCCTGCTGCTATCTGCTGATTGAGGTAATCCAGCACTAAGGTTGAGTTTAGCTGACGGTTTTGCAGTGACTCTGGAGGCAGGAAATCAGGTAATAGATCCGGGAAAGTGACAAAACCATTGGCTTCACGATCCAGTACCACATAACGTAAACCTATATTACCGCCATAACGCAGTTCGCCTTCGCCTTCAAAGTTCAGCCGGAAATACACTGCTTTGTTGGTTTCAGTGGTGTCATTGACTTCACCTGGTGTAAAAATGCCAAATTCTGAATCTACCCCAGCTCGTTGTGGATAAGGAGTCCAACTACCACCAGCGGATTGGAAGATCTGTCTGGCAGGGTTGGCACCCATAATAGAACGGACATAAGCTTCGGTGGCATGTATGGTTTGATTGCCAGGTATATTGGCTATGCCGCCACCATGGAAATCGGACCAATCTACTAACTCAAAATCTGTCTCTGAACCTTCCAGAGTGTCCAGCCAGCCTGCGGGAGCAGCGCTACTGAACTCTGGTGCTAAAGCGCCCCAGTTCCAGCTGGTTGCCCGCACAGTTTGCTCACGTTTGGCATAACGAATACCTGCCTGAATTGAGGTCATAATGCCTTTATCTTCCAGATGGTAAGTCGCATCCAGACGAGTAGCAAAAGAATCACCTTCTGAACGTTCATAGTGATCCATGGCACTGCGCAGTAAATAGGAGCTTGGGTCCTGGAAGTAATTGCTATCACCTGCCGGATCGCCGCTAAAGCCTGGGTAACCACTGGCAAATAAATCCGGATTGGCATCACGATAACCAAACCAAGGGTCAACTAACTCCATAGTCGGCGTGCTGCCCGTTACATCATAAGCCTGACCAGCAAAAGCGCCGGTATGCACTACCACATCATCGTCACTGGTTTCTGCCTGCACGACCTGGAAGTCACTGCTTAGTTCCCAGCGCTCATTAGGTTTCCATTTGAAGTTCAGCGAAAAGTCTTCAACTAAGGTTTCAGTATCTTTTACTCTGCTATCAAACTGAGTGATGTAACCAAACTGATTGCGGGGATTGTCACCCCAGGTTCTGGGAACCCTGTCGATGTTACCATCGGCAACACGCCAGCCATCCACCCCCTGAGTGATCACACCGGATTCAAACAAACCCTGATCATCGAATTCAAACTCTGTGCCTTCGAGAGGTCGGGTTCTGCGGTTTTCCAGGCTGTAGTATCCGCCCTGATATTTCACGGCCTGCTCATGCCAAGATAAGCGTGAGTCGGAACGAATATACTGGAAAGTACCGAGGAAGCTGTCATCGCTATTTTGCCACTGCAAAGCGGTCGACATCCCAGTACGCTCGCGGTCATCAAATTTGGTGAGCAAGTTAGCTGCATTAGGTAACCAAACAGTACCGTTGCCATCTGCACCAGCAAAATCTTCAGCGCCGGCTAAAGTGCGGGCATAAGCCTGCACATAGGCATCAGACTGAATACCATGAGACTCACCATACAACTGTGAATGAGCTGCATTGAGCAAAAAGCCAAATTCACTGCCGTTGTCGAGTTGATATCTGTCACTAAAAATAGCGGACAGCGTAGGGCTGCCTTTTTCTGCCAAATCGCCATAAGAATAGTCGCCACTAATGGCAAACAAACGGTCACTGGAATCAAAAGGTTTTCGGGTACGCAAACTGACGGTACCGCCTATACCCCCTTCAATCATATCTGCAGTCTGGTTTTTATAGATGTCTACGCCCCCCATTAATTCCGGAGAAACATCCTGAAAAGACAAACCGCGACCTGAGTTGGCAGTAAAAGAATCACGACCATTAAATTCACTTCGGGTCTGGGTCATACCACGAATGATGGCACCACTGCCTTCAACGCTGAAATGATCCGGGTCGTCAGGGCCAGCAAAACGTTCTATCGATACGCCGGGTACCCTTTGTATGGCTTCCAACACGCTACGATCCGGCAGTACGCCTATATCTTCAGCTGAAATACCATCTACTACTGTATCTGCCAGGCGTTTGACATTCTGAGCGCTTTGCAGGTTCGCTCTGGTGCCTTTAACCTCTATGATCTCCACACCCTCTTTAACTGCTTCCTGCTCTTTTGTTTTATCTGTTTCCTGAGCCTGAGCAGAAACCGACATCCCCACTATTGCCATCGCCAGCAGCGACCTTCTGAATATGGGTCTGTCGGACCTTTTGTGTATTGCTCTTCTTGTTGGTGCCATCAGCACTCTCCCCTTTTGTTTTTGTCTTGCCACCCAACAGCAGTCAGTTTTCTCCCCCGTCTGTCCCTGTGGCGCTGTTTGCCAGCTATTATTATTTCCTGCACTTCTAGGCTAACGTACCGCTTTTTATACCGTTATTTATCGTCATAGCTGCCCAAATTGATAGTGAGTGGTGTAAGTCTGGACGTCAAACCGTCTCCGAAAAAACAGAATAGCGAAAACAGAATTCGCACCTTTTTTGAGCAGTAATGCATTAAGCTGGTGCGGATGGGATCTAACGAGAGTTGTGGAAATAAGTGTGGGATAGAAAACCGACTGAGCTAAGAGTTTGAGGGTTAGTGCAGCACTGATTGTGTAGCATAGGGCACTGCTGATGCATGGTTTTATCTGACAGGCCAGATCAATGCCCAGCCTGTCAGTAGAGACTTAATGCACTTTGTAGCTATGCAGCTGATCTTTGGCAAAATAATGCACACCAAATAACAAGCCACCTGCATGGGCATCGTCTGTGGGTTTACCTGAGCAACGTACAATCACGTGGTCTGCTGTTTCTTCGACCAGATCTTCGTTTGGGAACACCATAATGTCTGGCGAAATTAAACCTATCAGTTTGCTGCCTACTATGTAATAGCTGCCAACATCGACTTTTTTACCGCTGGATTTCAGTTGTCCTGCTTTATCCCGCTCAATTAATCCAAGCAAAACTTGTGCGCCTGTGGTCAGTTCAGCTCTGAATTTATCAAGCTCAGCCTGTGATGGTTTTTTGATATCTTTCACCGGTATTTTGGTTGGTAAATGGTATAAATAACGGCCTGTCCAGCCTGGTTCTTCCAACTGGAATATCAGGGACATACGATAAACATCATCAGCTCCTTCCTGGATCACCACATATGGATAAAGTGATGCTTCTTTGCCTGAGCCTGCAAACAGAGGCCTGCTTTTGCTGAGGTCTGCAGTGATCTGATAGGGGTCTACGCCAATAAATTCATCTTTGTAGTGTGAGGTGGTGGATTGGTTGTAAGCATCCACAGCCATTTCACCGACAAAAGGAATAGGGTTCAGCATCAGCGCTGCACTTTCCGCCTGGACAAAAATATACTGTGAACCTGCAAAACTGCTGCCTTCAGATGGAATAGCTTTCGGCAAAGCTTGCACCACAGTGATTTGACCAACAGGAGTGGCTTTTGCCAGCGACGTGCTGGCGGTTGGACTGCTGCAGCCCTGTAGTAACAGAGCACAAGTGCTAAGCATCAATACCAGTGTTTTGGTTTTTATCTTCAGTGAATTCATAACCTTCCTTAGCTGTTTTGAGAACAACACAATTTGTAGCAAATTTTTAGATTGGCGACTACAGCTTGCCTTGAAAACGAGCCCTGAATTCGTCTTTAAAACGCCTGGATAAATTCAGCTTTTCGCCGCTGTTTAATAAAATTTCACCATCACCGCTGGGGTCGTAGCTGATGCTATGAATAGCATGATGATTGATGGCTAAACTGCGGTGAATACGACTGAAACCCTTGTGTTGCAGCAGATCTACTGTACTAGCAAGGGTTGCGCGCAGCGGGTAAATCCGGCCTTTGCTATGCAAGTTGACATAGTTGCCGGATGACTCCAGCCAATCGATATCGTCCACTTTGACCAGAAATTCTTTATCCAGTTTACGCACCAGAAAATGTTCGGGTGTGGTGCTGTTTTGGTTCACGGCTGGCGTGTCTTCGTTTTGCTCTGCACCAATCAGCATGGCGTCGCCTTTTAAGCGGCGATAGACAAACTGCGCCAGATGAAACAGCGCAAACAAAAACAGATAACCCCAGACATCTTTGCGGTATTCATAGAAGAATTCACGGGCTAAAGGGCCAAAATCATAACCTCGTCCAAGTAGCCCACACACCAGCTTACGTAGTGCCACCATCAGGCTGATATGGCCAATACAAAACAATAAACTGGCAACAAAATGCAGTGATAATTGTAAGCCTATAGCATTAAAACGGGGTGGCACTTTGTTAAAAAACCAGACTAAAAATGGCGTCAGGATCAAAGTGCCGACAGCGCTGCTGTATTCCCAGACTAAAGGTTCCCACCATTGCAAAGTAGAAAAGGGGTCTCTGTTGTGCTCCATCCAGACCGAACTGGCATTAATGCTGTTGTTGATCAGCAAATACAAAGCAAAAAGCAGATAGCTATACAACACCTTGTGTTGATCAAATAGTTCAAACCAGTTTTTAGCCACAGCGTTCGTCCCCACCAGCCACCTCTTATCCCTTAATTCCACCACCAACCTATTCAGCTCTGTGCGCCTGGATTTACAACAGACAGACTAAGCCAAATCACACAGGAGACTTAGAATGACACGAACTGACACTGGCCGTCGATATGAACTCGATTGGTTACGCAGCATTGCTTTTGCACTGCTGATTTTGTACCACATTGGTATGTATTATGTCGCCGACTGGGGCTGGCATATCAAAAGTGAGCAGACCTTTACCGGTCTGCAGGATTTAATGATTTTGACTAACCCCTGGCGTATGTCTTTGTTATTTTTACTGGCAGGTATGGCGCTGAGTTTAGTGTTGCCGCGTATCAGTAGATTGAAACTTTTAGGGCTGCGTTCCAAAAGGTTATTGATCCCTTTGTTATTCACTATGTTTGTCGTCGTAGTGCCGCAAGTCTATTTTGAGGCGCTAAGCCAGCAACTGATCCAGCCGGGTTATTTGCAGTTCTGGTGGCAGTATGTCAATCCTGTCACCGACTTATTGCCCGATCATCATAGCCCTATTGGTTTACTGACCTGGAACCATGCCTGGTTTATTCCGTATTTATGGTGTTACAGCCTGCTGGTGCTGTTGTTTTACCCGCTGCTGAAGGCTATTTCACAAGCGCGCTGGTTGCAGAAGTTGCAGGGTCGTTATGCCTTGGCGCTGGTTTTTGGTTTGATGTTTTGGGCCTGGTGGACTTTATGGGCTGATTTTCCCAGTACTCATGCTTTAGTGGATGATTGGTATAACCATGCTAAATATTTTCTGGTCTTTATTGCGGGATTTATGCTGGCGCGGCAGGATTTATGGTGGCAGCAACTGGTGTCGAACAGAAGGTTGTGGCTGGGTTTAGCCCTGCTGTGTTACAGCCTGATTATTGCGGAACGCCAGGATGTTTTTGACTATTACTCAGGCCCGACAAATAGTGAAACTCTGCACAATATGCTGTTTGGTTCTGTACTGGTGCTCAATCACTGGGTTTGGTTACTGGCCGTTTTAGGTTATGCCGGAGCTTATCTGGCAAAAACAAATAGCCCGCTGTTAAGGTACTGCAATGACGCTGTATTGCCCTGGTATATTTTGCATCAGACACTGATTATTTTGTTTGCCAGCTGGCTTAAACCTCTGGCTATACCAGCAGTTGCAGAGTTTCCATTGTTGCTGGTATTGACGGTAGCAGGATGCTGGTTGGGCTATGAACTGATACGCCGTGTTGCTTTGTTACGCTGGTGTTTTGGGGTGGGCAAAGCCCGGCAGACCACTCAGAACTCAACATCGCCGGAGTCGTTGTCAGAAGCAGATGCTGTGCGCTAACTAATCAAAGACCAGAGTTGGAGTGGCTCTGGTCTTTTTTGAACTTCTGAGCTGTTTTATTGCAGCACTAAAGTGCCACCTTGCACCAACTGCTGATGCGAAATAAAAGGTCGCGTCAGCGTTTTGCCATTGAATTGCAGCAGCGGGTTTTGGCCTGCAGCCGCTCTGGATTGCTGCTTATGGATAGTCAGTGTTTTGCCCGGATAATAGTTGGGATCCAGCTGAATAGTGATTTTATCGAAGCTGGGTTCAACCACAGCGTAATCCATCACACCAGGGCTTAACGGATAAATACCCAGCATCGAAAAAACCAGCCAGGCCGATAAGGTGCCAGTGTCATCATTGCCAGGTATACCACCAGGGCTGTTGTGGTAATGCTGCTTAATCAGCTGTTGTACTCTTTGACTGCTGCGCCAGCTTTGGCCTTCAACGAAATGATACAGGAAGGGGTAGGTAATATCCGGCTCATTGGCCATATCAAAGTTGCCTGTGCTGAAGGTTAAATCCAGTTGCTGTAAAAATTTGTCCTGCCCACCTAATTGTTGGATTAACCCCGGTGTGTCATGTGGCACATAAAAGCGGTAGTTCCAGGCGTTACCTTCAATATAACCTGGCGCGGGTTCAAAGTTACGACCCAGTTCAGGGTTATAAGGTGTCAGCCATTCGCCGTTGCGCTTTTTAGGTCTGAGCATGCCTGTGCTGGCATCAAAGAGTTTGCGGTAGTTGCCGGAGCGGGCCAGATACTTTTGCTGATCGGCAGTTTTACCTAAAGCGCCAGCCAACTGCGCCAGATTAAAGTCGGCCAGATAATACTCCAGACTGGTGGATACGCTGCCATCATAAGAGCCTTCGTCATCGACTGGCACATAACCCAGTTTTAAATAATCTTTATTTTCTGGTCGAAGCGGGTTGTTTTCTGCTTGTTCTGCCGCTCGGACCATGGCTTGGTAGGCGGTTTCGATATCAAAATTGCGGATCCCCCGTAAGTAGCTATCGGCAATCATTGGGGTGGCCGGGTCACCCACCATCACCTGAGTTTCCATACCATACAGCTCCCATTTCGGTAGCCAGCCAGATTCAGCAGCCATAGCCACTGCAGACTGCAGCATATCGTTTTGTAAAGCCGGATACAGCAGGCTCAGCAGCGGGTGCAGATTTCTGTTGGTATCCCACAAGGAATACACGCTGTAACGGTTTTTACCGCCCGCATTGCCTGTTCCAGCTTGACCCATCAGCGGGTAATCGCCGTTGACGTCCTGAATAATATTCGGGTGGATCAGGCTATGGTACAAAGCCGTGTAGAACATGGTTTTTTGGTTGGCCTGATCAGGTCCGCTGGCTTCAAGCTGCACTTTATCCAGCAATTGATCCCAGGCCGTAACGGCTTTTTGTCGGGTTTCTTCAAAGGCAAAACCAGGTTGCTCAGCGTTCAGGTTCTGGCGGGCATTTTCTATACTGACAAAAGAAATCCCCAGTTTGACCTCAATGGCTTCCTGCTCTTTGGTATCAAAATCAAACCAGGCCCCTATATCATCACCTGATAGTTCTTGCTGATAGCCCGGATAAGGTTTGATGCTGTTGTGGTATTGCATCCACTCGGCTTCGACATTTTTGTAAGCAGGCATCTTTTTCCAGCCCCCAAAAGATTTCGCCGCTTTGCTAAAACGGGCGACAAAATACACAGGACGCACATCTTCAGGGTGATAACAAAAGGTGCCAATCATCCGACTGCCTTCCACTTCCTGATTGGAGACAATTTTCAGGCTGGCACCGGTTTCATTGGTCAGGCCAAGCCCTAAATTCAGTAGCAGATGAGATTCACCTTTAGGGAAAGTAAAACGGCTTAAGCCTGTACGTAAGGTGCTGGTTAGTTCGGCCTGAATTTTATATTTATCCAATGTAGTCCGGTAATAACCAGGGCTGGCGGCAGAAGCTGAATAAGTGCTGCCGTAGTCGCGGGCGTCCAGTTGCAACTTGCCATGAGTGGGCATCAGCAATAACACGCCAGCTTCAGGGCAACCGACGCCACTTAAATTTAAATGACTGAAGCCGGTCAGAAAACGGTTTTCGTCTATATAAACCCTGGAATTCCAGGCGGCATCTTTTTCGGTTGGGTTAAGTGTGTCACCAAAAGCCACGTTAAAAGGAGAGACAGAGGCCAGCGCATTCGGGTACTGAGCTCCCGGATGAGTAGCGCCGAAGTTGGAGCTGCCAATAAAGGGATTGACGTACTGACTATTGCCCGCCAGCACTGTGCAGCTAACACTTAGTAAAACACTGATCATTAATGATTTCATAGTCTTGCTCTTAGGGGGTGGCACTTATCATAAACTCCGGTTCAACCGCTAGATTCTGAGCTGTAACCCGATCTTTAGCCGCAATTGTGTTATTTCAGCGCCGGATGACCTAAGTCACGCAACACTTCAAAACAGGCACATAAAGTGTGGTAATCACATTTGGCGCCAGCCGCACTTTTCTGATTAGAATATTTAGTGTTGTCACGTCTGAGCACTCTGAACCAGGCACCGTACTGATGATCAATCATATGAGCCCAGCTGTAATTCCACAGTGCTTCGTACTGTTGCAGGTATTTTTGCTGGCCTGTGCTTGTGTGCAGTAAAGCGGCAGCGGCAAAACTTTCAGCCTGAACCCAGAAGTATTTGTCGTCGTCACACCACTGGCCTTCCGGATTAAAGCCATAAATTAAACCACCATGTTCAGCATCCCATGCTTGCTGGTAAGCTCGGTCAAACAAGGAAGCGGCGCGCTCTGTTAACCAGGCTTGTGGCTGATGACGGTTTAAAATCAGCAATAACTTGGTCCACTCGGTCTGGTGTCCAGGCTGGAAACCCCAGGGGCGGTACAGGTTTTTTGGATCAGCCTTGTTGTAATCCCAATCAGGCTGGAACGACGTGCTGTAGTGTTCCCATACCAGTCCCTGAGTTAAATCGGCCTGACGCACAGCTATGTTATACGCCAGTTGATTGGCGCGTTGCAGGAAACGGTCGTTGCCCGTGGCTTCGAAAGCCGCCAGCATGGCTTCACATAAATGCATATTGGAGTTTTGACCCCGGTAGCTGCTCAGTACTCCTGCAGGGCTGAGTTCATCGGCATACAGACCCGCATCTGCTTGCCAGAAGCGTTTTTCCAGCAGCTGATAGACCCGGAATAACGGCTCGTCACTATGAATTAAACCTGCTTTACGGGCAGCTGCGTAGGCTAGCAACACAAAAGCATAACCATAAGCTTGTTGTGTCATATCCAGCGGCTGATGGTTATTCAGGGTCCAGGCATAGGTTTCGGTATCAGCTTGCCAGTGCACTTGCTCCAGATAATTCAGGCCATGTTTTGCTA
>Ga0180008_1001905_pt1 | contig 12041 bp, 18 predicted proteins | sample MM_PW_MetaG_FD_121121 | JGI IMG/M metagenome (GOLD analysis project Ga0180008, IMG submission 121121) | Groundwater microbial communities from the Aspo Hard Rock Laboratory (HRL) deep subsurface site, Sweden - MM_PW_MetaG | ecosystem: Environmental > Aquatic > Deep subsurface > Groundwater... | reverse complement strand
GAATTTAATTATAGTTATTAAGACTTATGGATATTACTTTTTACATTGCTTATTGCCTATCAAGAACGGATTTTACAATTCATTTTTGGTAACGCGCGGAACATCAAGAAAAGCTACAAATTATTGGTATTCATTCAACAGGCATTTTTGGGGCGGATTGATAGCGATAATAATTACAGTTGTTATATGGGCCAACAATATAGGCAATTTTACAGGGATGGGCGCCTTGCTTTTCTTTTTAACCATTGGGCCGTTTCTTAATTTTATAACTGTTCAGCAACTTACCGCGCCGAGATATGCTTATCTTCCATTAATCGGCTATCAAATGGCCTTAATGGGCTTGGTATTTCAGTTGCCGTTACCAACCAGATGCGCGATTATCGGGGCCTTGTTTATCTTTTATCTTGATAGAACGCTAAGGGTAATGCCTCATTATAAAAAAAATACATCCAAGTTGATTGAATTAGAAAGCCAGGTATTTCCGGATAATCCGAGAGTTTGGCAATATCAATATGACCAAATGATGAATGCGGGTAATGCGGTTATGGCCTGGGCTTTCGCCGCATCCGGCTTAAGATATCTACCGGAGGATTGCCAGCTTTGGTTTGGGCTATGCTGCGCCAGCTATGAGCTAGGAGATATGAACGCGGCAATGCTGTATTTAAAAAACACAGAAAAGTTTATAATGCAAACAGACCAAAGAGAAATGCTTGGGATAATTGCGGAAATGAAAAGTAGGATAAACGCGAGGTTAGAAAAAAAATGGAAATAGTAACAATGAAGCAAAGGTTTGAATATTTAAAGGGCGTTTTTGAGGTTGAATTGGGCATTGATATAAATTTTCCTGTATTTATGGAGTGTATTTTTACCAAGCTAGAAGAAGAAATCAGATCCAAAAAGATAGATTTAGGCAAATATGCCGGACACAAAACAGTTAAGAGCGAGGATTTTGAATATGATTATGATACGTGAAATCAGGCGTTGGTTTAAAATCCGCAAGGCAATAAAGCGCTATAAACAGCTTGGGGCGATGATTGACAGCATAGACAGGGCATTTACTAAAGCAAAGATCTCCCGGCAGAAGCGCAGACAGTTTTGGGATGACTTTGTACGATCACCAGAGGCAAGAAAGAAGTTTGTCAAGGATATGGGGAGGAATATTTAATGCCAATAAAACCGAAGGGATGCGGTAGAGTGCTAGGTTTTAAGGGGATAATTAGTAAGGTGGAAAAGGAGTTCTTAAAGTATTGCTGTAAGGTAGCAGAGCTAACAGTAAAAGATGAGCAGAAACTATTTATAATCAAAAGAAAAGTTGAAAGAGAATTGCATAAATCTTGCCATATAATTTCAATAATTGAGAGAATAGAATTGATACATTTGCAATAATGCACCTTGAATCATTATACTTGGTAGTAGGAGAAGAAGTAATTTAGAAATCTCTTAGGGGTAGCTCCCCGGAATAAATTTATAGAGGTAGTCTGTGCGCACAGCAGATTACCTCTTTTTTATTATGTGTGCAGAAAAACTAAACTCAGTTGACCGAATAATAGAGTTATTTCTAAGGGGCAAAGGAGAGTTCTCAGCCCTTAGTAAGATATACGACACACCTAAAAGCCATGAAGCGAAAAGTAGGCAGACCCAAGAAGAAGGAAGAATCAATAAATAAGAAACTGCTCAAAGAGTTATATCTCCTGGGCAAGACAGATGCACAAGTAGCTGAATTAATTGGGGTTAATGTACTAACAATACATAGATGGAAAAAAAAGTTTCCAAATTTATGTAAGACCTTAAAAGATTGGAAGCAAGAAGCCGACGAGAAAGTAGAGAAATCCCTCTATCAAAGGGCATTAGGTTACGAGGTTGAGGAAATAACTCAAGAGCCTAGAATAAGTTTAGATAAAGATAATGGCAAGGAAAGAGTTTTAGTCATAACTAAAATAGTCAAGAAGCAAGTCGCTGCAAGCGAGGTAGCCTGCATCTTTTGGTTGAAGAACAGACAGCCTGACAAATGGAGAGAGACTAAGGAGTTTACGATACCGGATGCAGACAAATATTTCAAAGCGATTGCCGACGCGCTTGCACAGTCTGACACCGATACAGATAGCGTACTATAACGACAGCCATAGATTCTCAATAACGAACTCAGGCAGAAGATCACGCAAGACGCTCATTGGCAAGAGAAAGACATTAAATAGGGCATTAAAGACACCGGGAAGATACTTTCATGGTGCGCCTACACATAAGCAGGCAAAAGACATCTTCTGGGAGAGTTTAGTAAAAGATACAGCATTACTGAGAAGTTTTAAAAGTGAGACAGATTTATTTGTAAGATTGTTTAACGGAACAGAGATTCATGTATTAGGCTTAGATAAGCCGGAACGAATAGAAGGGCAGGTTTGGCATGGATGTCATATAACAGAGTTTGGAAACCTTAAAGGGCATTTAGTCTGGTCAAGCAACATAAGGCCAGTTCTTTCAGATACAAATGGCTGGGCGTTACTTGATGGAGTGCCGGAAGGCAGAAACTTCTACTACGACTTAGCACTCAGAGCTTGCAACGGAGCGATACCAGTAACTAAAGCTGGTATAGGTTCATTCGCTGAAAACGGAGATTGGGCCTTCTACCATTGGTTCAGTTCCGATGTCTTAGATGCTCAAGAGATAGCCGATGTCAAAGAGGACTTAGACGAAAGGACATTCAGGCAAGAATACGAAGGTTCATTCGAGACATACGAAGGCGCGGCATATAAAGAGTTCGGGCAGCATAACCTTGACAGTTCAATAGTAGAGCAAGAGGGAATAATCTCGCTAGGCATGGACTTCAATGTTGACCCGATGACAGCAGTGGTAGGCCAGATAAACGGAGATAGCTTCAATCAATTTGGTGAGATATGGCTTAACAACTCAAACACATTTGAAATGAGGGATGAGATTCTAAGAAGGTATAAAGACCCAAGTCGAATAGTCATATACCCGGACTCATCAGGAGACCATGGAAGTTCAAACGCTCAAAAGACAGATTTACAAATACTTAAAGATGCTGGATTCCAAGTTAGAGCGAGAAGCAAGAACCCGGAGCAGAGAGACAGGATTAACACAGTAAATTCGTTCATAAAGGACAGGGCAGAGAAAACAAGGTATAAGATTAACCCAAAGACCTGCCCCAAGACAGTAAACGATATGAATAAAAGACAGAGTTTAGCAGACGGAAGATTAGATAAGCAGCAGGAGAAAGAGCAGAAGATAGGGCATATATCAGATGGATTTGGTTACTTGGTTTATTACTGCTTCCCGATACTGAGAGGCAGGATAGAAGGGTTAAGGATCTAATGGGCGCAACAGTTATAGGCAAGACCATTTATATAAGCAAAGACCTTGCGGCCAAGCTGACACCAAGAGAAAGAAAAGTGTTATTGGCGCACGAATTAAGCCATTGGAAACATAGAGATTATATTAAGATGTTCTTCATAAAACTATTGGGATTGATAAACCCCAATACTGCTAATTCAATGCGTTGCGCTATTGAAATCAGAGCAGATAAAGAAGCTATCTTAAAAACTAAAGATGTAAAAGCTTTTAAAGCACTACTATTAAAATTAAATAGGGATGGGGCAAAGTACCCATCTATTGATTTTAGCATCCAAATGGCTAACAATATGAGGGATTTATGAACGGTATAAAAGATTTGGTGGAATCACCACATTCGATATTTAGTAATAATTGCAATTACTGGAATTTCTTACTTGAATCTTATGAAGGTGGTCCGGATTATTGCAAAGGCGAAATACCAGGCAAGGCAACAATGATGAACAACTTTAGGAATTGGGTTCTTAAACTTGATGGAGTTACACAGCGATCATCAGTTAATAGTAATCTATTCAGACATCCAAAAGAAAGAGAAGAAGATTATCAGGAACGATTACGGATGTCGTACTACTATAACTTTTGTTCACCAATAATTGATATTTATACTGACCATTTATTTAAGCAGCCGATTACTGAGAACTTTGGAAGTATTGAGAATGACGTAGAGGAAAGAAGCGAGAACATAGACAACAAGGGCGGTTCGATAAATGAGTTTAGAAAAGAGATGGCAGACTTAGCTCAAGTATATGGGCACATATTTGTTATTACTGATTCACCTCTATTTAATGGCCAGATTAATACAAAGGCAGACATAATAGATAACAACTTATTTCCTTACTTTTCATTACATCATCCACAGAACATTATTAACTGGGCCTTAGATGAATTTGGCAGACCTTACTGGGTATTGGTAAGAGAGAACTTAGATGGGAATAAAGATCCATTTAACTTTGATAAGAATAACTTAAATGTAGTTCAATACAGATTATGGACCAGAGAAGATTGGACATTGTTTAATTCAGAGTATCAAGCAATCGGAACAGGTTCTCATAAGATAGGCAGAGTACCTATAACTTGTGTGTTTGATAAGCAATCCAAGAAGGTGAGAAACTTTTTAGGCATATCTTCAATAGCTGATATTAGTTTTATAGCAAGAGATGTTTATAATTCATGTTCAGAGTTGAAGCAGATTTTAAGAGATCAAACATTTGCTTTCCTGGTGTTGTTTGGTAATTCTTCAGAATATGACGAGTTATCAGTAGGCACATCAAAGGGATTACTAGTCCCACCTGATAGGACTGCACCTTTTTATCTATCTCCTCCGTCATCAAATGCAGAAACATATTATACGCATATTGACAGACAAGTAACTAAGATGTTTCAGCTTGCTAAATTAGAAGGTGGATCAGTACAAGCGCCGGATACAGTTCAGCAATCAGGAGTATCAAAGGCATGGGATTTTAACCAGACAAACAGCGCATTAAGTAAGAAGGCCGGAAACTTAGAAGATGGAGAAACTAAGCTATGGGATATGTTCTCAAGATGGGTTAATGGAAATGAGTTTGACGGCTCTATAGATTATCCTCACGAGTTTAATATAAATTCACTCAAGCAAGACATGGATGAGGCAGAAACAGCAATGCGCTTGCAGTTAGGTTCAGAGTTTAACAAAGAGGTCAAGAAAGCCATCATTCAAAAGAAGTTCCCTCGCATGAATAAAGAAGAACTTGATGAGATGATAAGTGGTATGGAAACACAGGAAGATAGGAATGGTAAAGGTGAAAGCGGCCGCCTTTTAGATAGGATACCGTCTTTACAAAAGTCGCGTTAAACGCCTTACTCAGGCGGGAAAGATGAGGATTTATGAATATGTTTATATTGTGGGTTATGGGGTTATTGGCTAATATCGGTATGTTAGCTATTCTAAAAAGCAATCGAGGCGAAGCCGGCGCTGAAGATTCAACAAAAGCGGCAGAAGCCGCTATCGCATTAGCTGAAAAAGCGGGAATTAAATTATTACCCCAAAGCCAAGTTGACGCGGTAGTACAAGAGAGATTGGCAAGAGAGCGATCCAAGTATTTTGATTATGATGATTTAAAGAAGTTTAAGACCGAGCATGAACAGAACGCAGCGGCAGCAACTGAGAAAGACTTGCTTGCTCGCAAAGAGTACGACAAAGCTAAAGAAACATGGAATATTGAGCAGCAAAGATTAACTGGGTTAGTTACAGAAAAAGACAAAGCGCTAACCGATATGAGAATCGGCACAGCTCTTATGGGTGAGATTAATAAGCAGAACGCCTATGCTGAAGAAACTATGGCTTTAATAAAAAGTCAGGCGGTATTTGATGAACAAGGCAACCTTCGTATTCAAGGCATCGATAAGAATGGGACGAAAGTCTTACACTCCGTGGAGGAGGGAATAAAGAATTTTCTAACACAGCGGCCTCACTTGGTTAAAGCACAACAGAGAGCCGGCGGTGGAACACCACCAGGTAACACAGGTGGGGCAGGAGCAGGAGTGCAAGACCTCAATGCACTTAATGGCGAGTTACAAGCTGCAATGAACCGAGGGGACAGAAAAGCAGTTGGAGAAATAAAGACAAAAATATCGGTGTTGCGAGGCGTAGCCAAAACAACACTATAAAAGAGAGGTTATTATGAAAAGATTATGGATTCTATTTCTAAGCTGGATGGCTTTCGGGGTAGATACGACAGCAACGACTTTGGCCGAAGCTGTTCCGACGATTGTAACAGCAGCATTGTTAGAACTGGATGAAGGAAATATCGTAGCTCCATTGGTAACTGATAAGCCGTTTCCAGGAGCAGGGCTTATAGACCAAACACCATTCATCAACAGACTCACAGCAGGCGCAGACGATTCACCAACAGCAGAAGCTCTTGAAGCAAGCACTAATGACGAAACTTCACCCAGTGCAGCAACAGTAGGCGCACATTCAGCTTATGTATTGCTGAAAGATTTAGCGCAGTTAGCAACTCTGGATGACATGGCAAATATAGCCGGACAGTTAATTGGTCAGTCTCTTGTAGTTCGCAGAGACCTTGACTTAGTAACGCTGTTTACCTCATTAACGACCGATCAGGGCAGTTCAACTTCTGCTGCAATGGCCCCGGCTGATTTGTATGACGCATACGGATCACTGAGGAAGTATCACGCGCCATTACCTTATCACCTGGTACTACATCCAGAGCAGATTTGGGCAAGCAATATGTTAATACAGTTGTTTGACAATTCAAGCGATGCGATTCAGTCCGCTGGATTAGGTACAGTGGGGGAGGATTTTGCAAGATACGGATTTGCAGGTATGGCTATGGGATTCAATATCTGGGCAGATTCAAACATCGTGCTCAATACCGGAGCAGGTTCAGGAGCAGCTTTCTCTCGCGGAGTAATTAAGAATGTGCGAAAGAGGGACTTTATGATTGAAGTACAGCGCGATGCGGCAACAATCTCAACAAAGATAGTTGGAAGTGAAATGAGAGGTGAAGCTATTTTAAGGAACAAACATGGTAACGAAATGCAGTTCCCTAGATGGAGCTAACTCGAAAGAGGATAACTGGTGGTGGGGGAGAAAACAATCTCCCTCACCAGCACTAACAGGAAAAAGGAGAAGGTAAAATGGCAAAGGCAAAAATGGACACAGTGAAAATACAGACATTACAGCAAGAGAACGAAATACTAAGGCAGAAACTCGCTGCACAGGAACAGATACAGTCTGAGATGACTAATGCTGTTACTGATTCGCTTTCTCAGGAAATGAAAACGATTAGGCAGAAGGGGAAGAAGTCTGCTAATTCGATAACAGTACAAGAGCAGCATGATCACATGAACATTTCATTATTTACAAAGTACGGCAAAAGGATAGGCCCGATGCATCCAGAGAACGCAATCCAGACATTAAACAGATTCGCAGAGTTAAAGGGGATAATCCTAACTGCAACACAGCCGACACAAACGCAGATTGATGCTTATAAGCAGACAGCAGAATATAAAAAAATGATTAAAACTGAGCAGGCTATCAGAGCTGTTAAAGAAAGGTCAAGGAAGTCCGGGGAGATGGAAAGACTTACAAAGGCAATCGCAAAGATGGCCGGCGTACAAGATCCGTCAACACTTAACACATTAGTTGAGGTAAGTAAATGATAATGACTGTCGCTCAAGACATAGCCGAGAGAAAAGTCGCATATTACAAGCGGCAAATAGAATGCCCAGGCCATTGGCTGATTCCTCCGACGGAAGATGTCTATTTGCGTAAGCCGATAGCATTATTTAAACATTGTTCTGATTTTGTTTATCTGTTTGGCAGGAAGATAACGCTTAAAAAGACGCGCATTGTTCATGATAGGTTCGGCAACAAAGTGCTGGACTGGAAGAAACTTTATGCGTTAAAGGCTAAAGGCAGGATTATACAGGGTAAAGTCTCGGCAGCGTGGGCGATTGAACACGTTTATGACCCCTTAGGCGCGCTTTGCTTGCAATGCGATAAAAGATGTATGGAAGGAAGCGGGCGAAGAGTGTTGACGAGAACGATTAAGCGGTTATCGGGCCGGTTTTTAAAAAGAACGTAACACAGAAAAGAGGTGCGTCATCAAACAGCAATTCTTGGTTGATGTAGCGGGTACAATTAAATTAACAATTTATGATAATAACAGGGCGATTATTCCCACTTCGGGAACGGTAACATTGTATAAACCAAGCGGGGCGGTATTGCAAGCCGCCGCGGCCGTAACAGTAAGCTCGACTACCGGCGAAATGACATATGCTCTTACAACTACCCACACAGATGACATAGGATTAAACTATAAGGCGGTTTGGGCTTATGTCGTAAGCAGCGTTACTTATTACAGAACACAGTTATTTGATGTAGTAAAATCTATCCTGGCTATCCCAATTACTGACGAGGATTTATACAATGAACTTGAAGCTTTAAGGAAAGCCAATTTACAAGCAACAGCAACGGCAACGGCCGGCGCCGCAGGAAGCTTAACCGATACTAAACGCAGAGAAGCAGATAGTTTTTGGAAGGGCGGCACGATTAAAATCATAGCGGGTACGGGGATAAATCAAGAAAGAGATGTAACGGGATTTACGCAATCAACTGGAGTATTTACAATTACTCCAAATTGGGGAACAAATCCTGATAATACGAGCGTTTATGTCGTTGTAAAATCGTTTACTAAAAAAATTAACGCGGCATTTGAAGAAATATCTACAATGATTTACAATAAAGGCAAAAGACATTCTCTTATTTTAGAAAGCTCACAAATCTCTTTACCGTTAATATTTTTAACACTTAACAAAATATGTACAGACTTGATGGATGAAGAAAATGATAAATGGAACTTACTCGCTAAAACATTTTCAGATAAGTTTGAAAAAGCATTTAATAATATGAAACTTGACTATGACGAAGACGAAAGCGGTACGATTGTTGGCGAAGAAGCGCAGAACAACCCCGTATCATTAAGAATCGGAAGGGCTTAATGGATAAGCTAATCAATAAGCATGTTGACAACATCGAGATATTAGAGAATCAATTAGATTTGATTATTGAGAATGAAATATCAAAGATAGATATTGACGCGATACTTGATAACCCAAAAGCAGAACTGCAAAGAGTAATTGATATAATAAAGCGAATCTTTTTAGATGAGTACGCCGATAAAGCGATTGAATTAGGATTTGACTTCGGCAGAAAGATGGACAAGAAAATCGAAGATGACAAGACAATATTAATTGATAACTCGAAAGACCCAAAGCTAAATGATAAAAGCTGAGATAAGAAGTAATATTAATTTCCCAAAGATAGCACTGCAAGCAGACCTTGAACATATTGCAGAGAAAATTATTATCAAAGATATGGTGAATAGAATTAAACAAAGGAAAGCCATTGATGGAGGAGCGTTGCCAGAGAACTCTGCAGCCACAATTAAAAGAAAAGGACATGATAGACAGCTTCAAGATATGGGAGTATTAATTAATAGTTTTGGGTATGAAAAAGAGGGTAGGGATAAAGTAAGAATATTTATAAGCAAAGGGTTAGACAGGGATTTAATAGGCGGTTATTTACAAAATAGTGGTGTAGGCAAAAGTAAAAAGCGATATAAGTTTTTTGGCATATCAATATTTGCATATAGAAAAGCAATGGAATATATGGAAGAAAAAATAAAGGCTCTGACAAGTGGTAGATAAAAACGAGATTACAAATGCAGCAGTATCGAAAGAAATGACAGCACTTGAGATTATCCTTGTTACTAAAGTGCAAAGGACAGCATTGACACTAGAAGGATATATCGAACTGCGAATAGCACAAGGTTCATCAATGGAGATAATCCGCGCAGATTTACTGAAAGATTTGGAAGAAGGCGGCAGGATATTCGGAGAGTTTAAGAATGCTTTAAAGCCTACTTTCATGGGTTCACTTGGGAGGTTCAGGGATGCTGGGGAACTGGCTGAAATGGGATTAGAAGGTAATTGGAGATGGGTTGCAGTGCTTAAAAATACTTGCCCTGATTGCTTAGAAAGACATAATCAAATAAAAACATGGAATGATTGGGAAGCAGAAGGGTTACCAAGAGCAAATGCTACAGTATGTGAACAGCATTGTAAATGTGTGCTTGTGCCTGAAAAGGTTGCTGAAACAGCTCCGATACAGAGGACTAAATAATGGCGAATTATGATACTGTCAAAGCGGGTATAGCCGGAATATTAAACGGTTTAGGATTAGTTGAATCTTCAGATGCGGTTGATTTTACTAACGCGCCAGTTACTGAATACGGAAATAGATATATCTTAAAAGCCCTCTCTGGTGAAAATCAGAATAATACAATTATAGATAGGTTTGATGACAAACAAGAATGGCAAATATTAGTTGCGTTTTCAAGAAATGAACAGAGTGATATTATTCAGTTAGATGCTGCGCACCGACAGAAAGATATAATCTTAAAAGCTATTGATAAACCAAGTAATTGGACTTCTTTTGTTAAGATAATGCAATATGAAAAATGGGAAATAATCGAAACAAAAAATTACTTCGTTATTGATATAAGAGTATCAATAATGGATTTATACATACACGGCTAATAACAAAACAAGGGGGTAATTATGTTCACTAGGCAGACAGTATTATTAGTAAAGATTGAAAGCCCATCAGGAACAGACGCGGCTCCAGAGGGTGCGGATAATGCGGTAATGGCTTTTGATGTTAACTTAGAAGTAAAGTCGGATATGAAGGAACGCGGCCCCGCGAATGATGACCGCTCCTTATACCCGAATATCAGAGGTAAAACAACAGTTGATCTTAAGTTTTATGTTGAATTAAAAGGCTCTGGAACGGCAGGCACAGCTCCTAAATGGGGGCCGTTAATGGAAGCTTGCGATAGGGCCGAAACTGCAAACGCAGGAACTAATGTTATATACGCTCCTGCCGCATCAAGCGAAACTTGCACGATTTGGCTATACATAGACGGGCTTTTACATAAAGTTACAGGATGCGCCGGCGATTACGAGATTGATTTAACAGCCGGCGATGTGGCAAAGCTTAATTTTACAATGTCCGGAGCTTACGCCTTGCCGATAGACTCATCTATGGCAGCGCCTACGTTTAACGCGACTATCCCGCCTGTGGTAAAGGGTACGACTACTACGTTTGGATCTTACGCCGCGATAATTGAGAAAATCTTGCTTAAGTTTGGTAATGCCGTTGTTGAGCGTACGAGTATGAACGCAACAGAAGGCGTATTGGCCTTTATGGTAGGCAATCGCAATCCAACAGGAGTTATGACCTGCGAGGCAGTTGTCAGGGCTACATCAAACGCTGATTTTTGGAGCTACTTTAATACAGGGGCTTCAAAGGCATTAAGCTTAGTGCTTGGGACTACAGCAGGGAACATCATCACGCTTACCGCGCCTGCTTGCGTATTAGCGCCTGTTAAGTATGGCGATAGAGATGGGCTAAGGCTTTTTGATGTTGAATTTCAAATGGCGCGTTCAGGTGGTAATGACGAAATGACAATCACGTTGACCTAAACGGTAAAAAGGAGGGTATTGATGATTAAAGGACTTGGATTATCGGAAACAAAAGATTACATCAGTGAATATGACAAAGGGGTTGAAAAGACAACCTGGAAAATAGGAGTTTTGGATTCGGACATATTCGATTTAGTCGGCGGTAACGTATTAAATAGGTTATCGGCAATGACCGAAGTCGTAAGGTTTGGATTAAAGGGATTCGCAAACTTTAAGGATAATTCGGGAAACGAGATAACCTTTCATACAACGAACAGAATAATTGGCGCGGTTACTTATAAAATAGTAGCTGATAGCATTATGAAAGTTATTCCGCCGGAGATTAAATACGAATTAGCGAACGAGATAATAAAGTTATCGCAGTTGAGTGAGCAAGAAATAAAAAACTGATACTGGCTATTTGGATACCGTCTTGGGATTTGCGTTGTGAAAAGTGTTCGGATAGCCAAAAAGAGATTTATGGTTGTGAAAAAGACAGTACTTATCCTGATAAATGGCAAGTAAGAGATTTGACATGGCAAAGATGCCCTGTAAAATTAGTTACAATCGAAACCCATTTATTTTTAGAAGCGTATAGTTATTTGCAGAAGGGGATTTTGCCGTACAATACAGGATATAAAAGAAAT
>Ga0180008_1001903_pt1 | contig 12061 bp, 11 predicted proteins | sample MM_PW_MetaG_FD_121121 | JGI IMG/M metagenome (GOLD analysis project Ga0180008, IMG submission 121121) | Groundwater microbial communities from the Aspo Hard Rock Laboratory (HRL) deep subsurface site, Sweden - MM_PW_MetaG | ecosystem: Environmental > Aquatic > Deep subsurface > Groundwater... | reverse complement strand
GCCTGTTGCGACGATGGAATTGGATTTTCAGCTTCCCTACAATCCGATAGGGTATCAGTTGAAGATAACTGTAGCGGGTCTTTCTCAGGGTGCGACCATGAATTTGACAGTTAAGGGATATAGAGAATCTGTATCTGATGATGACATAGATACTGACCCTGAGAAAGTCGAAGACACTGAGATTGTAACTTTCACCTCAAACACTTCTCAGATGACGAGCAAGAAATTTATCAGTGTTTCTGAGATAACCAGTGATTATGTAACGAATGGAAGCATAACGATAAATCTTGTCCCGCCTGAAATTATTTCCGACCTGACTGCTGCAATAGCATGTGAAAGGATAATGCGGGTAAAGTTTTCCCAGAGTGTTCCGAATGCTTCGGCTATTGCAGATACTTTGTCTCAACAGGTAAAAGACATGATAAAAGAATTTGTAACTGGTCAGGCGGGGTTAGGGCATTTTGAGACTCTAAGTAGTGAGAAGTCAGCAATCAGAACAGGGGAATTATTTCGATGAAGCTAAAAATAACTTTCAATCCTCAGTCATTGATCCAAGATTTGCATAGCATCAATCTGAGTGAAGTTAGTAGACGGGCGTTAGGAGAAGTCGGTGAAATGTTAGTTGCATCGACGCATAGGGGTTTTCAAGAAGAGAAGGCTCCTGATGGAACCCCCTGGGCTCCGAACTCTCCTGTAACGATAGCTCGAAAAGGACATGGTAGGGTATTGTTTCATACTGGCAGACTGATAGGTAGTATTCAAGTTGTAGCCCTAACTGATAGGTATGTCAAAGTTGGTCCGGCTACACCTGATGAGCAAAGGAAGGCAATCAAGCATCAGCTCGAGGGTGTTGTACCTGCAGGTGGAGGCAGCCCGATAAAGCGTCCTATGCTCGGGATTAGTAAGTACAGAAAAGACTTAGAAAATGCCCAGAAGATTATTGAAAAGATTTTTCAGGAGGCATTGAAATGAGTATTGTAATTCTAACAGAAGAACAAGCTGCTGCTGTGGAATATTATGTTGAGTTCATAAAAAAGATGAAAGAAGTCTTTCTTGCTAACCGAAGCATACTCAAAGCTGGGGACCGGGCAGTTAATGAGAATGTTTTTATTGGTTTAGGTCGAGCTGTTCCGACCTTGCCTGCGATAAGGATCAATGGAGATAAGCATGCAGAAGAATATTTAACCTTTGGAAGCAGAGAAAACACCATCACTTTCACTGTAGGAATAGAGATAAGCAACGAATGGGCTGATAGTGAAGCAAATGAACTATACATTCATCAGTTGGGTGATAGGCTTCTCGAAGTTATCAGAAAGAATGAAGACTTTAAGAGTATTGTCAGGCAGATTGAGCGGATAGATGTATCTTATAGTGTAGTCACGACTGATGTCGGGGGATTTGTCAGGGTTGGTAGTGTGTACTTAACAGTTGTTAAGGATGTTTCTTTCTAATATGCCAACAAGTTCGCGAGACGAATAAGTTGGCAAAAAAAAATACATGTCCTATATGGACAGAATTGGAGGAATCACTTTTTTTTTATTAGTTTGCACGAAAACTTTGATTATCCAAAAAACCGTTTCAGCCCGGCTAACCACCGGGCTTATAAAATATGAAAATATGGGGGGCGATGTTTATGAATGAAGAAATTATAAAACAACTTGCGGATGATATTGCTGGGAAAATCGATGAAATAGGAGTACTTCCAGATGGGAGTAGTTTTGCAATAATGAGTATGCCACTTCCAAAAGACCACTGGATTTATGAAACAGATGAATATGGGTACATTGGAGAGCCGCCTATGCCACAGCGTATGGGATATGCCATAAAAGCTTCTACATCATGTGGCAAAAACATGGATTTCGACCCTGATGCGATGTGTCAAAATCTAATTATTGGAATGTTAGGTTATTGGACACCGAACGGATTGTAACATATCGAATAAGTATTTTGATTATCTAATCATGCGCTTTACCAGAGTACGTTACACTGTAACGTACAGATATTTAGTTGGAGAACAAAATGGCTAAAGCAGGAAAGGGCACAAAAATAAAAGTTGGTTCTGATGATATGGGCGGTTCATCTACATGGGGATTTACGCCTGGTACGACTTCGATTGATATAACCGCTTATCAGGATGGTTATGAACAGATATTGATGCTGTTCAAGAACGGTGCTGGTTCGATTACGGCATTTTATGATGATACAGATGCAGCTCAGAAGGCAATGATTGATGCATGGGATAGTATAATTACTGTGGAACTAAATCTGTATCTTGATGATGTAAATTACTTGTCGTTTAATGCTTATGTAATGGATATGGGATTTTCAACACCTGTCGGTGGGGCTGTGACAGTTACTTTTAATTTTAGAGCCAGTAGCACAATGCTGTTATGTTTGGAGGGGTTAAGAATGTTACAAATGGTTATAGTTGCAAAGGGCGGTGGAGATTTCACATCAATACAGGCTGCTATTGATAGTATTACAGATGCTTCCGAAAGTAAGCCTTACATTGTTTTGGTTGGTCCTGGCATTTACGCTGAAGATATTATTACTAAGGCTTATGTCTATATTCACGGTGTTAATAAGGAAAGTTGTATTCTGCAAACATCAACGGAAAGCATACTTCTGACGGCATCTGATAATAGCGGGATTGAAAATTTAACTAGCATTCGAACTTTCGATTCTTCTGATGCCACAATTTCTATTATAGGAGTATCAAACTTCTTTGTCCGAAATTGCAATATTCTTACACACGCTTCGAGCTACCCGATTTCTATTGGTGGTCCATGTTCAGGGATTCAAATTGTAGATTGCAATATAAGTGGTAATAGTATATATATTATTAGTGCCTCCGGCACAACGGAGGTAGAATTTGTGCGGTGTCATGTGCAAACATTCTATTATGCTATGTATATCGACTATTTTATTTCAGGATCCAACATTCTCAAAATTGTAGATACCGAAATTGAGACTACTTACGTTGGTACGCCTTTTGCTCATGGAATCACACTTCTATCCAATGCAAGCGCAGAGATTACATTACGAAATGTGAAAATCATTTGTGCGGAGGCTTCGGCAAATTCGATATATGCCGATAATGCACGTCAAATCTATGGAAGTAATATTGATGCCAATCGAGAAAAGCATGATAATGTGACTTTGATTGGGGATACTTTTGGAATCGATGTTCCAAAAGCAAATACCATCACCGTTGCGAAAAGTGGCGGGATGTTTACTACTATCCAGGCGGCGATAGATTCTGTTAATCCAATCGTGCATAGCGGTACAGCGCAAGCGGGCGCGGCGGCTACAATTACGCTTGCGACTACGGCTTCGGCAGTGGATGATTATTACAACGGAATGAAGGTGCGATTGACCGGTGGGACTGGAAGCGGGCAAATTCGGACGATTATTGATTATGTCGGAAGCACAAAAGTGGCGACTGTTGATAGCAACTGGACGGTACAACCAATAGCGGGGACGACTTATGCAGTGAAGTCAGTTGTTACGGTGTCAGTTTATCCAGGAAAGTATGATGAAGCGATTATTCTGAAGGATTGTGTGGATATTGTGGCACACAATCCGAAAGGGACAAAAATATTGCAAAGAGTAAGTGAAAATAATGTTCCATGTGATTGCAATACAATGATTACTATTGATGCACAAAGTACACCATATCGAGGGCTGGAAATCCGCAATGCAAATAGTCACATATATTTTAAAGGAGAAATTTTCGGTGGTGAAGAACTGGGTGGAACGACAAGTGCTATATATATGACAGGTGGCAGTTTGTTGGTTGATGGCAATATTATTTCACGACAAGGTATAAGTATATATATGGATTTAGGCACAATTACTGTCATGAACGGATATATTTTGAATACAAATAATGATTTAAATGCACATGGTATTTTGATAGAGGACATTTCTAAAGTAATTTTGAAAAACGTTAAAATCATCTGCACTCATGCAGACGCAAAGGCAATTTATGCCGCAACTGCTAAGAATGTAAAGTGTATGGGCGTCTGGGCAAATCGGGATTTGCATACAAATGTTACTAACCTAATAACTGGCGGTTTTACTTATGATACCGATGTCGAATGATAAAATGCTATCTAAACAAACCAAATAGTCACTAAACTTATTCGAGGTGCTAATAATGATTCAAAAAGATGCTATTCTACTAATATCATGCGGCAATGCATATTACGACCATCAAATTGATTCTTGTGCAATAGTTTTGAAAGATTTTGACTATGAAGAGATAGAACAAGGATTTTTAGCATCATCTTATAAAACAAATAGTGAGTTTGTTGATTGGATGATAACAAATGGGTTCGTGAAAAAACTTGATTTTGTCGAGATAAATTATGACGAACTAGGGCAGTGAATATGCCAGAAATTATGCTAAAATGCTATCTCAACAAACCAGTTGAATACTGTAATGATTTCAATGCTTTAGACATAGACTGGGAATTTGTTTTCAAACATCCTAAGTTTACTGCAAAGGCAAGAGAGCGGCGACGTAAACGAGGTACAAACAAATTCCCTAAAATCTATCGGTTTGTCAGAATACTTTCAGATATTGATATTGAAACTTTGCGAAAATGCCCTGATGTTGACTGGGCTGAAGTTGAGTATAACGATGAACCGCTCTATAATCCGACTGACCCACAAGGACTTGATTACTCATGGACGAAACAAACGCTTACTCATGCGACGAATACAACAGCGTTTGACGTTGAAAAGGGCGATGGAATTATTGTCGGGATAATTGAAAGCGCGGGTAACGGTGCAAATTATACCGATGCCGAACTTGGTGGCACCGGTAACAAAGCTAATGATTGGGCGGCTATTCAAACTGGTACTCATGCGAAGTTTGCTAATTACACCACGCCATTAGGGGTATCAGTTGACCCCTACGGAACTGGACATGGAAACGGTACTTGCAGACAAGCGGTTTCAGTAATAGATAATGCCATCGCCTATTGTGGGAGTTGTCCAAATGCTAAAGTAATAATGGCAGTGGGGCAGGATTTCGACCAGGCAATTCAACGGATGGCTGATTTGGGCGTTGATGTGATTTCGGTGAGTTACACGAATGCGTACGGGCACAGAACTGCTATTCAGTACGTAACAGCAGCAGGTGTTATCGTTGTTTATGCTCATGGTTCTAATTCACACGTTGAATTGCCAGTCGTTCCATTTGAAGCAATCTTAGTCGGGCAGTTTTCGCTTACAGATACATCGCAATTAAGTTATGGAGTAGGCTTAACTGTTATCAGCCGGGCTCCGATTGGAAGTGGAGAATCATATTCAACGCCTGCAGTAGCTGGTATTTGTGGTCTGATACTTGCTAAAAATCCGACATGGAATATTTACGATGTTTGGTCCGCACTCATTCAAGTATGCCAAAAACCCGCAGGGATGGGTGGACAACTTTGGCATAAAGAATATGGTTGGGGGATACCTGATGCTTACACTTCTTTACAATTAACGCAAGTGCAATTAAGACCGTTGCCTGTTTTTAATGTGACAATAGCAACGGCGGGTTTGGGCATTCAATTAACATGGAATAATCTTCCAACAACTAATTTCCATCATTTTGAAGTGTGTCGGAAATTAAATTCCATGCCACTAAATGAAACTGATGGAACATTGGTTTACAGCGGAACAGAGGAAAGCTATTATGATAAACTTGCACTGAGTGGAAATTGGTATTATGGGATTTGGGGAGTAGATAGCAATGGAAATTACTCGCCTTATGCAGCGGTAACGGATTTCTATACTAAGAAGAATATCAGTTATATCGCTCCTATTCCAATCATACTTGATGTCTCAGCTACTTTTAATACGATAACATTATCATGGCAAGGAATTAGTAATGCTCTGGGATACAAGGTTTATTGGGATGTTGATAGTGGAGTGCCGTATGCAAGTAGTCAGGATGTCGGAGACGTTACAGAATATGTAATCCATGACCTTTTACCAGGACAGCAATATTATTTGGTGGTTACTGCCTATGATGATGAGAGCAATGAGACGAATTTTTCAATAGAAGAACAAATCATTACTGATAGCTTTCCAACACCGATAGCACCGATTATTCTCTCCACTACAAGTACAGAAACAACAATAACAGTAACATGGTCCATTGTTGAATATGCAACGGGATACAAGGTTTACTGGGATGTTGATAGTGGTGAGCCTTATGAATATAGTATTGATGTTGGCAATGTATTGACATTTGTAATTGCAAACCTTGAAGATAACCAGCAGTATTATGTTGCTGTGCAAGCATATCATAATGAAATCGTCTCAGAAAAATCTGTTGAGGTTGCAATAAAGACCTTGAAACCAGAAATTGCTGTCTTAACAGAAATAGAAGCTAAGGCAGCAGAATATTCCTACGAGATACTTCTCAAAATTCAAGAGATTTTGAAAAGTAATGGAGACATACTAAAAGCTGGATTCTATACAGTTGGCAAAAATGTCTTTATTGGTAGCCATAGGTCTTTGCCATCTCTACCAGCCCTCCACATAGAAAGTGCAAGACATACAGAAAAACCTCTTACATTTGGAAAACGAGAAAATACAATTACATTTACGGTATTTATCCGGTTTTATACAATGTGGGCTGATACTGAGGAGAATGAAATATTTATTCACCAACTTGGTGATAGACTTCTTGAAGTATTTAGACAAAATGATGAACTTGATAATTTGGCAAGAGAAATATTATCAATGAACATAGACTATGATGCAAATGTAAATACTACTCTTTTGCGTACTGGTTTATTAACTTTAGAAGTAATCAAAGATGTATCCTGTTAGGAGGGAAAACAATGGCTAAGGCAGGGAAAGAAGCAAAAGTAAAAGTTGGTTCTGATGATATGGGCGGTTCATCTACATGGGGATTTACACCTGGTACGACTTCGATTGATATAACCGCTCATCAGGATGGTTATGAACAGATATTGATGCTGTTCAAGAACGGTGCTGGTTCGATTACGGCATTTTATGATGATGCAGATGCAGCTCAGCAGGCAATGATTACTGCATGGAGTATATTGATGACTGTAACATTGAAGCTGTATCTTGATGATACAAAATTCTGGTCATTTGATGCTTATGTGGAAAACATGGCGTTTGCTGCGCCGGTTAGTGGTGCAGTAACAGTAACATTCAATTTCCGTTCCAGTGGGGTAATTACAAAGCCAGTATAATTAGGAGGTGTTTACAATGGCAATTGCAGGGAAGTACGCGGCATTTTACCTTCCTAATGGGGCGAGCATTGCGTTTACAACTGAGGCTTGTGAATTAGTTAGCGGATTTACCTACAAGATTACCAGTATTTTCAAAAGGTACTGGGATGACCAGGAAACTGTAATAGTATACGAAGACGGTGTACTGTCTACAAAAGCGTACACCTTACAGTATCCTGGTGGTCGGATTGTCTTTCCGAGTGCTCCGACTGCACCTGTAACGGTGTCGGGGAAATACTACAAGTTAGATCAGTTTGGTGGGGCTTATGATTTCACATTGAATCCCGCCGTAAGGCTGATTGATGTAACGCAGTTCGGGGATGCCCATGAAAATTTATTACCGTTGTTCAAGAATGCTACTGGCAGAATAGGAAGGCATTGGTTCAATACTGACATATCGAATAAAGAGAGAGTTATTGCCGTGTTTTATTTGAAAGTTCCTGTGGTACGAGCTTTAAACCCTCTAACGATTGGTAGTTTTGAAAGAGATGATAACAGTGATGGTGCAGCTAATAGTTGGACGAAGAATACAAAGGGAACGTATAGCTTAGCAGCCATAGCGCCACTTGTAGGACAGAAGTATCAGAAAATTACAGGCGATCCTTTGCTCGGGGCTGCCAATTTATATTGGCGGTCAGCTTCGGGTGTTGTCGGTCAGAATGATTTAGTCAGAGCAGAGATTTATTACAAGACTGTAACTACAGATGGTGCTGCTGTGACTGGCTACTTGAAAGCTTATACCGCAGGTGATGTTGAGACAGAAAGTGCTACCATGTTCAATGTTACGACAACGACGATCAATTGGACGAGGGCATATGCTACAATGAAACTGGCGGATGCGACATCGGTGAAAATCGGTATACTGTTAGAGGCAGAGGATGATACTGCTACATTAGATGTGGACTATGCTCTGATAGATGTACTTGACGGTGGCAGTGCTCAGATACGTTGGGAAGGGTACGGAAATATTACTGATGAGACGGATGATGCAGATATAGCTGATGCTGTTCGGCAGGCATTGTCAATTCGGATGGATGGGGCATTTTACCTCAGAACAGATGAGGTTGCGTTATAAAGAGGTGATAGCATGAACCGACTGATTGAAGGGCTAATGCGTTGGATGTTAATGCTATGGTATGGCACAGATAGCAAAAGAGCAAAAGAAATTGAACATGAGATTGATATGTTGTTTGTCTCATTTGACCCAGGCGACTTTGATTATTAAGGAGGCATTATGGCTGAGTTACTTGACATGGCTGAAAGGACCGTAGAGGTTACCCTTGCGGGAAAGAATGTAACTGCCACACAACTCTTTATTGATGACTGGATAGAGTTATCAAGGCAAGGGTACACATTAGCAGAGCTTAGCAAGTCAGTGGAAGAGCTTGCTTCAGAAGGGAAAAATGCCTACGAGTTAAGAAAGCTGATAGTGTGGCTTGGTATTCGGCGTAGCTGTCCTGAGCATAAGGACGGATTGCCAGAGAACGTAAAAATATCGCTGTTGGAGATTACCATTGCATCCAGGAAGATTTTAGAGTTAGAAAATTTAGAGGTGCCCCCGCAAGAGGCGGGGGAGACCATGCCCGAACAGAGCAGTTAGATTGGGGGTTTGTCTATGCTCTTCTGGGTAGGGTATACAGTTTTGACAGATTTGACATAGGTAAGCTAACACTTACGCAATTGGAGAATTATCTTTCTCAGGTGCCGTATGTATTGGAGTGGAGTGATAAATTTGGAAAATCCGCTATCGAAGATATTGCCGAGAAAGAAGAAGCTGCCATAGCTGAAGACATAGTAAAAGATGCTTTGCAAAAGAAGGATTAAACATGCAAGATGCTACAGTATCATTACAACTTGATATAGTTGAATTTAAAGCACGCTTAACAGAAGCTGAAAAGAGAATGAAGGAGTTTGGCGACCGGTTAGGCGGGATTGAAAAAACGAATGCCGTCCAGGCAATAGGTGCAATTGTGGGCGGCATTCGTCATATTGGGGACCGGATAGGCGAAGTCAATCCTACTGCGGGGAGATTTATTTCTACCCTAACTGATATAGGAACGACTGCGGCACAGACAACAGCGATGTTTGGACCCCTGGTTGGGGGGATTGTTGCGGCTGGACAGGCTTTGGTAGAAGTCGGAGTATTGACTGCAAAGTTCATGCAGGAATCCGTCAGCAAAGCTGGCGACTTTGAAGTTGGAATGGATAAAGTGTCTACAATAGTTGACACTACGACGTATAGCATGGACACTTTCAATAAAGGTATATTGGCTCTATCGAGCCAGGTGATTCGGTCATCAGGTGATTTGGCTGAGGGGTTGTATCAGGTTATTTCCGCTAATGTTTCGGTAGCTGATAGTATGGGAGTACTCGAAGTTGCAGCGAAGGCGGCGACGGCTGGTTATACTTCTACAGAAGTGGCAGTTGATGGATTAACATCTGTGTTGAATGCGTACCATCTGCCCGCATCGAAGGCTCTTGATGTGACTGATATGATGTTCAAATCGGTTGAGAAAGGTAAATTAGAGTTTGAAGATATAGCTGGCGCAATCGGGCATGTAGCGCCTATTGCTGCGACGTTGGGGATAGAGTTTGGGGACTTGATGGCAGTGCTGACAACACTAACGCAATCAGGAACAGGATTCAGTGAAGCAGTAACAGCAGTTAGGCAGTTATTGACTGAAACGATTGACCCATCGAGTAGAGCAGCCGAAGCCGCTAAATCGCTTGGGATAGAGTTTAGCACATCGGCTATAAAAAGTAAAGGATTGGTGGGTTTTCTTGGCGAATTAAGAGAGAAGGCAGCAGGTAATGAAACTCAGTTGGGGAAACTAATTTCAGGAGTTGAAGCACTCAACTCCGTCATGGCATTGACTGGAAAGGGCGGAGATGATTTAGTCAAGGTATTTGATGATATTAGCAGAAGTGCAGGAACAACAGAAGCGCAGTTTGCTAAGGTAGCTGACGGATATAACAAACAGATGGAATTATTGATGATACAGGTCGACAATTTGAAAATCACCATCGGCGAAGAATTGCTTCCTGTCCTGACTGAATTTTTGAAAGGCGTGAATGAAAACTTCGGTGAAGTTAAAGAAATCTTTGCCGACTTGACTGCAATGGTCAAGGATTTGATACCTCTCTTTAAAGTGCTCAAGGGTTTGCAAGACGTATCCTGGGCAATGTCTCCTATAGGTTTGCCATCTGCTTTCAGCAGAATTGCAGGCGGAATAATAGGAAGGCAAGAAGCAGGTGTTGCCAGGCGTGAAGCTGGAGGAGAATTGGTTGCCGAGACCTTCCGCGCTGGCATGCCAAGAGGCATGGAGACGATAGCTGGTGTTGGTGTAAGTGTGCCAACAACAACCAGACAACTTACTGAAGCTGAGTTAAAAGCTATTGAAAAGATAGAAGACGAAACTATTAAGGTCCGACAGCGAACTGCTGAAATAACCGCTTCGCTTGCTAAAGAACAGGTCGATAGAGATACTGCCTTATTAGAGACGAAGTATAACGCAGAAGTTGAAAACATCCAGAGACGAGTTGCTGCTATCAAAGGCAGTGGAGAAGCTCAGACGCAGTTAAGAGAAGCTCTCAATTCTCAGTTACGTGCTTTAGATGAGAAGTATTACATGGATTATGACCGTCTTATAGAGAAGTATATTTCTGATTATGCCAAAGAAATAGATATTTTTGTTGTTAAGCAAACTGATGCCGAAGGAGAGGTATTGTATGCTAAAGTAGACGCATTTAATAAAGCTACAGATGCTCATAGGCGGATGTTAGAGGACCAGGCGCGAGATTGGGCATGGTATATGTCAATTGGCGAGGAAACCCGCGCCAGAATGCTTGAAAATGCCCTCAAAATTGAAACAGCTACCGAGCAAGAGATCGCCAGGAATGCCGAGCATTATCACCAGGAGGAACAAAAGCGGTATCAGGAAGCGCTTGAATGGGTAAAGAAACATCAGCAAGCAAGATTGACTGCGATAGTTGCTATAGAGAGAGAAGAAGGAATGAGGATTTTCGCGCCTGGGGCAATGGAAAAATCAGATGAAGAATTAAACAATTTTATTAAAAGTGTATCCGATGCAACCGATGAGATAGAAGATACTGTTATCGAAGCATTTATCAATATTGGAGATAGTTTTGAACAAATTATATCAAGTATGCCTGATGAATGGCAAAAAGCAGCAAATGATATAGTGGCTATTAGTGAAAGTGCATCCGCTGCCGTGTCTGGTAATTGGTTAGAAGCTGCTTCTAAAAGTAAAAATGTTTGGCTGGACTTTGCGGCATGGTTAGCAAAACAGTTTGAACCATCTGAAAATATTATGGTACTCAACCAGCGATTTAATGAGCTTTTTAATCAGATGAATTTAGAGCAACAACAGCAAATTGAAAAAGCTATGGCTGGGCAAGAAATGACTGAAGCAAGGTATCGTGGTTTTATTAATTGGATGGAACAGGAGACAGGACAAGAGCGAACTCAATGGCGTGGAAGAGTTGAAACAGATTTAGGAATACCAAGGACACGTCCAGAACGATATGCTGAAGAGCCGCAAGGTAGATTTCTGCGAGGAGGAATTACCGCCGAAGAAGCTGTTGCAGAAGCACGTCAAGCTGGTCAAGCAGTGCAGATTTCTCAAATCACGGGTCCTACTCGTGATTTGTTAGTTGGCTTGCTCACGCCGTTGAAAAATCTAAATGTCCTTCCGCCTCTGTTAGAGGGGATGAAAAATGCTATTTATGATATGCGTGATGCTATGCTCGGTACGAAAGTACCGAGAAGTCCTGAT
>Ga0180008_1001902_pt1 | contig 12065 bp, 10 predicted proteins | sample MM_PW_MetaG_FD_121121 | JGI IMG/M metagenome (GOLD analysis project Ga0180008, IMG submission 121121) | Groundwater microbial communities from the Aspo Hard Rock Laboratory (HRL) deep subsurface site, Sweden - MM_PW_MetaG | ecosystem: Environmental > Aquatic > Deep subsurface > Groundwater... | reverse complement strand
TCACAATCAAAGATGATGTGGAAGAAATTTATGAGAGATCAGTCGCCCCTTCTGGGAATGGTGCGAGTGTTGTTGCTCCGAAAAAACACATTGGAAAAAAGGCATTGATGATAATTCTTAAAGATTAATTATTATGCAACACTGCATAAGATATGTCTTAATTTTTTATTTGTCATACATGAGTAACAAAATGTTACATATTTAGAATTTATCACAAGAAAATTTGACAAAATGACAAATATTAAATACTTCCTGTCGTATAATCTAAAAATGGCACTAACTGAGAAAGATAGAATAATCCTGGCAGAGCTGGACAGAAACGCCCGCTCACCAGACTCCGAAATAGCAAAAAAAGCAAGGTTAAACAAACAAGTCGTCAACTACAGAATAAAGAATCTAATCAAGCAAGGCATAATCAATAATTTTTACACCGTAATTAATGTAGGCAAAATCGGGTTCAACTCCCATTATGTATTCCTCCAGCTAGAAAGTGTCAACGAAAAGGAAGAAAAAGCGCTCCTCGAAAAAATAAAAAACAAGCCTTACATTGGCTGGCTCGTCAGCGGAACCGGAAAATGGGATGCAGTTCTGCTGGTCTACGCAAGATCAAGCTCAGAGTTTGACAATCACCTGAACGACATCCTCGCAACCTGCAACAATCACATCCACGAATATGCATTCGCAAACCTGATAACTGCCGAGCACTTTGGCTACAAATTCCTCGGACAAAAAAATTCCAAGAGCATATCCCAAACAGAAAAGACCACATCGACAAAACTGGACGAAACAGACAAAACAATACTTAAAACAATTTCTCAAAACGCCCGCCTTTCAATCGTAAACCTCTCAGAAAAAATAAAAGTACCAATCCACACAATCCGATACCGCCTAAAAGAACTAACAAAAAAACAGATAATTGAATCCTTCAAACCCAAAATAGAAATAAACAAACTAGGCTACCAATGGCACCTTCTCCTGATTCAATTCTCCGCAGCAAATGAAAAAAGAAGAAAAGAATTCGTCGAATTCTGCAGCTCAAACAAAAAAGTTTACTACGCAACCCAAACAATCGGAAATTACAACCTAATGTTGGACCTCCATGTTCATTCGACAGAAGACTTCAAAAAAACCCTATTCGAACTAAAAGAAAAATTTTCAGATGTAATCAAAAACTACGACTCTATGATAATCTTTGACGAATACAAGATAGATTACTTCACTGAACTATTCTCTTAACTTCTCTCGAACGTTACCTTTTCCCGCCAGAATTCCCGCCAAACCTTCTATCTCTTTTGTAATACCAATCGACCGCCTTTCTCAATTCCTTCGCATCAAAATCTGGAAAATACAAATCAGTAAAATACAACTCGGCATAATCCGACTGAAACGGCATGAATCCACTCATCCTCATCTCCCCACCCGTCCTGACAATCAAATCAGGATCTGGCAGCCCATCAGTATCAAGATAACTCTTGAATCCTTCAACATCTATCTCCTTCTTCTCTTCTTTCAACAACTTATTAACCGCTCGAATTATCTCGTCCCTCCCGCCATAATCCAAACACAAAATCATGCACAAACCCTCATGACCCTTAGTCTTCCTCTCCAAATCAGCAATTCTCTCAACCAGCTTCAGCAGCAACCGGTCTTTCCTACCAACATGGACAAACTTCAAATCCTTCTGCAACTTCTCGTCAAATTCATTCAATCCTTTGAGGATTATTCTCATTATAATATCAACTTCCTTCTTCTCCCTCTTCCAATTATCCGTAGAAAAACCCCAAAAAGAAATATACTTCACACCAAGCTTCCTTGCCTCCTGAAGTAAAGAATTCAAATTATCAAAAGTTCCTGCCTTAGCATGCCCTTCCCACGGCTTCATATTTCTCTGTCTAGCCCATCTTCTATTCCCGTCAGGAATCAAAGCCACATGAACCGGAAGTGTTTTTTCCATGTTCTAAGAATGAAAAAACGCTTTTTAAAGTTTTAGAATTTCTGAGTGGCCTGCTATCATAAATTTGGGGCTGGTGTGGCCGTGGCAAGGGTGGGACTTTCGCTGAAAGCAAAATCTTAGGGAACCCCAAGCCGCCCAAAAACTTACCTGCTGCCAAATCTCTTCACAAGGTTCTTAGCACTCTTCCCCCGGTCAATTAAAAAGTTCCCTTTCCTAATTATTTCAAACCCTTCAAAATCCCTCTGACTCTTAATTTTCTTGACGTCAACACCCCAAACCCTAGAGAACCCCGGGTTAGATTTCAACCACAAAACCAAAGTGTCTTTTTCCTCCTCAGAACACTGAGCTAATATCTCGACATCCCCATTGTCCAGATTCCAAACACTTCCCTTAATCAAATTGCTCAAACAAAACTTCCGTGTCATGCTCCTGAAATTCACTCCCTGCACTCTTCCTTTAACTAAAATTCTAAAAATCATTTTCTAATCACTTCCCCAAAAGCTTCTCTAAACCTCCCCAAATCCGAAGCCCTTATCCTCGCCCCCACCGCATCGTCATGCCCGCCCCCGCTGCCATCCACCTTCTTCAAAACCTTCTCCAAAATTTTCTTAACATTCTTTCCCCTCAAAGACAAATTAGAAACATCCCCTTTCCGGTAAGCCACCACCACATACTTCCCTCCATTTCTATAAAAAAGCTCATTCGCCAAATCAGAGCTAATGCTCAACTCCCCCCCATACTCAAAAAATAGAATATCCTCTCCGACAAAATTCTTAGCCCGCTCAATAAGCTGTTCGTATTTTTTCCTAACATCCAGATATTTCTTTCTAAAAGAATAATTAGAAGACCCCTCGGCAAAAACCTCACTAGGGCCCTTGCAGGAAACCAAAAAATTCTGCAGCTGCACAACATGCGTAACAGAATCCTTCAAACCAAAATTCAACGCCATCGCAATCCGCCCAATTTCCGTGCTAAAATAAGCGTCGAACGGCTCCTTCGCCTCGCCCCAAAATTCAGGATAATGCTCCCTAAACTCGTCAACAAATTCCGGTAAAAAATGATCCGCAATACAGCCAACTACCGCAAGCCACAAATCTTCCTTCCTCCCAGTCACCCGATAAGACAGATAAGTCGTCGGTTCCTCGCTCCTTTCCTTTCCAGCATTCCTCGCCGGATTAAAAATAAAAATATTTTTAAAATCTTTCTCAAATTCCTCTCTGGGAACATCGTGATGATCTATCCAGACTAAAGGCAGCCCAAGTCCGTCAATCTGATCAACAAACTCTTTAGACAAAACCGGCTTATCCAGAACGAAAACATAATCTGCATTCAACTCCTTGGCTTTCCGCGCATACCCTCCATCAAGCCCCGGAAAACTCCGCACCGCAACTCCCTTGCCCCTTCCAAGAAACCTTCTCAGAAGCACATAACTACACAGCCCATCAGTGTCGTTATCAAAATAAAAAACAGGATTTTTAGCACCCTCCAGATGCCCTCTAACCTCCTGGAGCTGTTTTTCTGTTAACATCCATAAGAAAAGTTAAAGAGATATATAAACTTACTCAACCATCGCCGACCCAGCAACTCCGCCCCCACCAGTCGCATAATAAATCGGCCTGCCACCAGACCCAAATGGCAACTCCACTTCACCAACAAAACTCAAATCATTCAGCTCATTCGCCTTTATCTTAGAATTTGAGAGAGTATAAAGCACATCATCCATATACAAAGACCTCCGAACATAATCCCCGCCCCCATACCAATAATCTGTTCCATTCTCGTCTTCGTTATGCGTAATTTTTCCTTTCAGTTCAATCCCATTCAAATCAACATCAAAGACATAAACACCCTGCCAATTCTCATATCGAGGCCAATTCTGTCCTGCCACAGCTATTTCTTTATTGTAAGAAACAGGAATCACCAACAAATTCTTCGTCTTGTCAAACAAAACCGCCATATGGTCATATATCGCTTCCGAACTGCTCCATCTCTCATCAACTTCATACTTCCCGATTTCCTCAGGATTTTCCATATCCGAGACATCAAACAAACTCACCTTAACTCCCTGAGTTCTTCCTTCTTCTGTTGCCTCCATCCCAATCCCCAAAAGATGGTTCTCGTCATAAGGGTGAAGGTACCCAGAATATCCTGTAACCTTCAACTCGCCCACAACTCGAGGATTTTCTGCATCACTCAAATCAACCACAAACAAAGGATCAGTCTGCCTGAAAGTAACCATATAAACTCTCTCGCCCATGAACCTCGCAGAATAAATCTGCTCTCCTTTAGCCAAACCTTCAACCTTTCCAATCTCTTCTAAATCAAGATTCAAAACATAAACATTGTTTTCATTCGCGTTTCTGTCCCACCCGCCGGTCGTAGTGGCAATCCTGAAAGTTACATCATGTTCATCCATAGAAAACTGGTTCAAAACCCTACCAGGCACATCTCCAACAGCCTGGGCCTCAATATCCAAACCGTCAACATTTATTCTATGAATAATCGTTCTCTCCTGCTCCCTCTGAATTTCCTTGAAAAACTCGAATGCCTTATCTTCCAGCCTGCTCTGGAATTCAAACAACATCTCCTCACCGTCCAGGCTAATCATATAATTACCAAGGATATCTCCTATCTCCTGCTCCTTCTCTTGCATGGTCTTGCCGCCATTATCCCAAACACCTCTTATCTCATTAGCAACATCTCTCGGCAGTTCTGGCAGCAAAATTTCATCCAGATACCTTCCGATAATGTACTGCTGGCTCAATGTTTTCTGATAAGTCAAATAAATATTGTCCGCAGAAACAAAAACATTCGTCGAGGCCCCCATGAGATAAGTCTCTGTCTCAAAATCTCCATTGTCAACGTTAATTGCCGCAATAGTATCAAAAACATAATTCTGGTCATTCTGCCTGAAGTAATAAATGTCCTTCGGAGCTATGTCCGTCTTCACTCCATTAACTTCATAAAAAGGCAAATCAAAACTATTTTGATAAATATACTTGTTAGAAATCAGATAAACATAATCGTCGATCATCCTCGCATCAACATAATTCCCGCTTAAAGAAACTGTCCTATCCGGTTCAGGTGCGCTCCTGTCAGAGATATCATAAATATAAGCAATCGTACTTTCACGACCATACCCTCCGCACCTAACTCCCCAATAAATCTCTCCGCAAGGCAAACCAGTGTCAACATATTCATATTTTTGCGTAAAAACAATCATCTTGTCTTCGTTAACAAAAATGTTCATAACATTATCTTTATCAAAATCAACTTCCCCGACAATATTCATCTCATCCGCAGGATAAGCTTCGACAATCACAACCTTGTTTCCACTAACTGTGTAAATATACTTCCCGTCGTTTTTCACAATATCCGGCTCATCCACCCCTTCAACCTGAACATTTGTCTGAGAATATTCATCAGCACTTTCTTGCCTTGCAGCAGCCCCAGAATCTGCCCCCGCAGCGCTCGGCATCGCCACAGCAGAATCCTTAGCCATCGACTCCTGCATTGCAAAACTTGCAGAATAAAAACCATTGCTTTCTGTATTCGTCTCTAAAAAAGACCTTATCTCTTCAATAGAATTAAAAGTTCCAACATCCCCGGTAGTTACATCTGGTTTAACCGGATTGTAATAAAGCGTAGCAACCAAGAATACTATCGCCGCTACCAAAAAACTTCCCACAACCAAAATGTTCTTCATTTCTTCCTTCATTTCCCTTACAAAACCTCTTTGTATTTAAACCCTTCAATAACTTCAAAATGATTTGAACCCATAATCATTTTCTCCTCCAATTCAAAATCGAATAAATAAACAAAGCAAACAACGCTCCGATTAAAAACCACAGCCAAGAACTCTGAGCAAGATTCATAATCGCTTCGTTGCCGCACAATCCAGCAACACTCTGGGAAGCATCTGCCATGGTTTTTGGCGCTGCAGCCGCTCCGACCTCAGCCGCCTCTTGAGTAGCTCTCAAAACACCCCCGTCATTACCAAAAGAATTAATCAACTCGCCAGACTGAATCTTCGCAGCCGTCCAAAACCTTATCCCAATAGCAGCAATACCTGCAACAATCACAACAGGAATTACACTCTTAACCATCTGCTTCGGCATAATAACTATCTTCCTGTTCGCAACCTTATACAATTCCATCTTCTTTCCCTTCCTGCTCCAGAAAAACCCCTTGCTTCGTTCAATCAAACCCGCCTCAACCAGCTTCTTCAAGTTATAAGTGACAGTATTCAAAGGAACGCCAAGCATCCCAGACACATCGCTCGCAGACTTCTCGCCCTCCGCCAACGCCTGCAAAACCTTCTTAGACGTCTTATTCGACAGAACCTCTGCTATCTTCTCACTCCGAGCATCATCAAGATCAATCATTATCGAACTTTTTGTCATGTTATTACCAAGGCGCGCATAGCGAACGTAGTGAGCGCATATGATAAGACAACAGCCACAGAGCGGTTGTCCAATTGCGTGCCTTACAGTTTTATGTATTACAGTAGTAAAAAACCAGACTTATAAACAATTCTAAAGGTTCAATCAAAACTGAAGTTAAACAATTTCATCAAAAAAAGTAGTGAAAAAAACCTGCAAAATCTTTAAATAATCTTTTTCCAATGATAAACCATGAATAAATGGGCTGAATTGTTCCTCGGATTGATTTTGGTAATAGGTGCGATAATCCTAGCTTTCTACTCGCAGACCTGGACTGCTTGGGGAATTAACTTCAATTTCTGGAGCCCTGCCTGGACATTCCTAAAGGGCGGAATCTTCTGGTTCATTTTAATGATTGGAGTTCTCTTCATTCTGCTAGGAATATCTGAACTCAAAGGATAACAACAATCCCTAAATACTTCTCCTTTGTAATTTCCGCATGAAATGTAAAATCTGCGGTGAAGAAAATTGCAAAAAGCACTCAATGCTTTTTAATAAATCTATTTCCCTTACAGAATTCTCTGGCTCATCCCCGCCGGAGATTTTCGTCGGCAAATGGAACTACCCTAATGTCTACACCGGCATTTTATCTCCAACAGAGCACGGCAACACCGAAGTAATGTCCTCCCCAGAGCTCTGGCACGAGAGAAAACTCCCAATTCTTAGCATTTTGTCGATGAGAAACAAACTCATTTATGGTCGCACTCAGTCTAACATCTACAAACCCCGAGACAAAAAATTCCTGCCTGTGATGCAAGAAGTTGCAATGACTTACAAATCCGTAGGGACAGAATTCAAACTCAAAAAACCCGTCTCAAAAAACCCAGAAAGAGAAACCCGCGTCCCAGTCATTCCAAAAGCCGCCCCAGTCGAAAAAGTTAGACTAGAAGAAAACGCCCCAGTAAAAAAGAAGGTTGACTATCTAATCTCAGACGGCGAAGTAAAATCAGCCCCCGCTCTCGTAGAACTGCACAAATCAAACATCCCGAATTCATCATTAGTAAAAATCCTCTCTGCTGGACTTCTCGGCCTGACAAAAAACCGCAAGCTCGTCCCCACAAGATGGTCAATCACAGCAGTCGACGACACGCTCTCAAAAGAAAAACTCTCAAAAATAAGGTACTTCCAAGAACTCTCTGAATTCATGGTCTTCACAGCAGAATACCTGGGCAATCACTATAATTTTCTCCTCCTCCCAGGCAAATGGTCCTTCGAAGTCATAGAAATTTCACTGACAGCGCAGCACTCTCTAGGGCGGGTGGCTGGGGCGCTGGATGGTGGGGCTGCCAGCGCGATTCACTCGCTGTGCTCTTCAGGAGTCTGGCACGACTACGAATCTTTCTTCCCTCGAAAAAAATACGCCGACTCAGTAACCGGCGCATACTACGCAAATCGCTTAGCATTGACAGAATATCTCGACACAATAAAACGCCAATGTTCCTGCCTCGTATTCAGAGAAATCACGCCAGAGTACACCGCTCCGTTGGGCGTCGGCATTCTCCGCCAAACGTCCCGCGAAGCGTTCTTAAAACCTGCAAGAAAATTCCCCACATTGAAAGACGCATTAAGAGACATCCAAACAAGATTAAAACAACCAATAACAAACTACACAAAAATATCAAAACTCCTTGCAGAATTCGGCAAACAAAAAAAGATTAGCGAGTTCTTCTAGATTTGTCCCTTAACATAAATCCCGATAATAACCAGCAAAGTGCTGACAAACCAAACGACATAAGTCATCGCCAAAGAAAACTTCTTATTCATCGCCCCATAAAAAATCCAAAATGGAGTAAATACTGCCAAAGCTATCCAAGAAATCAACGAACCAATCACAACCCCATTAAACCAAATCTGATATGCCTGCTGCAGCGCCAACAGCGTCCCAAGAAAACCAACAAAATAAATCATAAACTCAAGAAGAGTTGTCACCTTGTTTGACCGATCATTCATTTCAAAACTTTCATAAATAGAATCTCCAAAATCATCCCTCAGCAGTTTTCCGTTAGACTTACGAACCATGGTCACCTTAATTTATAAAAGCCTGCGCATTTATAAAACTACTTCTTCACAGCTTCCTTGATATTCTTATTCAGCTGCCTCATACTTTCTTCGAGCTGATTCTTGTCCTTTGTTCCAGTGCAAACCAGCTTCCCATTAGAAAACAGTAAAAACGTCGCCGGCGGATCGACAAGTTTGTAAACAAGTCCTGGAAATTGCTCAGGTTCATACTCTGTATTTTCCAACTGCAGCGCCAAAACATTCAAATTCAAACTCAAATCAATGCTCCCCGAAGCAACAATATTTTGAACAGTAATCTTTGGTCTATCCGTTATTTTAACGCCTATCTTTGCAATTTGTTTAATAACCGCCTCGATTACCTGCTTAACCTGCGCAACGCTCTTCGTCCCCGTGCAAACCAAATTTCCGGAAGAAAATACCAAAACAGCCGATTTAGGTTCCTTAACCCTCAAAACCAGCCCTGGAAACTGCTCAGGATTGTATTCAGTATTAGAATGAGTCCTAGCAAGCTTAGTCAGCGAAACCGGCTTTCCCAAGGAAGTTGTCGCAACAATATTCTGAATTTTCAAATCAGACTTTTTCTGAACAGCCATATGCAAACCTTACCCGTTTATAAATGACTTCGTTTATAAAGGTTTCTTTTAACTTCAGTATCTCCGATAGTTATAAATGGGTTTTGGAATTATTGTCTGATTGGGGCAAAGGGGAATGGCATGGAAAGGGTGGGATTTTGGCTGATAAGCCAAATTCTTGTGGGAATTCCAAATCATCAAAAACAGATTTTCAACAGAGCCTTCTAATGTCTTTCCCTATTAAGAAACAAAGAAATCCCAATAACCCCAAAAAGCAGTATCAGGATAGTCAAAGCAGCCCACAAAGCGCTTCTGGAGCCATCGTCAACACCTTTAGCCGAAATGACCGCAAACACAACAAAAAACAGCACCACCACCAATAGGAAAATCCCTAAGAAAGCAATTGCAAACATATCCCTCTTCATAAAATAAGAAAAAAACCAATTTATATAAATCTGCCTAAAGTTCAAATTCCATCAACTTCTTATGGCTCTTCTTTTTATCAAAATGCCCTGACCGCAAAACTTCCTTCTTCTTCGCCCTGCGTTTAAACATTCTAACTAAAGAAACAATAACAATCAAGACGATAATTATAACAACCCCTATGCCCACATAAGAGAGCGTACGCTTGTTCTCATCAGATATCGCAAAACCAGTCAAACCGTTCTGAGAAGGGAGAAATATATTTTTTTCAACATTCGCTTGTATCGTGCCATCATCAAAAACCATCTTAAAGACAAACTCTCCAAAAGAGTCTTTGGGCAGCTCAAAAGAAACTTTCTCTTGTTTATTCTCGCTAGCACTTAGCTTAACCTTCCCTTCACCAATATACCTGGAAACGCCATCAAAATCCACCAAAGCATATTCCAGAGAAATATCATGCTCCACCCCGGCATACTCGACAAGGGAGTAGGTGACTTCCAGTTTATTTTCAACTTTTTCATAATCGACAATCTCTGCCTCAAATGCATTTCTATAAGCAGTCACAGAAAAGTCTTTGCCCATAGAACTCTCATCACACTTAGCCACAACCCTCACATTATAATTCCCCGGTTCGGCACTCTCCGGAACAAAAACCTTCACATCGTAAGTAAATTTTTCCCCTGGGCTAAGCCCCTTAAGCTGATCATTACTAAACCAGGTTCCAGCAAAATCTTCAAAGATTAAAACACATTTATTCAAAAAGGACTTACCATTATTTGTTATCTCAAACTCAAACATATCGCTAGTGCCTCTCTTTAAGATTACTTGAGGTAAATCTGAAAATACTATAGGCAAATCAGATGAGCCTCCTTTTTTTGGGGGAACTAATTCTCCGCCACCCCCGCCGCCTCCACCTCCACCGCCGCCCCCGCCGCTTCCACTGTCGCCCCCCATCGAAGGAGCACTGACAACAACATTCTTCGAAGCACTGCCTGAAGTATAATTCTGATTACCTTCATATAGAACAGAAACCGCGTGGCTTCCGATAGTCGTAAAACTCGTCTCATTCCCCAACGGACTCAAACCGCTATTAATCAGCTCACTATCTACGCTCAAATTCATCGCCCCATTGCTCGGATTCACAAGAGAAGCGTTAATCACAACAACCCCTCCTGAAGAAGACAAGGTCAAGTCAGACTCAATGCCATTCAAAGTGAGGTTAATTGTCGGACTAGCTTTGCTAACGACTAATTGCCTGGGAACTGCAACCCCGCTAGTGTAATTATCACTCTCAACGCTAGTACAACTATAAATATAACTCCCTGCGGCAAGAACTGCACTCTCGCTTGACCCTGGCAAAAGCGTCACATCCCGTGTTAATTCCGGCTCAGACTCCGCGTTATTTGCATTACAACTAGCAATAGTTGTGGTTCCATAGACCGCGCTCTCGCCAGGAGAAACCGTTACCCAAAGAGAGGTTGTTCTCTTCTGCACAACATAAAACTGCGACGGTGAAGAGACCATATTCCCCGATGTATCGTTCCCGTGCCACCTGTAAGAATAAGTGCCTGCAGCCAAATCGCTGACACTAAAGTAATACTCACCACCACCATTCAAAACCTCCCCCATAGAATTGCTGTAATTGACTCCGTCAAATTCAAACAGCACTTCACCCATCCCAATATTGTCCGTCCATGTTGCATTGAAATGATATTCTCTTCCGGCCTGATAAGTCGCAGGAGAACTTGGAGAAACCTTCAAATTGGAATAAAGCGGAGAGCCCTCATCAATAATACTCGCAGTCAAAGAAGCATTGCTCTCAGAATAATTTTCATTTCCATAATAAAACAACTCCCAATCAAAATCTCCCAAAACCGTATAATTTGTTTCATAGAAGATTGAAAAGTTGCTAGCGTTAACCAAAGAAGATTCTTCAAATAACCAAATTTCCCCATTCAGGGGGGTGATTAAACCAGCACTCACATTAACCAATGTGCCAGGATAAACCGACAAACTCGAAGCCAAATCGTTGAGCAGCAGTTCAACACTAGAACTAGCCTTTTCAATAGTTAAAAATCTGGTCAAATAAACAGAACTATAATTCTCATTCCCCTCAAAAATTCCGGTGAAATTGTAAACCCCCACTCCAAAAACTCCTCCGTCAGAGACGCTCGTCCCATTTCCAACTTCCAACCCATTTCTGCTCAATCTCAAAAACAAACTGTCCACATTAGAAGACAAAGAAACCGCGCTAGAGTTTCCATAAACCTGACTAACATTACCCTCGACACCATTCAAACTCAAGTTCAAAGTCGGCGTCGCTCTCGTTACATTAAGAACATAACTCTTTGTTCCAGAAGTATAATTTTCTCCACCGCTTGAATTATAAACATAACTATAAATGCCAACCCCATAAATCCCAACATCTGAAACTGCCGAACCACCCCCAATCGATTGACCATTCCTAAACAAAGAATAACTTAAGTCCGCATCTCCAAGGTTGTTCTCAACTGCCGTCGCATTCGTCGTTACCCCATAAAAGACTGTTAAACTTGACTCAACTCCGTTCAACATCAAATGAAAAGTCGGACTTGTTTTTGTGACATTCAAGAACAAACTCTTGCTCGAGCCAGAAACATTTTCACTTTCCACGAC
>Ga0180008_1001901_pt1 | contig 12071 bp, 10 predicted proteins | sample MM_PW_MetaG_FD_121121 | JGI IMG/M metagenome (GOLD analysis project Ga0180008, IMG submission 121121) | Groundwater microbial communities from the Aspo Hard Rock Laboratory (HRL) deep subsurface site, Sweden - MM_PW_MetaG | ecosystem: Environmental > Aquatic > Deep subsurface > Groundwater... | reverse complement strand
CGGGGGGGCGGGGGGCAGGGGGGGGGGGAGCCAAGGGGAAGGGGGGGGGGTGGGGGGTAATAATGAGGGGACAGGTCCCAGCGAGGCCGGGGGCACCGGGGGGCGGCAGCTAGGGGAAGGGGTAGGGGATGGGGGTTATAATGAAGCGACAAGTCCCTACGAGGCCACAGGCATAGGCGGGGGCAGGTGCCTGGGGGCAGGCGGTCTCGCGCATAATGCGCAGCCGCGCGGGGGCGCGCGCGGGCGCGGGGGCCCACGATGCCCAGCAAGCTCCCCCCTGAGGGTAATATACCCCCGTCTCTTTATTTTTTCCAAATACCTGCGAGAAAACGAGTCTGAGCAAGCAACTGGCCCCTCTACGCTCTCTCCTCTGCCCTCCTTGCCTCTACATCCCCTTGACAAGCATCCCCCTCGGCGTGGTATAATAGCCTTAGAGCAAAGCGAAAATGGGCAACGGAAAAGCCTACAAACCGATGGCGAGACCAACGGCGAAAGGGAGCAACAGGAAAGGTGCTAACACACCAAAACATGGTTGCTGAGCGCGGAGATAGGGATGTTAGCCCTCTGCGCAAAAGAATCTGCCGTGAAACTGACGCTGGGCAGCCAGAGCCGCCAGAAGTGCAATACCTTCTACGTTCAGCTTCCTGTTCAGTCCATAGCGGTTGTGGTGGAATAGACACCTGCTTTGCCCACAAAATCTATGAATGAAGAACCTCCCACATGACCATCTATCTACCTAACCTAGCCATCGAACTCTTAATTTGCGTCCCTACCTGCACACTTGTCTGCGCCCTCATCTGCCTAAAACTGATACACCGAGACTACCATGCCTATTTATGAATATGTTTGCCCCCTTTGCGGCACCTGCTTTGAAGAAATCCGCCCCGCCAGCAACCCTGAGCCGGGGATTTGCCCTGAATGTGCCTCTCCAGCAGCTCGTTGCCCCTCAACCTTCCATATTCGTGGCCCTTTTCGCCACATGGACTGGGGCAAGCATGACAAAATCGTAAGTTACCCCGACGGGCATACCCGCGCCAAGTCCCACAACGAAACTTATGCCGACGGCGGCATCTAATTGAGGAGGGAAATGAAAGCTGTATTATGCCCAGTATGTAATGGTGTAGGAACAGTATCAAGCGGATTTTACAACCGAGGCGGTGATTGCCCATATTGGGCATCTTCTGGGGGAAATCCTGAATTGTGCCGTAGCTGCGGAGGCAAAGGTTGGGTAGAAGTTAGCAATGCCGATAATAGGCTTAAGCCCATTGATAATATAACTTATAGTTCCCCGCCTGATTATAATAGATGCCCTGCCTGCGGCGGTGATAGGAATTCACCTGCTAGAACTGGTTGCCCTATGGGAAGCCATTACGGAACTTATTGTTAGATATGCCCAAATTTAAGCACGTTATCCGTAAGGAGCAGGAAGAACTCGCCAAAATTGACCTGGTTCCTGGGGCTGCCCTTGATAAAGCTACGATTGCCAAGGCAAAACGGGCAATCTTAGAGCGGATTGAGTCCGAGGAAGCCGACAACATCTCCGAAGCCTGCGATTTGCTGGAAATCCCCAAAACCCGCGCTCATGGTTGGGCCAAAAGCGACAAGCACTGGGGAAATCTCATAGCGCAAGCCCAACAAATCAAAGCTGACCGTCTTGAAGCCCGCCTTGACACCCTCACAGGTAAAGGCGAGGTCATTGGGTTGATTTTTCGTCTCAAGAAGCTCCGCCCCGAGTACCGAGACACTTATCGTATTGACATCCACAACGAATCCCTTGAGAAGTTGTTACAGGAGCTCCGGGCTATGCGCCAGCTGCCTCAAGGACAAGTCATCGAGGGAGAATGGAAGGAATTGCCTGCTCAAGGTTCAGGATGATACGAGACAAACTACAGCAATTGTTTTGCGACCTATGCCAAGCCTTTGGGGGTTGCCTCGAGCCATTTGCTCCACAACTTGAATGGACGGGGACGATTGACCTGCATGAAGCCTCATCTATAGTGCTAGACAAGATGGATGAGCTAGGTGCTACTCATGCCCCTCTTTTCTTGCCCGATATGGCCATCAAGGTTTATCGGGTTGCCGATGTCAAAAATTTCCTTGCCTTAGATGAAACCAACAAGATTACATATATCCCAGAGATTAAAAATTGTGACGACTTTGCTGCACAGCTCTTCGGCTTGTTTGCGGGGCTTGTCTGGACAAATGCCCATGCCTTGAACTGGTTCATTGACACAGATAAGAAGTTCTGGTTTATTGAGCCGCAGACCGACAAAATGGCCTCCAGCCTTGAAGGTTGGCAGGGGAGCAGTTTTAGCATGTTCGTGGGGAGGTGATATGGAGACTAAAAGCTGGATTCATAGCAAGACTATTTGGATAATGGCCCTCAGTCTTGTTGGGAGCCTTGTTGCTGGTATCACTGGCGAGAATTGGTTTGATGGTGAGATGCAGATTGCAACTTTGTCATTTATTGGGTTAATTCTGCGTATAATTACCAAACAAGGTCTGTCTACTTAACAATAATCAGAAGGAGGAATAAATGGCAGCGGGAGCTTGGACATTTACGAATGGGGGAAGGACTTCATTACTTGACGGAACATTTGACATTGATTCCGACACCTGGAAGATGGCTCTATTCCTGAGCACATCCAACTTAGGTGCAGCAAGTACGACTTATGCGGGGGTATCCAATGAACATGCCAACGCCAACGGTTATACCACGGGGGGTAATTCTGTAGCTTTGACGTTAGCGGGTACTACTACAGTTACAGTTGATATTACTACCGACCCCGTCTGGACAGCATCAGGAGGCTCAATCGTAGCACGGTTTGCCGCTATCTATGAAGTCGGCGGGAATGTACTTTGCTATTGTCTGCTTGACTCAACACCAGCCGACGTGACTGTGACAACTGGCAATACCTTGACTGTGGCTGCTCATGCCAGCGGAGTATTTACTTTAGCATAAAGAGGTAGTGCCTTGATAGAGACCAAAAATTCCAAGATAACTTATCTTGGTGAAGGTAAATATAGGCTTGAGTGCTTTGGCTTTCCTGTACAGATGCGGGAGAACGGGGGAGCATGGCAGGATATTGACCTCACAATCCGTGATGGCAAGATGACTGCTGCCCCATACGAATTTACTGTTGTCGGAAGCAAACTAATCTTCAAAGATAAACAAACTGGTGAAGTCTCTACACTTGAATTATTAGATGTAAAACCTACTGGTGTGAAGTGGCAAGTTATACCTCACAATGAGGGGGTTAGCTTCCAGCATATTCTACCTTCTGGCAAGATACCTTTTGAGGCCAAGTTCAAAATAATAGGCAACGCCCACTTAATAACCAGGACTTTTGATGATGCAGGCGACTTGGAGATGGAGACCACTTTTAAGGATGGTGTTCTCACCGAGAGATTGTCAGGAGTTAAGGACAAACTGACAGGCTTATCAAGAACTGCTGTAGGTAATATTAGAATCGACCCAACATTAACTGTCCAGCCGAGTGCTAAAGATACCTTTCTCAATGAGGATGCAGCAACTACGAATTATGGTAATTTAACTTTTCTTGCTGTACGAGAAGCATACCCAGGATACAATGAAGTCATGAGGTCGGCACTTGAATTTGGCATATCTGCTTTGCCTGGTGGTGCTATTCTTTCCTCAGCTACTTTGCAGCTTTATTATTATGCCTTGTATAACCTTACTGACGGAGTAGGTAAGACAATCTGGGCATATAAACAAACCCATCCTGATTGGGTAGAACTTGAGGCTACCTGGAATATCTACAAGACAGGCTCTAACTGGACAGCGACGGGTGGAGATTATGTAACCTCAAATCCTGCTGGTGGTAGCACTACTGTTCCTGCATCCTACAGCTGGATGTCGTGGAATGTTCTGGCTATCGTGCAGGATGCCTATGACGGAAGTATTGCTGCCGAGTTCCTGATGAGGTTTGCTACAGAGAGTGTTGCCTCTGACGTACGCTCAAATCCCCGATGGTATTCTAGGGAATATACTACTGATACCTCCCTTTGCCCTAAGCTGGTAATTGAGTATACTGTAGAGGCCAATGTTACTGTAACCCCTGGTGTGATAGTATTAAGTGATACTGAGTATATTCCTGTATTAAAAGAGGTTACTACGCCTACCACTCTAGCCCTATCGTCAACCAAGTATGCCTCTATTCTAGGAACAGGCGTAATACCCTCCGCCCTGGCATTATCATTAGCGCTCAATAATAGTATAACTGGGTATGGCTATATCCCAACAACACTGGCGCATACATTAACAAAATACATACCTGTGCTTGAAGAGGTTACGACTCCAACCTCAGCATCATTAACCCTTTCAGCTTTTATGCCCGTTTTGGGGTTTACAATAATACCAAGTATATTAGTACTTGTAGATACTGAATATGCTCCCGCCTTAGATTTTGGGGTGATACCTGGAATTTTGTCTTTGATTCTAACCAAATATGTACCTATTATAAGCCAGATTCGTGCCATTAGGAAACGGAACTATTATATTGAAGCACCATTAACTGGGCAGTTTTTTATGATAGGGTTCGTAGATGGGCAAGAAGGTGTAATTTTTGAGGATAAGTAAATGGGAACCATTCATTATGTAGGCGATTCAATAGACCTTAGCTTTGAGATAGTTATCACTCCCGCTAATGCCCCGGCCTTACAAAGTATCACGGTATCCGTATTTAGCGACGAGGGCGAAATTATCCATGAAGACCCCTTGACCCTAGTAGATAATATGGTGAGTTACACGATTTCCCCAGAAATGACTCGACACGCAGGAAACTATGCAGCTATGTTCACTGTAAAACTTGCTAATAACATGGTAAAAACTCACCGCATGTTATTTGCTGTTCTTCCTAGAGGAGCACCTGAGGAGGAGAAAGAACTTGATGTTGCCCAACTAGACGAGAATGCAAATGAGGACACGGTAAACAAAGCTATTTCATCTAGTCTCCGTAAAAGTAGAAGAGCTAACAAGGGAGCAGGAGATGCTATAGATACTGTCTATGAAACTGCTCAAAAGAAGGCTCAAAGATACATTCTTAGATAAATGCCAACAAAAGAACAGTGCAATCTCATATTTGAACGGATAGGCTATGACCCCAGCATTCAGCAAGTAGCTATCCACGATAGTTCTGCTCGAATACGGCTTGTGGCTGGAGGCGAACGGTCAGGCAAGTCCAAGTCGGCGTCTGCTGATTATACGAGTCGCTTCTGGGAGACTCCTCTGCTTTGGCTAGTTGCCGCCGATTACGAGCGCACCAAAGCTGAGTTCCAATATATTCAAGAACATTTTGACAAGCTAGGCATACTTTACGAGGCAACTAAGCAGGTTGACCCTGGCGAACTTGTCGTTTACTCTGAGGGTGCTCTTGTTGCCCGCGTAAACACCAAATCGGCAAAAGACCCACGCAAGATAGCAATGGAAGCCCCAGATGGTATCGTGGTTTGTGAGGCAAGCCAGATTGATTATGAGACCTACTTGCGACTCCGTGGTCGTATTGCTGAGAAGCGTGGCTGGATGCTCTTGTCAGGCACATTCGAGTCTAGTCTCGGCTGGTATCCTGAACTTTATAATCGTTGGCAAGTCCCCAACGATGAGGACGGGGCAGCATTTAGTCTGCCCACATGGAGTAATCTTGCCATTTACCCAGGTGGGCGTGACGACCCCGAGATTCTTTCCCTTGAGCGGTCGTGTTCAAAAGAGTGGTTTCTTGAGCGTTACGGCGGCGTGCCTTGTCCACCTTCAGGACGTGTCTTCGACGAGTTCAGTTCCATGTACCATACAGGTATCGGGGCCGACTACGAGTTTGACCCCAAGGGGCTTGTGTATCTGTGGGTTGACCCAGGTTATGCTACAGCCCATGTCGTCGAAGCAATTCAAGTGCGTGGCGACCATGTATGGGTTATTGACGAGATTTACGAGCGCAACTTGGTTACAAGCGACATCATAAAGGTTGCGAAACAACGACCTTGGTGGAACCGTGTAGTTGGTGGAGCAATTGATGTAGCAGGCACTCAACATCAAGCTATGCCCGCTCCCGCAGAGGTATGGAATCGAGAGGCGGGGGTTCACCTGCAAAGCCAGCGAATCAATATCAGAGATGGGGTTGAACGGATGAAAACCTTCCTGCTTATCAATCCGATTACCAACAAGCCTCTGCTGCATATTAATGCCAAGTGCAAAGGCTTGATTTCGGAACTTGGCGGCTGTATCAACCCGCTTACAGGGCAGACAGCTGTGTATAGCTGGCAAATTGGCAAAGATGGCAATGTGGTCGGGGATGTTCCCGCTGACCGTAATAATCATGCATGTTTTGATTCTGAAACTGAAATTCTAACAGAGAATGGTTGGGTGCATTTCTTGGATTTACCTAAAGAGCAAAAAGTTGCTACTAGGAATCCCCAAGGGTTCATTGAATATCAACTTCCAACAGATTGGTTAAACTTACCATATCAAGGCGAGATGTTGGTAGGAAGGGGTGGAAACTTTGACTTTTGTGTTACTCCCAACCATAATTTGTTTGTAGCGAACCAGTATTCAGTTTCAGCATACAAACAATACAAGAAGTCTAAAAGGAAGGAGCCGCAATTTAATCTAGTTTCTGCTGATTCCCTTCCTTATAGTAGTTGGTTGGGTAGAACAGGAAAGTGGGTAGGACAAGATACTGATGTTGTTGTGACCTCACGACAACATGGAGCAGTACTTATAAAAGCTATTGATTTTGCTCGTTACTATGGTCTTTGGTTGGCAGAAGGGTCTAAAGGAAAACCTAATCATAAGAATAGATATGTTGTTCATATAGACCAAAAGAATAGAAAGGCGGAAGTTTCTGAGATAGTAAGTGCTCTTGGGCTTCATGTAATTACACATACTAACAAGAACGATGTTACACGATACACTATTTCTTGTAAAGGCTTTTACAAGTATTTTGCTTCTCAAGGAGTATCTTGGGAAAAACGAATACCCAGAGAGTTACTAAATAGCACTCCTGCTGTTCTTCAAGCCTTGATAGAAGGATACTTGGTTGGAGATGGAGCAAAAGACAAGAAGGGTTATGAATATGGAGCATCTTGTAACAAGGCACTATTGGGGGATTTTCAAGAGGCTGCCTTCAAAGTAGGACTAGCTAGCAACGTTCATGACTATAGCAAATACCGCACTTACCCAAATAATCATGGAATGTTCCATATATCTTTTTTTAAGCGGGGGGGACAAGACAAGCAGCAAATTACCAGCTTAAAGAAAACACAAGTCTCCTCAGAAAAGTATGAAGGCAATGTCTATTGTGTAACTGTACCAAATGGAATTATAGCTGTTAGACGGAACGGAAAAGTAATGTGGGCAGGTAATTGCAAAGCTCTGACTTATGGATTGGTGAATATGTTTGGTTATTCTAGCACTCAGCGAAGGGCAAAGGTGAAATTCTTTTGAGCTATGATGGATTTCTTTCTACAGCAACAGCTATAGTTGTAGCTTCAGATGTTGACGGGCGTGTCAAGAACGAAGCATCAGAGCTTTCCCACAAACTAGGACACCGCATCGCTGTCTGCGATGGCACAGCCGATGATGTAGAGATACAGGCAGCGATTGATGCTTTGCCTTCTGGAGGTGGCAGGGTTGTTTTAACAGAAGGTTCCTATAATGTTGCATCTCCTATTACCTTATACGGCAAGTCAGATGTAACAGTAGAAGGGCAGGGGTCTGCTACGAACATTATTGCTCCCACCTCTGGTACATTCGCCCGCTTTCTTACAATAGGGGCAAACGGGAGCATATCTTATCGCTGTCACCTCAAGAATATAAAATTCACAGGGGATACAGGTCTTACAGGCACATCTGATGGGATTGAGGTAGGGAGAGGTGGGAACTATGCGGTGGATTGCACTCTTGAGAATGTCTATATCATCAATGTAAAGTCCTCGGCTATTGCAGTCTATTCAGACCGAACCCATGTTATCAACTGCCGAAGTATTAGTAATGGGGTTGACCTTTACACTAGCTCTGCTGATGATGTAGTTATTTGGGGAGGCGTATATAAAGACACTCATGCTTATGATAGTGGTGAAATCTCGTACTTCAATGGAGGCAATAGAGTCAAGGTCATCGGCACACACTTTGAGCAAACTACCAACAATGGAGAGGCAATAGACTGGCGAGTAGTTGATGGGATGCTTCTTGGGGTTACAGTTACCCTTGGTGCTTCATCAGGTAACAATGGGGTAATTATAAATGCAGCAACTACATCAGGCGTATGGGTTGGGGGTAGGGTTGAACATGCAGGCTACACAGGAACTCCTGGGGCTGGGATACAGTGTAATGCCCCAGATTGGGTATTCTCTGGGATAACATTCAAGTGGGATGCGGATACTTATGCAGTCCTGTTGCAAAATAGTGCCACCAGAACAAGAATATCTGATTGCATCTGTTTATCTGGCGCATGGTTTGTCCGTGCTTATGATATTGCTGGTGATATTAGTATAATAAACTGCCATGCCAATAGTTCAAGTGTAACCGATGCTATCAGGATAGATGCTGCCACTGTCAATTTTACTGGGCTAAGAGTTATTGGAGGTTCTTATACTGGGTTGGGTGGCCATGCCTTGAGATATGTTGAAAGCGGGGGCAAAACAATAGGCGATGTTTATGTGGCTTACACAGACTTCAGTGGCAATACAGGCGGGACAATCACAGGAACTCCTACTGGAACAAATATCAAGTACCGAATGATTGAGGGGTACATCACCGAGAACTCAGGCACTGATTCCATCGCTAGCGGACAGACTACAAAGGCAGTTACTCATGGACTTGCTGCTACGCCGACAAGAATTAATATTACTTTTGCTGAGCAAGGGACAAATGACTATGGTAGATGGTGGATAAGTAGTGCAGGAGCTAGCACTTTTACAGTCAATGTCAGTGCTGACCCAGGGGCATCCAATTTAGATTTTTGGTGGGAAGCTAGAGTAAATTAGAGGAGAGGCATGAACACAATAACAATAGGGAATCTTCGCACAATGAGGCGGGAGGAAATTATGGAACTTCTCCCTGCTGTAGTCACATTTGATGGGGAGCCTTTTTTCTTGGCTGCTCCAGCAACAGGCAAAGAGCGACAGTACATTTATATTGGTGACATGCACCCGCGAGTTCAAATCCAGTTACGTGCCAAAGAGGATGTGGTTCGACGGGGTATGACCAAGAAGTAAAGAGGGCTAATGGATAAAGTTAATGACATTGTTAAAGCTGTAGACTCTTTTCGGAACGATACAACCTTCCTTCAGCTACAGGCACGGTGGGAACAGGATTACGACCTGTGGCGGCTCCAACCCTACAATGCGGGCAAGGGCTACTATAGCTACACGACCAACTCGCCTCGGGTGCTAGCTGACAAGCTCATCTCAATGCTAGTAGAGTCCCATCTGCTCATCCGTGTTCCCGATGAAGCTATTCTCAATGAAGAACAACGGAAAGTCTCTAACAATGTGGAACGCTTGCTTTACGGCGCTCTCAATATCAACCACGACATACTTGCGTCCCTTCCCGGGAAGCCGTCGTTGCGGGCAATAAAGGCGTGGTATGCAGTGGTGCGAGGCGGGTATGCTACACGCCCCTATGTGTACAAGAATGACGAAGGCAAAACCATTCCCGAAATCGCAATCTGGGACATTTACAACGTCGCCTACGGGCAAGACAGCAAAGGGGTAGTTTGGGCTGCCCACAAGTACCAAATCAGCGGGCAACAGGCACGAGACCAGTATGACATCAAGGCAGGAACCGCCGAGGTTGAGTGCTTGGATTTCTACGACCGAGAAAAGTACGGGTTAATTGTCAATGGCAAGCTGGTGAAGAAGGGCTTTACGCAACATGGTCTTGGCTACTGCCCCGTGTTCATAATGTTCGTGGGGGCAACACCTCCAGTGTGGCAGAAGAACTACCAGTACACACGCAAGCACATCGGCGAGTCGATATTTGCCAGCAACCGTGACCTTTATCCTGCCATGAACAAGACAATCTCCGACCTTGTTACCCTTGTCCGCCGAGGCGTAAAAGTGCCAATGGGTTTCTGGTCAGCAAGCGGTGACAAGACGCTTGAGGAAGATATTTTCCAAGTAGAAAAAGCAGCGGTTGTCCCACTACAAACAGGAGATAAACTTGAGCCAATCATGACGCAAACCATGCCTGCCGATGCAACTCCCCTTATGAACTGGATTTCGGGGGATGAACAGCGGGGGGGCCTGTCCCATGTGGCTCTGGGTGAGCTCGGGTTTAGACTGTCGGGATATGCAATCAATCAGCTTCAATCTACACTCTCCACCCTTATTGCCCCATTTGCTGAGTGTCTTGAGCGCTCTTACACGTTGGAGTGCACCGAACTACTCAAACAGTATACTAGCAAAGCCAAGCATTTTCCTCCGATGGAAGTTTATGGGCGGACAAGTAAGAACCAAGCATTTGGCTTCCCGACCCCCATGTTTATCAAACCAAGTGATGTAGATGGAAAGTGGCGACTTGAAGTTAGCCTTGAGCCTGTGCTGCCCAAAGATGACGCCCAGCGCTATCAACTGGCTCAACTCGCCCGAGAAGGAATTGTCCCACTACTTGCTGACGAAACAATTAGAACCGATGTTCTAGGAGTGGAGGACGCTATGCTTGAAGCTGAGAAGATTGCACGGCAATGGGCGGACAACCTGCCGCTCAACAAGTTGTGGGATGCCTACATAGCCTACATAGCCGACGGCAACCATGACAAAGCGATGAATGTGCTCAAAGAGGTGCAACGCCTTATGGGAGGAATGATGCCTCCAGCACAAGGTACAGCAACTGCTGAACGAACTGCAACAGAACAAGAAGCAATGGGGACACCTGGTGCTGGTATTCCTGCCCGCAAAACGGGGCTACCTTCATCAGTGACTCCGCCCGAAGCACAGGGCGGGATGCCGCCAGGAGCGCAAAACGCCCAGCTTCCATTGCTTGCAACTGAGGTAATGTAATGCCAGACGGAGAATATAATCCGCAACCTTTAACCGAAGCTGAATATCTAGCACTTGTCAAGCAAATGCTTGATATGCGTGTTCAGAGCCGTGAGATAGACCAACGGATAGCTGACACGCTCTATGTAAATGAGCAGCAGGCCATCGCCCAGCAAAAGGCAGACCTGTCTACTATTGGGCAGACAGCTATAGAGTCAGGGCTTGAGGTCATTGGCCAAGGTGTGTCTGGTGTTGCTAGCCTAACTAAACTGCCCATGTTCAATGATGTGGTCAAATGGATGGGTACATTCCCTGAACTTGAACGGAAAGCCTATGAGTTACAATCTATAGCAACAATGGAGCAGGGCTGGTTTGAAATCCTGCGCGCGCAGGGTGGAGCAGAGACTGCCGCAAACCGAAGAGCACTCGCTGAGTTTCAAGCACGAAAAGCAGTTGAAGCAAAGGCTCCTCCAACAGCTCCCCCTCGCGAACCTGTGCCAATTACACCTGAGATACCTTCTCCTACTGGTGCTTATCAAGAAGCCTTGAAGGGCTTACCTTATGCCGCTCAACGATACTTTGCAGGGCAAGGCGAGGAGGTTTACTCTGAATTTGAAAAGTTGATGCCAGGAGCACGAGAGGCTTGGTGGCAAGCAATTAATGTGCAACCCCAAAATATTGGTGGTATAGTAGCTGCTGGGCAGAGAACAATGCTGGAGCAGGCTCAAGCGAAAGTTGGGCAGGCTACTGAGGCGCAAGCGCAGTTAAAGTCTTTAACCTCGGGTATTTTCGGGATGCCTTTTTTCTCGTTGCCGCAACAGCGCGAGTTGACCCCAACCGAGCAGTATCTCCGTGAGGTGGGAGAAGGAAAATCTAGGGCGATGGCTGAGGTAGGCGCGCTCCAAGAAGAAATGGCAAAAGGGACTACACGCTTTGCGACTGGCGACTTGATAGTAAATCGTGCAGCTCCTGACCCTTGGGAAGAATACCTCAAAACTGGCAAGTTCCTGCAAGCATGGCGGAGACTTCCAGCACAAGCTCGAGGGCTTTACACTGGGCAGTATAAGCCGCCCACGAGG
>Ga0180008_1001899_pt1 | contig 12078 bp, 5 predicted proteins | sample MM_PW_MetaG_FD_121121 | JGI IMG/M metagenome (GOLD analysis project Ga0180008, IMG submission 121121) | Groundwater microbial communities from the Aspo Hard Rock Laboratory (HRL) deep subsurface site, Sweden - MM_PW_MetaG | ecosystem: Environmental > Aquatic > Deep subsurface > Groundwater... | reverse complement strand
GTGCGCCTGGACCGCTCCCTGCACCTCACCGACGTAATGGTCGAAGGAGAAACCATTGACTTCAAAAATGCTTGAAGAGGCCCTGTCCTCCTGTGAGGCCGTCGCGGCCCAATTGCAATGCCTGGACCCAGTGCTGGCCGAGGTCGCCGGGCGCCTGCGCCGCCAACCGCCGCAAGTGGCGATGACCGTCGCCCGTGGCAGTTCGGACCACGCCGCCAGTTACTTCGCCTACCTGGCCATGCAGCATGTGGGCATCCCGGTGGCATCGTTGCCGATGTCGGTGGTGACCCTGGCGCAAGCGCCGCTGAAAGTCAGCGGCCAGGCGGCGTTTGGCTTTTCCCAGTCGGGGCAGAGCCCGGACCTGGTCAATAGCCTGCGCGTGCTACGCAAGCGTGGCGCATTGAGCGTGTCGATGGTCAATGCCGAAGACTCGCCCCTGGAGGCCGCCTGCGAATTCCATGTGCCGCTGTGCGCCGGCCCTGAGCGCAGCGTGGCCGCGACCAAGAGCTTTATCGCGACCCTGACCGCCAGCGCCCAGTTGATCGGCCACTGGAACCAGGAAGACGGCCTGCTCGAAGCCTGCCATGCCTTGCCGGCCGGCCTGCGCGAAGCGGCGACCCAGGACTGGAGCCTGGCCGTCGACGCCCTGCGCGATTGCCAGCGCCTGATGGTCATCGGCCGTGGTGCCGGGTTTGCCATCGCCCAGGAAGCGGCACTCAAGCTCAAGGAAACCTCGGCGATCCAGGCCGAAGCCTTCAGCAGCGCCGAAGTGCGCCACGGGCCGATGGCCTTGATCGATGACAACTACCCGTTGCTGGTGTTCGCCCCACGCGGCGCCGAACAGCCCGGCCTGCTGACCCTGGCCGCAGAAATGCGCCAGCGCGGCGCACGGGTGCTGCTGGCCGCTCCCGACGATATTGCCGAACGCGACCTGACCTTGAGCCGCGCCGAACACTCGGCCCTGGACCCGATCCTGGCGATCCAGAGCTTCTACGTGATGGCTGCAGGTTTAGCCCAGGCCCGCGGCATGGACCCGGACCAGCCCCGCCACCTGAGCAAAGTCACTCGCACCCACTGAGTTGATTTCCGTCGTTTCCTGATGAGTACCGTGCCCATGCCCGACAATAATAATGACCTCACCCTCAGCGCCCCCCTCAGCGGGCCGGTGCTGACCCTGGGCAACGTGCCTGACGACGTGTTCGCCAGTGGCGCCATGGGCGACGGGATTGCCATCGATCCCCTCAACGACTGCCTGCATGCACCGTGCGCTGGCGTGGTGATCCACGTCGCCCGTACTGGCCATGCCTTGACCCTGCGCGCCGACAATGGTGCCGAGGTGCTGCTGCACGTGGGCATCGACACCGTCGCACTGCAAGGCGAAGGCTTTGCCTTGCTGGTCAAGGAAGGTTCGCGGGTCAGTAACGGGCAAGCCTTGGTGCGCTTTGACCTGGACCGTATTGCCCGCCAGTGCAAAAGCCTGGTCAGCGTGATCATCCTCACCAATGGCGAACAGTTCGAGCTGCGCCCGGTGGCCTTGAATACGGTGAAGGTCGGCGAGGCATTGCTGCGCATCGTGGCGCGTCAACCGCACGCCCAACAGCCCTCGGTGAACGACAGCTCCCAGGCGCATGCCAGCGCACGTATTCGTATCGCCCACCGGGGCGGCCTGCATGCCCGGCCTGCAGCGCTGATCCGCAAGACCGCCCAGGGTTTCAGCAGCCAGTCGCAGCTGCATTTCGCCGGCAAATCGGCGTCGTGCGACAGCCTGGTCGGCCTGATGGGGCTGGGCATTGGTGAGCAGGATGAGGTGCAAGTCACTTGCCGCGGCAAGGATTGCGATGCGGCGTTACAGGCACTGATTGCGGCACTCTCGATCAGCACCGGCGAAGAAGCACACACCCCGGTGACCGTCGCAGCGCGCCCGGTCAACAGCGAGGCGGGCGTATTGCAGGGGGTCTGCGCCGCGCCGGGCCTGGTCTGCGGGCCGCTGTTGCGCCTCAACACCCTCCAATTGCCACAAGACCCGGGCAACCATGTGCGCGATGAGCAATTGCAGCAACTGGACAGCGCCCTGGAACAGGTACGCAGCGAAATCCGCAACACCCTGGAGCACGCCCGTCAGCGCAGGGCCGCCGAGGAAGAAGACATCTTCGCCGCCCACCTGGTGCTGCTGGAGGATCCCACCCTGCTGGAAGCCGCCACCGCCGCTATCGAGCAAGGCAGCGCCGCCACCCATGCCTGGCGCGATGCGATCCAGGCCCAATGCGCGGTGTTGCTGGGCTTGGGCAAGCCGTTGTTCGCCGAGCGCGCCAACGACCTGCGGGACTTGCAGCAACGGGTGCTGCGCGTGCTGCTGGGCGAAACCTGGCAGTTCGAACTGCCGGCCGGCGCCATTGTTGCCGCCCATGAACTGACCCCCTCGGACCTGTTGCAGTTGAGCGCGCAAAACGTCGCAGGCCTGTGCATGGCCGAAGGTGGCGCAACCTCCCATGTGGCGATCCTGGCCCGGGGCAAAGGCTTGCCTTGCGTGGTCGCCCTGGGCGGTGAAGTGTTGGAGGTGCCGCAAGGCCAGCGGGTGGTGCTGGATGCCGCCAACGGGCGCCTGGAACTCACCCCGGACGATGCCCGTCACGCCCAGGTCCACCAGATCCGCGATGCGCAGAAACAGCGGCGCCAGCAGCAACAGGCTCAGGCCCAGGCGGCGGCCAGCACCCGCGATGGTGTAGGCATTGAAGTGGCAGCCAATGTCGCCTCCAGCAGCGAGGCACAGATTGCCTTTGAAAACGGCGCCGATGGCGTGGGCCTGCTGCGCACCGAGTTCCTGTTCGTGGACCGGCGCACCGCTCCCGATGAGCAGGAGCAACGCCAGGCCTATCAAGCGGTACTGGATGCCATGGGCGACAAATCCGTGATCATCCGCACCATCGATGTGGGCGGCGACAAACAACTCGACTACCTGCCGCTGCCGGTCGAGGCCAATCCGGTGCTGGGCCTGCGCGGCATTCGCATGGCCCAGGTGCGCCCGGAACTGCTCGACCAGCAACTGCGCGCCCTGCTCCAGGTCAGCCCGCTGCAACGCTGCCGGATCCTCCTGCCGATGGTCAGCGAGGTCGATGAATTGCTGCACATCCGCCGGCGCCTCGATGAACTGTGCGCCGAACTGGAACTGACCCAGCGCCCGGAGCTGGGGGTGATGATCGAAGTGCCGGCCGCCGCACTGATGGCCGAGCTCCTGGCCGAACATGCCGACTTCCTGTCCATCGGCACCAACGACCTGTCCCAGTACACCCTGGCCATGGACCGCGACCATGCTGGCCTGGCCGCGCGGGTTGACGCCCTGCACCCGGCGTTGCTGCGCCTGATCGCCCAGACCTGCGCGGGTGCGGCGAAACATGGCCGCTGGGTCGGCGTCTGTGGCGCCCTGGCCTCGGACCCACTGGCCACTCCTGTGCTGGTCGGACTGGGCGTGCGCGAGCTGTCCGTGAGCCCGCCGCAAATTGCCGAAATCAAAGACCGCATACGCCACCTGGACGCCACGCAATGCCGGCAACTGAGCCAGGGCCTGCTCAACCTGGGCAGTGCCGGGGCCGTGCGCCAAGCCTGTCAACACCATTGGCCGTTGAGCTGAAAACAACAAGAACAAAGGAGACTCGCCATGTACCAACACTTTATCGAAGGCCTGCAACGCCTGGGTCGTGCGCTGATGCTACCTATCGCGATCCTGCCGATTGCCGGCCTGTTGCTGCGCCTGGGTGACACCGACCTGCTGAACATCGCCGTCATGCACGATGCCGGGCAGGCGATCTTCGCCAACCTGGCGCTGATCTTCGCCATTGGCATCGCCGTGGGCTTTGCCAGGGACAACAACGGTACGGCGGGGCTGGCCGGGGCCATTGGCTACCTGGTCATGGTCTCCACCCTCAAGGTGATGGACAGCACCATCAACATGGGCATGCTCGCCGGGATCGTCAGCGGCCTGATGGCCGGCGCGCTGTACAACCGCTTCAAGGACATCAAGCTGCCGGAATACCTGGCGTTTTTTGGCGGGCGACGGTTCGTGCCGATTGTCACCGGGTTCTCCGCGGTGGGCCTGGGCGTGGTGTTCGGCCTGATCTGGCCGCCGGTGCAGCACGGCATCAATAGCTTCGGCGTGCTGCTGATGGAAAGCGGCAGCCTCGGCGCCTTTGTGTTCGGTGTGTTCAACCGCTTGCTGATCGTCACGGGCCTGCACCATATCCTCAACAACATGGCCTGGTTTGTGTTCGGCAGCTTCACCGACCCGCTCACAGGTGCCGTCGTGACGGGCGACCTGACCCGCTATTTTGCCGGCGACCCCAAGGGTGGCCAGTTCATGACCGGCATGTTCCCGGTGATGCTGTTCGGCCTGCCGGCGGCGTGCCTGGCGATGTATCGCAACGCCTTGCCGGAGCGGCGCAAGATCATGGGCGGGATTTTCCTGTCGATGGCCCTGACCTCGTTCCTCACGGGGGTGACCGAGCCCATCGAGTTTGCCTTCATGTTCCTCGCGCCGTTCCTGTATCTGCTGCATGCACTGCTGACCGGCCTGTCGATGGCCGTCACCAACTTGCTGGACATTCACCTGGGCTTTACCTTTTCCGGCGGCTTCATCGACATGGTTCTCGGCTGGGGCAAATCCACCAATGGCTGGCTGGTGATACCGGTGGGCCTGGCATATGCAGTGATCTACTACAGCGTGTTCAACTACTGCATCCGCCGCTTCAACCTGAAAACCCCAGGGCGTGAAGACATCCAGGTTGCCCAGGCCGAAGTCATGACAGATAACCAGCGCGCCCATGCGTACATCCGCGCCTTGGGTGGTGCCGCCAACCTGCTCAGCGTCGGTGCCTGCACCACCCGCCTGCGCCTGGACATGGTCGACCGTAACAAGGCGCTGGACGCCGGGCTCAAGGCCCTGGGGGCAATGGCCGTGGTGCGCCCCGGCAATGGCGGCAGCCTGCAGGTGGTGGTGGGGCCGATGGCCGACAGCATTGCCGATGAGATTCGCCTGGCCATGTCGTCGTTTGTTGACACCGCACCTGCGGCAATTGCACCGGTGGCCAAGCCCGTTACGGTGAATGCGCTGGAAGCCGAACAATGGCTGAACGCCCTGGGTGGGCGGACGAATGTGCGTCAACTGGAAGCCGTGGCCATGACCCGCTTGCGGGTGGAACTGGGGGATGATTCGGCGCTGTCTGAAACCCAGCTTGTCGCGCTCGGTTGCCAGGGTATACGCCAACTCGAAAGCGGTGTTTGGCACCTGTTGGTGGGCGACAACTCCTCGGGGCTGGGTGAGGCGCTGGAGCGCCTGGTCAGCCGTCCGGCCGATGCCTGAAACGCTCCCAGGCTCTGCGCGGCAGCGGCCAGCACAGCCCGCCTACGTATCTACCGCACAGCCATGCGCATCGCTCCCCATGCTGAGGGCTCTAACCCCCCAGCATGGAGAACGTGCCTGTGAGCACAACATCCCAGACCTTTGAGGGCATCAAAGGTCACCTCAATCAAATCGGGCATCACCTGCTCCAGGTTGAAGCACCGCTACTACCCGAACACACACCCTCGGCCGCACTGGCGTACCTGGAGAAGCTCAACGTCCTGCTGACGTCCTACCGGCAGTTGTATCTGAACCAGAGCCGCCCCCTTTACCAAGGGATAACCCAGGCTGACCTGACCACCCGCGTGGCCACACTCAAGACCACGTTGAACGCCCATCTGCAACAGCTCGATCGCCACCTGCAGATCGACGGCAAGCCACGCAAATCCTTCATGACCTTTGAAGCCGGGTACACCGCCCTGGCCCATGAAACAACCCTCGGCGCCGAGGACCGCCTGCTGCACCCGCAACAGCAGGCCCTGCTTGAGCGCATACCGCTGGGCAGCACGTTGCGCCCGGGGCTGTACGCACTGAACTTGCGCTATCAAGAGCAGACCGTCGAGCTGGCGGGCGCCTTTGTGCTGACCGAAAAATCCAGCCCCATAGCCACCGACCTGACCTCTGCGCTGCCACTGGGCGAGGTGATGCTGTTTACCCCGTCCCAGGGGATCGAGTGCTTCAGTTCCCTGGCGCACGTCAACACACGTCTGCTCCAAGGAATGGACGATACCGAACAACGGCAGGCCTTCATGCACCTGCTGCCGGTGCGTTATCGCGATGTCACACCAGGGGCGATCTGGCCGCTGGAGCTGACACCGATCAGCGAAAAGCCACTGTTTGAGCACACCTACAACGCCCTGATCGACAAACGTACCCAGGACATCGAGCGCGCCCTGAGCCTGGTAGACAACCCCGGGCAGGACGCCGCTCAACTGATCGACGCCCTGGACCGTGCCATCGCCGCCGCGTTGCCGGACATCAGTGCGCGCCTGCAATGGCGCGCCCGATACTTGCTCGAACGCTACCTGCGCCTTGGCGCGCCGGACTGGTATCGCAGCGCCAGCGAATCTCGTCGCACCACCCTTGCCAGTCATCTGGCGAACTACAACCTGGCCCGCCAGGACCTGCTCGACCTGCTGGGCCCGGTCACTACCCCACAAGCCCTGGCCCGCTATCAACTGCTCGAACACTTGAGCGACGAGTTGGATATCCACGACCTGGCACCGGAACACCTGTGGATCAGCACACGGCGCTATGTAGAGCCCATCGGCGAATACGAACAGGAGCGCAACCTGATCGACCTGGCCTTGCGTGGCTTGCATGCCGGTGATGCACTGGCGGGCTCGGATTTCCTGAGCAAAACCACGCTCACCTATCGCGATGCACCGCTGCCCAAGGCCTATCAGGACCTGACACCCGCCTGGCTCGTGCAGATGCTGGCCACTCTGCAGCCGCGTCTCGACTTTGCCGATGCGCAGCAGCAGATGCACGCCAAGCCCGTCGTCAGCCGCGCAATCGAAAAGATGCTTGATCAACGGATCAACGCACTGGCTTACACCGCCATGCTGCAAGGGCACCTCAGCGAAAACGACTTTCAATCAGTGCAGGACTTGCGCGAAGGCACCAACCCCCGCCTGAGCGCAGCCACCCTGTCACTGCATGAGGCCCAGTTGCAAGACATGTGGGTGCTGCGCCAAAGCGACGCCAGCGGCGCGGTCACCCGCTTGCTCCTGTGCACACCCGAGGCACCCCGCGAGCAGCAGTTCCAGGTCTTTGACAGTGAGCTCGCCTGCCAGAACCACATCCTCGGCTGGAGCCTGGACAACGGTACGAAACAGCCGCCGGGCACCCTCACCGACTACCTGATCAAGCGCGTCGCCCTGCGTTTTCGTGGGGCAATGAAGCGGGTCCTGACCGGCCTGAGCTTCAAGTTTCACGACCAGGAATACAAAGAGATCAGCTTTGGCAATATCGGCAGTCATGCCCAATGCCTCCAGGCCATGTCGGCCCATGTGCTGGCGACCCGTCTCGATGACTACGAGTTCAGCACCCCGAGCTGGTATCGCTCCACCAGCACCGATAACCGCCAGACCCTGCTGAAGCTGGCCGAAGACAGCGAGGGTGCGCTGTTTACCTACAATGAATTTCCGTTGTCTGACGCGCAGTTCCCCCGCTTCACCGACTACCTGCATGAACAGGCGAAGAAAAGCCTGAACCAACTGCTGGGACGCCAGCAGAACGATATCGACCCTGACACCGTGTGGGCCTTCTCCCCTCCCGCACTGCTCGGTTCGCAGACCCCACCTCCCCTGACCTACACCCAGTTGTACCGTGACGGCTACGCGGACGGCGTGGGGTTCCTCGACGAGAAGTTTTCTCGCTCGGCCCAGTTCAAAGGCTCGAAAGGCGTGGACCTGAGTGCGCTGACGGCAGAAAACGTCGCCCGCTCGGTTACCGGGATCTGGATCGGCCAGCGCTACATCGACCGGGTCAAGACGCAGTTGCTCAATACCGGCAGTGCGGACTACAACCTGCGGCGCGATGCGACCTTGAGCATCACCCAGCGCCAAATGCAAAACGCCGCCCTGGAGTGCCGGCTGGAAGGGTACATCGCCGGGGCCGACTGGGAGTGGCTGCAGCGCAGTATCGCCAGCATGGGCAGTACTGCCGTCGAAACACGCGGCACCTACGCTATCCATCGCCTGCTGGTGGATGGCGAGTGGGTGATGGGCAACTTCCTCTTCAGCCACAGCGGTTTTCCGACGCTGCTCTACACCCCCAACGCACCGGATGGCATCCGATTTCGCGAGGCCAGGCAGTTCAATTACCTGCTGAAAAAAATCCCCGGAATGGTTGGCTATTTCACCCTGCGGGTCGGCGCCCAATCCCAGACCAGAGTGCGCACCTTCCTCGAAGGCGCCAAGGCACAATTGCCCCACGACCTGACCAAAACCGACGCCAGCCCGGCACGCTATGATTCCACTCATGGGCTAAGCCCGCTGCTGGATCTGCGCCAGGCCCTGTACAACATGCAGATGCAACGCAAGATCGACGACGTACAAGGCACCACCATCAATCGCAACCAGATGATCAGTGGCCTCTTGTGGACCTGCGTGGAGTGGGTTACCGCCATTGCCACCGCGCCGTTCCCCACCCTCAGCCTGAGCCTGGGCATGTTGCTGGCCTTCAAGGATGGCATGCTCGCCCTGCACGCTTATCAGCAGGGAGATACCGGCGCGGCCGTGGAACACCTGATCGGTTACGTGCTCAATAGCGCCGGCGCGGCCTTTACCGATCTGCGCCCGGCATTGGCCTCGCTCAAACAGCTGGCCCGGCCGGCCGCACGCCAGTTCGCCAAGAGCCCCGTCGTTGCGAGCGACGCCTTGAAACTGGTCCAGCCCTTGCAATCGAAGGCACTGACGCTGGCCGACATGCAAGCGATGTTGTTCGAAGGCGAGGCGCTTTGGGCGAAAAAGACCCCGGACCCCATCGGCCGCTATTTGTTGTACCGCCAGGATCCACTCACCGGCAAACTGGTCTCCACCACCCGCGTGGCCGCGCCCGATACCGAAGGGCTCTGGCACCGTACCGGCGTGACTGGGGGGGCGCCCAAGTATGAAAAGCTGCCCGACACGCCGGAGCCACTCAAGCCTTATGAAATACCGGGGAAGTACGCCAGCAAACTGGAACTGGCCATCAATCCCGACATACGGGAGGGGATAGCTCTGCGCGCCGAGTGGGAGTTCGGCTCGCCGGAGGGCGCGCAGGGCAACGTCATCAGAGACCTGGCGCCCGTGCGCAAGGCTTACCTGCAACACGCCGAACGCCTGAAAACAGACGCCCAGAGTTACTTCACCAATCGCCCCCCTTTGCCAGCCCGTACCTCCCCCTTGGCGATTGATGCCGATACGTCATTTGCGCAACTGATCGCCAGCGACACCTTTGCCGGAAACAAGTCCCTGGTCATCGGTGCCATACCGGGTTCCATTGCCGGCAAGCAGCTGTTGATCACCCAGATGGATACCTTGCTCAAGCAAGGGTTCAAGCGCCTGTACATCGAGTACCTGCCCGCCGATCTATTCCGCCTGAAGTTGGTAAAACTCAATAGCGGCAAGTCCTGGCAGCATATCGAACGGCATCTGAAAGTCGTCGACCGGACCTTTGGCTTCGCCGACGACGCCGAATACTCCTACGTCGCTCTGGTACGTAAAGCCCAGGAAAAGGGCTTGAAGGTCAAGGCACTGGACACATCCACCTCCTACCTGCTGGAAGACGCCCTGCAAATGGGCGATACCCCGATGACGACGCCGCGGGATCACGCCACGAGGAACTTCTACTCCAGCAAAACCATCGAGTTGGACGCCGCCGACGAAGCGGATGAGCGCTGGATTGCGCTGGTGGACTCCTCGCGCTTGCGCACCTACAACAACACGCCCGGGCTGGCAGACCTGCAAGACGCCGTTGCCCTGCGGGTGGAGGACATTGGCCCAGGCCAGCCGGTAGGTATCTGGACCGACGAACCCGGTGCCATTGCAGGCGATGCATTGGCCAAGGGCGATTACCGACTGACCCTGCATACCGCGTACAAAGCGCCTGGACCGACAGGTTCCTCTGGCGCGGCCGCTGACACCGGCGTGGCACATTACAGCGATTACGATATTGCCCCCTCCCTCAGGGACAGCATCACTCGACAGAGCACATCACCCCATGGGCTGGACACTCGCTATTTCCCGCAGAACCCGGATCATCGTGACGCATTCCTGGCGTTCCAGGACGCCAGGACCCGCCTGAATAAAGATGCACAAACTTACCTGGCCAGCCATCAGCCGCCCCCCAGGCCCGCGCTGTCCACCCTGGGCTTGCCAAGATCCCCGGAGACGTTGCTGGAAAGCGTGCGTCACAGCGAGTTTTCGGGGCTGATCATCGGCGAGGGGCACCAGGCCCAATCCAGCAAACGGTGGTTGCGCGACTACATGGGGAAACTCAAGGCGCTTGAGTTCAAGACCCTCTATATGGAACACCTGCTGACCGATATACATCAGGCGCAACTGGATGTGTTCGTGAGTACGCAGCGGATGCCAGACACTCTCAAGCACTACCTCAAACAGCTGGATCACGGCCAGATGCCAGGATACACAGGCCAGGATAACTACACCGAAGTCATCCAGGTCGCGGTCCGGCATGGCATGCGCGTACGGGCACTGGACTGCGCCGCCAGCTACAACGTCAAAGGGCTGGGGGATGTGAAGACGTCGCGCAACCAACTGTTCAGCTACTTCGCCTCACAGGTGATCAAGGCCGACCAGGCGGCATTCGGGCCGCACAAGTGGGTGGCCTTCATCGGCAGCGCCCATACCAATACCCACCTGGCGGTACCGGGCCTGGCAGAACTGCAAGGTGCGGTCAGCCTGCAGGTCAGGGACACGGCGCCGGCCCTGGCGCAGAACATTCGCCCCGGCAGTTGGGAGACCGCTGGCGACGGGCTGGGCCCTTACAGGAGTGCATTACGCAGTGACTTCGTGCTGGACGCCGGCGTTGCCGGTACCCGCCCACCCGCACCCTTTGTGCCGCTGGACCGGGCACGCTTGAATCGGCCCGGCCTGTTCCTGATCGAACGCCCGTCGCCCTCGCAAAACAACCTGCTGCATCGCTCCCGCAGCGGGGAAATCGTGTCGACACCGATCAGGGTCGACCACAATGGCCTGTTTTATGTCGACCGCTGGGAACAGATGCAGGGCAAGCGTTTCACCTACGAAAACATATTGATCGAAGCGTTGAAGGCTGAGGTGGGGTTGGTCCCCGCCCCCTAAGCCATCAAAGCTTTGACCCCGGTTTCATGAGCGCAAAAAAACCCGCTGGCCAACCTGGCCCAGCGGGTTTTCTGCTTTGCGCCAGCCAATGAGCTGTAGCGAGTGCTTGTTCCTGACCAAGCGTTGGCAGATTTGCCAACCGGTCAATCAGAAGTCCGCCAACGGCCACACTTCATAAGCCGGCGTCTCATAAGGGTGACTAAGCTTCAACGCAGCAACCACTGCGACGATCAACTCATCCGCCACCACCAGCTCGACCTTCCATTCATCAACCACTTCGACCTGGCCCACCCGCCCGAGAAACGGCTGGCTGCCGTCCATCGGGCGAAACTGGCCACGGCCCGGCACTTGCCAGGCGCAGCTGTCGTAGTTGCCGATGCGCCCGCCGCCGGCCGCGAAGACGGCGCTTTTCACCGTCTCCACATGGCTGTCAGGCACAAAGAAGCTGAGCTTGTACACAGCCTTAGTTCACCCACACGCGAGCGTTGCGGAACATGCGCATCCACGCACCGTCTTCGTTCCACTCTTCAGGGCGCCACGAGTTCTGCACAGCGCGGAACACCCGCTCCGGGTGCGGCATCATGATGGTCACGCGGCCATCACGGCTGGTCAGCCCGGTGATCCCGCGCGGCGAGCCGTTCGGGTTGGCCGGGTAGTTTTCGGTGACCTTGCCGTGGTTGTCGACAAAACGCAGGGCCACGGTGCCGGACAAATCGGCTTCCAGCAGTGCTTCCTCGCTTTCGAACTCGGCATGGCCTTCACCGTGGGCAATGGCGATCGGCATGCGCGAGCCGGCCATGCCTTGCAGGAAGATCGAGTTCGACTCCTGCACCTGCACCATGGCCACACGGGCTTCGAACTGCTCGGACCGGTTGC
>Ga0180008_1001898_pt1 | contig 12079 bp, 11 predicted proteins | sample MM_PW_MetaG_FD_121121 | JGI IMG/M metagenome (GOLD analysis project Ga0180008, IMG submission 121121) | Groundwater microbial communities from the Aspo Hard Rock Laboratory (HRL) deep subsurface site, Sweden - MM_PW_MetaG | ecosystem: Environmental > Aquatic > Deep subsurface > Groundwater... | reverse complement strand
TTCAACTTCAAGTGCCCCATCGAAGTTATGGGGGAGGTGATGCAGAAGGCCATGGCTATGCCGCATGATGCTCCAGCTTCACTTCAATAACCGTGTTGCACTCAGCACCTGCAACCGCCCTGCCTTTAAATTAAAGTAAAACTTATTGTTCGCCGACTCTTTCCTGTCGTAACGCTCATCTGCTTGGCAGTTATTTTGCACCGAGCTAATACCGTTCTCGGCGCTTGCTCTGGTTTTATATAACTCACTTGTGAGAATGATTTCCGCATTGCCCGCTTTAAGCACAAAGCGAAACTGCCCGTCACTGCTATTCGTCAACTCATACCAGCCAGCCATATGCATCTCCGTTATTTAGATTGCTAATGTGCGTGAAGAGTGTAGTCGAAAGAATAAGGCTGGGCGGCGGATAGCAATGATGATCTTCGTGATTGATTGAATCCCGCTGAGTGAACTGCTGAATGGCCAAGGCGAAAAAGCCAACAATAGGCCGGCTATACGAATGCAATCGAACTGACGACAGGGCTAGGAAAGCTTTGCTCACTACTTGTGGGAGAGTGCATATACGTTGTTAGCTACTGAAACTCTCTAGTAGAATGCTGGATTTTTTGCATTCTTCAATGATTTGACTTAGAACTCTCGCATGCAGCTCATCATGTAACTGTAAATATGGGATTAGCTCAAACAGATAAATTTCTGTTTTGCTTTCTAGTTTTATTGCACGCCTCAATTGAACCGTTTCTAATGCGAGCCTTTCTGCTTGACTGCTTAACGCCTCAATTTTCTTAAGAGAGCTCCATAACTCAATGCTTTTGTTTGGTTTGAAGTTTGAAACTAAAAGCAGTAAGTCTGCTGATGTCGGTGAGAAATCTGTTTGCGGTTCTAATGTTAATTTTTCTTCACGTAGTCTGACTAGTTCATTTGCGACGATTCCGAGATTTTGATTCGCTATCCTTGCTGTTTCATCTATTGCTGCTCGGATTATTGAAACAACCTGCTCGTTTTTCTGTTTTTGTTCCACGGCACCAGTAACGCGGTACCAAATAGCACTTCCCGCTACGCCAACGAGGATACCTATGACTTCTTTTTGGCCCCAAAACTCAATGAGTGATGTGAGTGCAGCCAAAGTTACATTTCCTAGATTTTCCAATTTTTAAGTCCTTTGGCCTGGCTACGGATTAAAGAGAAGAAGCTAACTTTTGGTTAAGGTGCGTGCTTTGCGCGAGCGGTAGGTGATGTGTCGTCTGGCGAGAAACATCGCTGTTTCTCGCCGCGAACGGCAGCACGGCGTTTGCTTTAATCCGCGCGTGGTTGCAGTACCAGCTGGCTGCGGCTGTTGGCTTTGATCGCTTCGGCATCCAGGTGCATGGGTACGTACTCACCGCGCATATAGCGCTCGGCTTGGTCTTTGTAGTGCTTATCGAACAGCACGCCGCTCTGGCCGACCGGGTTGATGCCCAAGGCGCTGCTGGCGTCGGCCATGTCGATCAGGCGGCGGGTTGAGGGGCCGTAGACCACGGACCAGGGCGCCGGGCCGATGGGTTGCGAGAGGTTGTTCGGCGTTTCATGGCCGCCCGGTGCGGCGAATGGGCCGACGTTGAATAGCTTATCCAGCGGCTTTTGCTGGCCCAGCGGGTGGCTGTGGGTGAGGGTGTGCACGTTGCCCCAGGCCCATGTGCTCGCGTCATTGCCGAGGGTGCTGCGCAGGTGGGCGAGGCTGGCTTGCCAGGCGGCCTTGACGGTATCGGCGCGGCTTTCCACGGCGTCGCTGCCGCGTTTGTCCCACCACGGCGATGTGGCGTCGCTGGCCAGGCGCGGCAGGGCGCTGTCGAGTACGCGGGTTTGCAGCAGCGTGGCGAAAAAGGCCTCGCTCAGCTCGTCGGCCATGGCCTCAACCGTCAGCTGATATACCAGTTGGTTGAACAGCGTGGCGGCCGTGGCGTCGAGGGTGTGCTGGCCATCCCAGCCCAGCAGTTGCTCGACCAGCGCTTGCTCTTCGGCATCGCCTGCGGCGGCGCGCAGGTCGGCGGCCAGCGGCGTGAGCAGGCGTTGTGGGTAGCCGGTGCCGGGTTCCAGTTGCAGCGCCTGGCTGTTGTTCAGGTCCCATTTCACGCTGTTATCGCTGAGGCGCTGATTCAGGCGTTGGCCGCGGTCGGGCAGGTTGTAGTAGCCGGGAATCGCCATGCCGGTGGGCGACACGGGCTGGTAGTTGGCCGAGACGATATAGCCGCGCGCGGGGTTCTCTTCTTGCGGGTTGGCGCTGAAGGGGAAGTAGCCGTCTTTCTCCGCTTCACCGCTGGCGCCGTCGAGGATAAAGCTCGGGTTGACCCCGGCTGGGCGACGCGGCAGTTTCGCCGCAGCCCACCAGCCAATGTCCCCGCTGGCATTGGCCCAGACAATGTTCAGGCCTGGCGACTCGATGTTTTCCACGGCGGCGCGTGCCGTATCCAGGCTGTTGGCACGGTTGAGCTGATAAAAGCCGTCGAGGATCGGGTTGTCGGTTTCGAGGAACGCCCACCACATGGCAATCGGTGTGCTGCCGGCGGTTTCACCCAGGGCGCTGTTGATGATCGGCCCGTGCGGCGAGCGGCGAATGGTCAGGCTGACCGGTTCGGCATCCTTGACGCTGATCTGCTCTTCGCGGCTTTGCAGGTCGACCCACTGGCCGCGGTACCAGACCTGATTGGGGTTGTCCGGGTTGGTTTTTTCGGCGATCAGGTCGAGGTCATCGTTCTGGAACATGGTGATGCTCCAGGCAAATTCGTTGTTATGCCCCAGCGAAGCCACCGGGTTGAGCGCCTGGTGGTGACCGTACAGGCTGAAACCCGGGTAGCTGAGGTTGGCCTCGTACCACACCGACGGCACGGCGAAGCGAATATGCGGGTCGCCGGCCAATAGCGGTTTGCCGCTGGCCGTGCGGCTGCCGGATACAGCCCAGGCATTACTGCCTTCAAACTGCGGCAGGCCGGCTTCTTCCAAGGCGGCGAGGCTCAGCTCGGCGATGGCGTTCAGATCCTGCCAGTCGCCAGCGGCCAGTTGTTGCCCCACCACGCCCTGCGGGTGCCAGTCGAGGTCGAAGACCTTGAGGTAGTCCGCGCCCAGCTGATCGCGGATATGCGTCAGCACCGGTTCTGTGCGAAACGCCGCGGCGAAGCTGTAGGCCATATAGCCTGCAACGCTGAGGGTGTCGGCGGTGGTGAAGGGGCGTTTGTCGATGCCCAGAACATCGAACTCAATCGGCGCCGGATGGTTGGCCTGGTATTGGTTGATGCCGTCGAGGTAAGCCTGCAGCGCTTTGCTCGCCGTGGCGCTCATGTCCATCTTCGCGGCGTAACGGTCGGCATGTTCACGGATGCCCAAGGTGCGGAACAGGCGGTCGGTGTCGACCAGTTTGCTGCCAAGAATTTCCGCCAGCTCGCCACGCGCCAGGCGGCGGAGAATTTCCATCTGGAACAAGCGGTCCTGGGCGTGCACATAACCCAGGGCGCGGTACATATCGGCCTCATTTTGCGCCTGAATATGCGGTACGCCCCGCTCGTCGTAATCAACCGTGACTGCCGCCTGCAGGGCGTTCAGCTGCAGCTCGCCGGCACGTTGCGGCTGCTTGCTGTCGATGTACCAGTAAGCGCCGCCAGCAGTGGCGGCAACGATAACGGCCAGGGCAGTCAGGGTGCGTTTCATCGGGTGTTCCTTGTTTTATAGGTTTTATCAGCGCTGCCATTGTGCGGGCTGCCGGGTGCGCAGGCATTGACCAAATAGAGCTGGAGTGAAAGTCTTTGGTCAATTGATGGGGTTTATATGAAGCACGATCCGCATAACAGCATTGCCAGCACGTTGACCCATTCCTCGACCCTGCGCCGCCTGCTCTATGAGGCCTTGGCCGCGCTTGGCCTTGACCCAACCGACACCTACCGGCAGGCCTATCAGGGGGTGGTCTTGGCGCCGCCGCTGCTCAATGCCCGTGAAGACCACGACAATGCGCCGCGCTTCTGGCAGGCGCTGGAAGGTATCAGCGGTGATGTAGATATTGGCCTGCACCTGGGCGAGACCATGCAGCCGCGGCCGATGGATGTGGTCGGCTACCTGCTGCTGGCCAGCCGTGACCTGGGGCAGGCGTTGGAGAGCTTTGTGCGCTTTCAGCACATTCTCTCCGGTGGCTTTGCCGCGCGTCTGGAGCTGGAGGGTGAGCAGGCGCGGCTGATTGTTGACCTCAATTACCGCGGCGTTGGCTCGTTGCGCCAGCAGATGGAGTGCCTGGCGTTGCTGCTGCAGAAGATGTTGGCGAGCATTAATAACGACGGCAGTTTTCATCTGTCGGGGCTGGATTTTCGCCATCCCGCGCCGCGTCGGCAAAGTGAGCACCGGCGCTTGTTTGGCCTGCTGCCGCGCTTTGCCCAGGCCCACGATGCGCTGATTTTTCCGCGTGCCTGGCTCGGCCGGCCGTCACGCAGCGCCAACCCCAGGCTGTTTGCGGTGCTGTGGGCGCAGGCTGAAGTGGAGTTGGCGGAGCTGCAGGAGAACCAGTTGCTCAATCGCGTGCGCTACTGGCTGGAGGTCAACCTGGGGGTGCAACTGTGTGCGCTGGCGCATTGCGCCAAGGCCCTTGGATTTAGCGCGGGGGCGTTGCAGCGGGCGCTGGCTGAGCAACAGCAGAGCTTTCGCCAACTGCACGATGAAGTGCGCCGCCTGCGCGCGCAAAGCCTGCTGGAGCAAGGGCTGGCCATCCGCGAAGTGGCCCGCGCCTGCGGCTTTGCCGAGTTGTCGCCGTTCTACCGCGCCTTCCGCCGCTGGCAGGGCGACACGCCGCAGGCCTATCGCCTGTTAGCGACTGACGCGGAAGCGCCCGCTCAAACGGCTCAAGCGCTGCGCTAGCTGGCTGAGTTGCTGGCCATCGTTACTCAGCCTTTGCGCATCGGCGAGGGCTTCTTCGGCCACTTGCTGCACGCTGTGCAGGTGCTGGCTGACTTCCGCGCTGGTGGCGGCTTGCTCGTGGGTGGCGGCGGCGATCAGCTCGTTCATTTGGGTGATGGCGTTGATGTCTTGGGCCACAGCACCGAGCAACTCGGCGGTGGCCTGGCTGTCCTGCACGCAGCTGCGCACGCTGTCGCGACTTTCCTGCATGGCGGCGGCCGCTTGGCGGCTACCTTGCTGCAGGCCGCTGATGATTTGTTGGATTTCAGCGGTAGACAGCGCGGTTTTCTGCGCCAGGTTACGCACCTCATCCGCCACCACGGCAAAGCCACGACCATGCTCGCCGGCGCGGGCGGCTTCGATCGCGGCGTTGAGGGCGAGCAGGTTGGTTTGGTCGGCAATCGAACGGATCACTTCCAGCACCTTGCCGATTTGCTCGGACTGCGCAGCCAGCGCCTTCACCTCGGTTTCAGTGACGTCGATTTGTGTGGCCAGTTTGCCGATCTCGCTGCGCACATGGTTGACCGACCGGCTGCCCTCGGCGGCTTGCTGGTTGGCGGTTTGGGCGGCGGTGGCGGCGCCATCGGCATGCCCGGCGACCTCATCAATAGCGGTGCTCATCTGCAGCATGGCTGAGCTCATGTAGATGATTTCACCTTGCTGCTTGTCTGCGCCGGTGCGCAGTTGGTCGGTGGCCTGCAGCAGGCTGTCACCCATGCGTTGCAGGCCTTGTGTGTCTTTGATCACTTCACCGACCAGCTCATCAAGGGTGTCGAGAAAGTGGTTGAAGCCTTTGCTCACTTTGCCCTGGGCGCTGCTGCGGTAGCTGAGGTCGACCTCGTCATCGTTCTCAGTGAGTTTTTCGGCGGCTTGCATCAGCGCAGCACTTTCAACGGCTTCCGAGTGTGTCTGCACGGCGAGATAGATCAGAATTGCGCTTTCCACCACCACATACAGCGCATGCAGGAAGATGATCGGCCAGCTGCCATTCGGCAGTACCGTGACATCAACACCGCGTGCTTGCAGGGCGTAGAAGCTCAGGTGATGCACGGCAATCACCAGGGCGGCGACCACAATCGGCAGCCAGTCGCGGTAATACACCAGAACGGCCAGCAGCACGAAGATGCCGAAGTGCATTTCCAGCATGCCGCCGGCTTGGTTGATGTGCAGCGCCGACATCACCATAAACGCCGCGCCCATCACGCAGCGCAGCAGGCGTTGGCCGCTGATCAGCTGGTTAAGCACGCTCACTACCGCCGCCGTACCGCCACCCACCAAAAGTGCCTGGCCCCAGGTGCCATGCCAGGCCGCGAGCCCGAGCGAGAAGAGAACCATCAGCCAGAGCACACCCAACATGATGCGATCCGCTTTACGGTAGTGCTGCTGCAGTGGGGAAAGGCTGTTAGGCATGGCGAGAGACTCGAAAGGTTGCGTTGCCGTCGTGATGGGCTGGTAACCGTCACGTGGTGATGTGCTTTTTTAAACGTAATACTTGTACATTATAGTAGCTTTGTACAATTCTTGTTGAGAATTTACAGGCCTCGTATTGAGCAAGCGATGGGCCTTACAACCCCTATATCGACAAATGCAGTCTAGGCATGAACGCGGGTCTGTGCGTTTTTGCAGCGGCGACGACGACTGGCTCCGTCGGCAGCACCTGCATCCGGCAGCCAGTATCAGAGGGATTGCCGGCGTCAGTTGTCCTGCCAGTCGCAGAAGCAGCCGAGCGCCAGGGTATTGCTGGCATTCACCGCGCGGCCTTCGATCAGGGCGTCAAGAATAGGTTCGATAAAGCTGTTGCTTGACGTGCAGGTGGCCCCTTCGCTGTAGGGGCCAAAGTAGGCCAGTTGGCCGTTGCGGTCCCAAACAGCCACCGCCGGGCTGGCCGGAATCTGATCGCTGCCAGGCAGTGCGGCCAGTGGCTGCAGAGCGCTCAGGGTGCTCGGCAGTTGGCCTTTGGTATTGGGCTTTTGTACGGCATAAAAACTCACGCCTTGCGGGCCAAAACGTTCGGTCAAATCGGCCAGGTGCTGCTGGTTGCCGATATTGCACGGGCAGGTTGGGTCCCAGAAGTGCACCAGGCGGATCGGCCCAGGGCCGGCCAGCTCGTCTGGTAGGCGCAGTTGTTCGCCATAGAACAGGGCGGTCTGGTCGCTGAAGCTGCGCAGGTAGCGCGCCTCGTACCACCAGTAGGCAACAAGCATGGCGGCGGCCCAGAGCAGAATCAGCAGGCTGGCGAGTAGGGTGTTGCGCGAGGGTAGGGTCATGAGCAGTCTTCGTTAAACAGGCGCGCAGCTTGCCATGGCTGGCGCGACAGCAGAATATCGGCCACCGGATAAAGCCGCTCCAGATGCCCTGCGAGTGCCCCTGTGTGATTGTTGGAAGCCCCATGCCAGAGCCGTTTCAGCCGCAAAACCTGATTGCCAGTCTGCGACCCTTGGCCGCAGCGCATTCGCTGTCGTCAGCGGAGCAGGGGTATCGGCAGTTCTATGGCTTCAGCGATGCGTTGGCTGCACGCACCTGCATGGGTTGGTTGCAGGCGGGGGGCTATCAGATTGCCGCGCAAGCGTGGTGGCCAGAGCAGCCGCGCGCCACCCTGGTGCTGCTGCACGGTTATTACGATCACGTGGGACTGTATCGGCATGTGATCGAGTGGGCGCTGGGAAAAGGCTTTGCCGTGCTCGCCTGCGACCTGCCAGGGCATGGCTTATCCAGCGGTGCGCGCGCCAGCATTGGTGATTTTGCCGAGTACCAGACGGTGTTGCGTGCGCTGCTGGCCGAAGCGGCTGAGCTGGCTTTACCGCCGCCCTGGCACCTGTGTGGGCAGAGCACGGGTGGGGCGATCCTGATTGACTACCTGCTGACGGGTGAGCCTGTCGCGCAAATTGGCGAAACCATCCTGCTGGCCCCGCTGGTGCGTCCGCGTGCCTGGGGTTGGTCGCAGCTGAGCTACCGGGTGATGCGCCACTTCGTCAGCGAGATTCCCCGGCGTTTCAGCGTCAATTCCAGTGATGCGGCGTTTATCGAGTTCGTTCATCACCACGACCCGTTGCAGCCGCGTAATTTGCCGACCGCCTGGGTTGGGGCGCTGAGCCGCTGGGTGCCGCACATTGAGGCGGCGCCGCGCAGTACGCGCAGCCCGTTGATCGTGCAAGGGGAAGCGGACATGACCGTGGCCTGGCGGCATAACCTCAAGGTGTTACAGGACAAGTTCGCCGCGCCGCAGATCCTGCGCATGCCCGAAGCAGGCCACCACCTGGCCAATGAAGCGCCGGCATTGCGCCAGCGCTATTTCGACTTTCTCAGCCAGCGGCTGTGCTAGATACCGCTGGGTGCCGGGGCCAGGTTAGCTGTGCTCTGGCCTACGGCCAGACCATTACGGATGGCGGCCAGGGCGGCCTGGTAATAGGCTTTGCCGGCGTCTGACTGGGCAAAGCTGACGAATTCCTCCAGCTCGGCATCACTCAGCTCGCGGTAAACATGCAGCAGGGTGTTGTCCAGATCGGCGCCGATTTGCTCCATCAGGCGCTGGCGTTGACTGTTGAGCAGGGCCTGCGCGCTGTCGCCACCGAGCAAGCCAGGGAGCATCTGGCTGAGGCTGTCGGCGGCCACGCCAGCGAGTGCCAGACTGACTTCGGCACCGGCCTCCTTGGCGGGCAAGGCCTGAGCCAGATGACGGATCTGTAGGCGTCGGGTGGCGCTGGCGTCGCTGCGCGGCAAGCCGTTGGCGTAGCGCGCCAGTTGGTCGCTGCGGGTGGCGAGCAGTTCGGCATCGACAATCTTGCGGCCCACGGGTGACTGGAAAAACTGCAAGGCGGCGGTGGGTTGTTCAAGGTTCTGACGCAAGCCCTGTTGCGCGCGCTGATCCACGGCGGCAGCGGCAAAGCGCTGGTTGCTGTTATTTACCAACGCCTGATGCACCGCCGGCGGCAAGCTGCTGCGGTAGCGTTCCTGGGCGGCCTGCAAGGCGTCGCTGAAGTGCATGCGCTGCTGCGGCCAGCCGGCCGCCTGATACAGCTGCAGGTAATCATCCGCCAGGGCGGGTAGGCTCAGCAGCAGGGTTAGAACAACGGCAAGGGCGCGCATAGTGACTCCATTCGTGGGGCGGCTATTTTCGGTGTGCATTAAGAGCTTGTCGAGGTCAGTCAGCGGGCTGCTAGAATCGCAAACCTGTATCTAGGCAGGTACTCATTCCTTCGGGGCGATCCTTGAACACCTGCTCATCTAACGACCTAATCGCCCGTGTGGCGTGCATTATCGATGACTTGGCCGAACGTGGCTGGTCACTGCAAACACACTTCATTGCCCCCACTCTGACCCTTGAACTGGCCGAAGAGTGCCGTAAACGTGCGGCCGCCGGCTTATTGGTGCGGGCCGGCGTCGGTCGCAGCGCCCTGGCGGTGATCAACGAAGGGCTGCGCGGTGACCATATTCAGTGGTTGGAGGCCGGGCAAAACCCCGCCTGTGATCAATACCTGGCGCTGATGGACGGCTTGCGCCAGGCGCTTAATCAGGCGCTGTATCTGGGGCTGGAAGATTTCGAAAGCCACTTTGCCCTGTATCCGCCGGGGGCTTACTACAAAAGGCACCTGGACCGTTTTCGTGATGATGACCGGCGCGCGGTGTCGGTGGTGTTTTATCTGAATGAGCAATGGCAGGCTGAGCAGGGCGGTGAATTGCGCCTGCATTTAGCCGACGGCAGCCACCATGATGTATTGCCTGTGGCGGGCAGCCTGCTGGTATTTCTCTCGGCAGAGATGCCCCATGAAGTGCTGCCGGCAACCCGCGAGCGGCTGTCACTGACCGGCTGGCTGCGTCGCCGGGGTGCCGGGCCGCTGTAACCTGCAGGGTGTGAGGGTGTTATGCAAAAAATTCTGGTGAGTCGCTGCCTGTTGGGCCAGCGCGTGCGCTATGACGGCGGTGCCCATCGCCCGTTTAGCCTGCTGGAGCGTTGGCAGGCACAAGGCCGGGTTGTGCCGCTGTGCCCGGAAGTGGCCGGCGGCCTGCCGACCCCACGGGCGCCAGCGGAGATTGCCGGCGGTCAGGGCGCGCACGTGCTGGATGGGCTGATACCCGTGCTGACGGTGGAGGGCGAGGATGTCAGCGCCGCCTTTATTGCTGGGGCCGAGCAGGCGCTGGCCTTGGTCGCTCAGCATGGGATTCACATCGCGCTACTGAAGGCGCGCAGCCCTTCGTGCGGTAACCGCGAGAACTACGACGGCACGTTTAGCGGCACCAAGGTGGTCGGTGAGGGTGTCACTGCGGCCGCTCTGCGGCGCATGGGTGTGCAGGTGTTCAGCGAAGAAGAGTTGCCCGCTGCCGAGGCCGCGTTATTGGCGTTGGAGCACGGCGCCGGCGGAACAATCGAGGCGGGCTAGGGTCGACTTCAGGGCATTCACCTAAAGGAGTCACTATGAAAGCCTTAATGATTGGGGTCGGCCTGTGCGCCACCCTGCTCGGCGCCGCGTCGTCGGCCTGGGCGGAGATGCCACGCAGCGCTGCGCCAGCGGATGCCTCGGTGTATTTCATTGAGCCGGCAGACGGCGCCACGGTTGATCAGACATTCACCGTTAAGTTCGGCCTCAAGGGCATGGGCGTGGCCCCGGCGGGTGTCGATGTGCCGCACACCGGCCACCATCACCTGCTGGTTGACCTCAAGCAGGCGCCGACCCTGGATCAGCCCTTGCCGATGACCGACAACGTGCGGCATTTCGGCAAGGGCCAGACCGAGACCGAGCTGACCCTGGCGCCTGGCAAGCACACGCTGCAACTGCTGGTTGGCGACAAGAACCACGTGCCGCTGAATCCATCGGTGATGTCCGAGACGATCAGCGTGACGGTGAAGTAAGGCGTTGCGCCGCACACAAAAAAGGGAAGCCGAAGCTTCCCTTTTTTGTTGTCACAGCCTTTAGAAATTATTTCGGATCTAGCGAGCTAGAGCGAGACAAGGCAGAAATGGCCGAGGGCGCGGAGTTTACTGGCTGTAAATGAGCAGCCCGAGGCCATTTCTAACGCCGTATCGCCGACGCGCAGCAGATCGTGAACAAATTCTTAGAACAGCACGCGGCTACGCACGGTGCCTTTCACATGCTGCAGCTTCTCCAGCGCCAGGTCGGAGTACTCGGCGTCGACGTCGATGACTACGTAGCCAACCTTGTCGTTGGTTTGCAGGAACTGACCGGAGATGTTGATGCCATTTTCGGCGAACACGCTGTTTATTTCGCTCATCACGCCCGGGATGTTGGCGTGGATGTGCAACAGGCGGTGCTTACCTGGGTGAGCCGGCAGAGCCACTTCAGGGAAGTTGACCGAAGACACCGAGGTGCCGTTGTCGCTGTACTTGACCAGCTTCTCGGCGACTTCCAGACCGATGTTGGCCTGTGCTTCGGCCGTCGAACCACCGATGTGCGGGGTCAGGATCACGCGATCCAGGCCACGCAGCGGGCTTTCGAACTCTTCATCGTTGGATTTAGGCTCGACTGGGAACACGTCAATCGCAGCGCCGATCAGGTGTTCATCTTTGATTGCCTCGGCCAGAGCTTCCAGCACCACCACGGTGCCGCGGGCGGCGTTGATCAGGATGCTGCCTTTTTTCATCGAGCGGATTTCTTTCTCGCCAATCATCCACTTGGTGCTGTCGATCTCAGGCACGTGCAGCGAGACGATGTCGCTCATGCCCAGCAGCTCGTTGAGGCTGCCGATTTGGGTGGCGTTACCCAGTGGCAATTTGGTCAGCGGGTCGTAGAAAAATACCCGCATGCCCAGGGATTCGGCGAGTACCGAGAGCTGCGTGCCAATCGAGCCGTAGCCGACGATGCCGAGCTTTTTGCCGCGGATTTCGAAGGAGTTAGCTGCCGATTTGATCCAGCCGCCGCGGTGGCAGGAGGCGTTCTTCTCGGGGATGCCGCGCAGCAGCAAGATCGCTTGGGCCAATACCAGCTCAGCGACCGAGCGAGTGTTCGAATACGGCGCGTTGAATACGGCGATGCCGCGCTCGCGGGCGGCGTCCAGGTTGACCTGGTTGGTGCCGATGCAGAAGCAGCCGACGGCGACCAGACGCTTGGCGCAGTCGAAGACTTCTTCAGTCAGCTGAGTGCGCGAACGGATACCAATAAAGTGCGCGTCGGCGATCTTTTCTTTCAGCTCGTCGTCGGAGAGTGCGCCCTTGAGG
>Ga0180008_1001897_pt1 | contig 12083 bp, 15 predicted proteins | sample MM_PW_MetaG_FD_121121 | JGI IMG/M metagenome (GOLD analysis project Ga0180008, IMG submission 121121) | Groundwater microbial communities from the Aspo Hard Rock Laboratory (HRL) deep subsurface site, Sweden - MM_PW_MetaG | ecosystem: Environmental > Aquatic > Deep subsurface > Groundwater... | reverse complement strand
TTAAAAACCCCTACAGAAATTCAAATCCATCCAGTTGGAAATATGGCAAACCTGCCCATCAATACCGGTTTCCAGAACCGGGCTATATCCAAAACAATCCTTAGTAAGACCTATTCCTGCCATCGTTGGGTCAACTACTGAGAAGGATTGAGTTTGACTATTCCATACCAGCGAGACTGCATGACCATAGACATTGCCTTTTAATTTACCGTCAATTCTACCTAGACCCAATGGCACTTCTCTTTCCTGCATTCCAACAAATGTATATGTCTGACATTTCCAGGAACGGACATTGCTCAAGCAAACCCCGCCGTGATACGCAGGAATACCTTTATGCCGACTCATGGCAACAAGAACTGTGGATGCGTCTATACAATTCCCTATAAAATGCCCTTTTTCAAGTGCATCCTTTAACAACTCCGAGGCATCTGTGTGACATTGAGATTCCCCGCCTGCAAGATCGTACACCATCATGGAAAAAACCCATTCGCTTGCAGATTCTATCCATTCCTTCGGATTCTTGGGATTGTACCGTTCTTCCATTATTGAGATTGCCTGAGATATTTCCGGTTCATTACAATCAAATTCCCCCTCACAAAGCGTGTATTTATCTCTAATATCCTGCGGGACGTTGGCATGATATTCATCCCAGTTACTTAGGCTTCCACAGTCGAGGTAACAATTAATCTCAGTCTCACCAAGTTCACATACCCCATTCCCGCAACTATCATGGGATTTAACACATCCATTACCGTCCTCGCAATATTCATCCCTCTCACAGAACACGATGGTATCCTGGTATTCCCCATTAATGCAGTTTCTAATCAAAGCCCTATATGGGGTGGCACAAATTATCTGCTGCTCTATTCCATAACAGGATTTTTCCATACAGATTCCATCCTTGCAAATTTCCCCAAGGTTGCAGGCCTTGACTATATGAGACTCCCACTTCCCGCCGAGGCATTTGTATTCAAAGACAGAATCTCCTATACATCCCTTGTACTGGTCTCCTTCCGCACACTGGACTTTGATGGATTGAGTTATTCCAAATATTAATGCCACTGCCAATGCGAATAAAATTATGTAGTTTTGGTTTTGAGATGTCATCTTAGTAATTTTTTATTAGGAGCTCTGTTTTATTATATCCATACCCCCCAGTAGCAAATGAATAATTTGTAGTAACCCTTTTAATTTTATAATCCTTAAATTCCTTTCTAACCTCAGGAACATTGTTATAACTCAATAAAAATTTACCTTTCATCCCTTTTACCGCAACAAAGACATCTTTAGGAGTTATATCATGATTGTCGTAAGTAACCTTTGTTTTGTAATATGGGGGGTCAAGATAGTAGAATGTATCTTTGGAATCATATTTTTGTATAACTGTCTTAAAATCCTGATTTAACACCTTTACTGGGTTTAGTCTCTTTTGATAATATCCTGCTTTTGTCTTTATATTCTTACCAGCATTATCCCTACTAAGTGAATTGGGATTAAAACTTTGTCCTCGTGAGCCGTAACTGTGTTTGTTGATATATAAAAATTTATGAACTTTACTTAGTTTACTTTTAGGCTTTTCTTTTTGTAATCTCTCAAATTTATTTCTGTTTGGTTTTAAGTCAAATTCATTAATCTTCTTCACATCAATATCTCTAAAAAATTTATAGAACTCTACCAGATTCTTATCTTTATCATTAATTACTTCCTTCTTTGCAGGGGGTTTAGCAAAGAATACTGATCCACCACCAACAAATGGTTCAACATAGGTTTCATGGGTTGGAATTTCCTTAATGATTCTTTTTGCTAATTTGCTTTTCCCGCCAGGATACCCAAGCATAGGTCTCGTAGTCTTCTTATGAACTTCCTCCTCTACTTTAATCCTCTCCTCGAATCTCCTCCTTTTTTCTACTTTATCATCCTTGATTTTTCTATATTTTTCCCTTTGTTTATCGAGACTCTTTAGCCGAGCTTCCCTATGCTTCTGAGATTCCCTGAACCATCCCTTGCCTTTAATCGGCTTTAACTTTTTTTTCTCTTTTGACATCTTAACAATTTTTACAATTCTTAACAGCAACCCCCCATAAAACTGGTTTTATTTTGGAACTTACCACAAATTGCTTATTTTGATACGCTTGCAGTAACTGCTCAACGGACATCTCTTGATTTCTAACCTGCTGGATAAATTGATATTGTACATGTACCTTTGCCGTTGCTGGTTGATGTGTTCCAAATATAACTCTCTTGTTTTGTACCTGTGCCCTGATGGTGTATATCACATCCTCGCCATCCATTATCTCTATCTCGATTACTTCGTCTATCTCGTTTGGGATTTCTTTAATCACCTTGTTGCCGTATTTGTCACGACTCTCGTATTCAAAAGCCTTTAGTTGTGTTCTTATCTGCTCATGCTGCATGGCGTTTGTTTCTATTACTTCCTGGAGGCGTGTCTGTACATTTTGCATGGTTTGAATTACATTCCTTTCCTGCACGTTTCCATTTTCATGTATCCGTGCCTGAATCTTGTTGTTTACCGTCTGTAATCTGGCATTTGCATTAATCTGTGTCTGTCGCCTCGCTTGAATTATGGCGGTATTTGCTATCTGTTGGGTTTCCTGCATCTGACTGACTTTATGTACTGTATCCATACCCTTGTTTTTCATATATTCAAAGTCTGTCGCATGGTCTTCCAATTCATTCAAACGCCGGTTAATTTTCTGTTCGGCATTAAATGCAAACATACTCTGTACTTGGTTGCTTACCCCTTCCATGAAATATAAGGGGTGGTCTGGCATAAAACCGAATGTTTTAGCCTCCGCATTACTGATTATCAATATGATAGCCAGTATTAAAATTTTATTTTTCATTTTATATTGTATTATTTATAGTGAATTTCAATTCGTCTTTAAGACATAATGTGTTATTACCTATTGGGGCACAGTGTTCTATATAACAAACACAATGAGTTTCCTTATAGACACGTCCTTTATTACATGCCGTTGCATCTACTAGATGTCCCGTGACTTGTTTGCAAAAATCTAGGCATTCTTCATTTGTTAAATTGTTTTCAGGTGGGGGGTCAACTACTAATCCTAATTGCCACATGATAATTCCAACAATCATAACCACAATGAAGACCCATCCGTAAGTCATCAGATACTCCATAGCACCCTGACCTTTCATGTTTCCTAAAAATTCATTTTTTTAATATCTCACCTACTTGGGGTAGGGTAAACACCTAAAACACCACATCCCCGAAGATTACCCGACAACCCCATACGCCCATTGGAATATTTGAGTACATTCTATTAAAATCCACATCACCCCAACCGTCAGGATCATGGACGATATAAACATGAATCCCAACCCTGTTGAATTGACCGTATTAATTCCGAAGATTTTCTTTTCCTTCCTGATGAATTGTGTAAGGATTAAAATAGGAAGCCCTAAAATGATAATTGAGATACTCCCATATATTCCCCATTCCAGCAGGATAGGCTCTGCCTTCTCAGGGACGAATCCAACACAGAACGATAGAACCTCCCAGACGGCACCACCCGTGAAGGCGATTATTGGAATACTTAGGATGTTGGTTTTCCTGCCTCTTAGTATAAGGTCATATAACAATCCTCCAATCAGCATCATGGCTAGACCCTCGCCCATTAAATTCAATCCTATGGGGGATATAATCTGGTCTAATCTAAACAAGATTACCGATAAATTCAATCCCATCAGTGTACCGAAAAACGCCACTGTGGTGTATCCGAACCCTTTAGGTCTCTTTGATTTTTTTGGGGGCATTTTCTTTAACCTCAAACATGGCAAATACATCCTTTAGTTGCCACTTATCCCATTGTTTCAACTTCCTAGTGAAATCGTTCCTTGCCTTAAATCCGAGGGATTTTATTTCTCTCTCTGTGAATTTTGCAGTGATTGCCTTGATATAGTCTTTCTTGGTTTCCATAATCTATTTTTTATCAAATATATCCAACCCAGTCCATATAAAGAAACTTATAGTCCCAAACACTATAATATTCGCCTCCATTTCGTTTAGTATTCCGTTCTTTGTCAAAGCCATCATTAGGCCCAGCAACCAATTACCTATGGAGAAATAGACTATTACTGTGATTACCAACTTGGTTAATCTCTTTTCAAACCAGTATTTCTCTATTTTTGTCCAATTCTTGGGTTTTGGTTTGGATTTCTTACGTGGCATTTTATTTTTGTCCTCCTATTTAAGACAACTCGCCCTTATGACAGAAACGAGTTGCCGAGGGTAATTGCCTTAGACTCGGCAACCCCCTATTTCTTCTTCCTCTTGTGCTTCAGGCACTTGCCAGTGGTCTTACTGACACCGTACTTGCACTTCCTTTTCTTCCTTTTAAAAGCCATTTGTATCACCTCCTAAAATTTTAATTATATTCCAGATCAAAGTCTGCTACGTTCTTTTGTTTTTTCTCACAATTATTTCAGGTACTTCAACAGGTTCACTTCAATCTTGAAGTAGTCCACCATTATCATTGATATAGCAATTGACGCAAACATAGCTGTCTGTGCAGTCAAAAGCATAGCTTGGGTTATCTGTGGAATGTCAAAGTTCACTGCCAGAGGGGATATTCCTGCAACTCCGGGTATAATCAAATACAACAGATTTGCACCTATCATAGTTGGTAGCCATTGATTGAACTTCCCTATAACCCATAATGGTATTATCAAACCCAACGGAATGGCTATGAACCAATCTATAGGCACGCCCTTGGCTATAACAATTGACAACGCTGTTGCAACTGTTGCCATGAACAACACTATTCCCATTGTGAGTTTCCTGCTAATTGTTTTCCTTTTACTCTTTTTTTGTTTAGCCATAGTTTTTCACCTCCTTTAAGCATTGGTATTTATTAAACGCCCCACCTCGGCGATGTCGGATGACTATTCACCGTCTGTTTGAAGGGGTACCCATTGGGCCTTTGCCCTTACCTCTCCCTAATCCCTTTCCTTTACCCTTTGATCTGATTTTTGATTTTCTATCACATTTATTTTTAGCCATTTTTAGTACCTCGCAATCTTTTCAGCTTATCGAAAAAAAATATGTTGCATCACCACTTGCCTTTTCGTAAATATCTTTTTTTAAAACATTCTTATCCCTTAATACTATCATTGCTCTTCCTGCTTGGCGATACCACTCTTTTTTAGACATATCCCTCATTGTAGGCATTAGTTTTATTATTCTTTCTCTACGGACTTCTGTTTTTTCTTTTGGATTCCAAGTAGACCTTATTATATCCCCAATTGCTCCCAATTCAGTAGATTTAATATCTACATGAGTTTCGATTATCCTCTTCCACATGTGACATACTTCAGGATAACTTATGTTTCCTCTAAACAACACTTTTGTTTCCTCTTCACCCCATTCTCCAAGGAATACAGGAGCATTAACTAGGGTGTAATCATTACCTCCAAAAGAGAAATAAGTTATAAAAAAATCCCTATCAAGCGAAGAATAGTCCTCTTTTTTAACCTCTATTGCATCCTCTTTATTTATGTTAGCATTATTAGTGATATATCTAGTTTGCTTCCCCCTAATCCAGTATAACATAGCGGACTCCAAAGTATCTCGATGTTTTTCGATAAGGTATTTCTTTCTTTCAAGTTCTTCACATCTTATTTCATACCGCTCTCTATCATCTTTCTTTTTATTTAGTTTCTTTTTAGATTTTTCCCTATTTTTAGCAAGCCCCTTCAACCTCGCCTCTCTATGTCTTTTTGATTCTCCCTCCCATCCTTTATTTTTTTTCATTTGTTTCACCTCAATTTTACTTATTCAACAACGCACCCCCGCCCAATAGTATCCCGCCTATCGGTGTCGGGATTGCTATGACGAATGTTGCTATTAATGCGTCTAAGGTACTCTCTATGATGTTTCCACTGGTATATAATTCATTGAAAAAGATTAATATGCCTGCAATTATGGCTATGGCGAAACTTACTGCAAGATTGCCTATCACTGGCAATATCATAGTGCCACCTGCTGCCCCTCCAGTTGCGGTCAAGTCGCCACCTATGATTACTATTGCTGATAATGCATCATATCTTTTCAGGAAATTGATGTTCAAACCACCCTTGCTTTGTTTTGGTTTTTTCTTTGGCATTTTAAATTACCTCTATCCTCTCGGATGTTCTTTCATGTAATCTTTTACGTATTTTAGTGCTTGTGCCTTTGATTTGATTTTTGGCATACTTATGGGGGCTTGTCCATGATTGATCGTCCACATTTCTTTATCCATAGGGTGTGGTTGAATTACCATTTCCTTATAAGGTTGACCTTTATAAACTTTTGAACGCCTTTTAGTTTCAAAATATACCCAACCATTAACAGAAACACCTTTTTTCCACCCACTAACAGAACCATCCCTTACAACTCTTCTAACATGTGCCTTAACCTTAACCCTTTTCTTACCGATTTTCTTAGTATGCCCCTTGACTTTTATTCTTTTAACCATCTTAAATCACCATCCACAGGACATACCCCGCCAAAATCGATATAAGCATTGCCATAATCATAGCAACCTCTTTTTTCTTCTTTTTCTTACTTTTTCCGATAATTTCTTTGTATCCCAGTTTGACAACTACAAACATAACCACCAACACCAGGATGAATTTAATCAGGGTATATGTAACATGCAAGGTTTCTTTTACCATCATATTGATTATACACCCTGCATAACAGAACGGGTCTATGAAACTTGTTTTGTAGATGCCTAAATCAAGGTGTGTGGTGCATTGCTCTTCACATGGCTCAGTCTCAAGTATCAATTCATGTTTACATTCTCCATAAACGCACTTATCTATGGTCTTTGGGTTGTTATCATCACAATCTGTATAGGTCATACACTCTGCATCACATACCGTTTTACAATTCCCCCACACATCATTCTCCCAGCAACAAGATAATCCGAATACACAACTTTTGACATAGTGATTTTCTCGACCAGAACAACAATCATAAGGGCACGGTGTCTTTTGCTCTTCGAGAATATAGACGCACGTATTGTCTAATTTACATTCTGCAATATAACCATACCTTGCTGGGCAGTCTAGGTCATTGATGCATTGAACTTGTTTTTCAGTGTACTCACAACAATTCGACACACACATTCCCTCTAAAACATAAGGTGTCCCATCTGGTTTTCTAAACACATTACCAGGACACTGCAAATCAGAAACACACGGAGTCTGACATTCTCCACTCTTAGGTTCACATTCAAATGTTCCAGATTCTATACCACAAATGGGGTTTTGATAGTTACCATAACAGTCTACATTATTACAGCATCCAACATATCCTAAGTCCTTTGTTGGAATTTTATATGACCCACTTGGGGTAGAAATAGTTTCCAACTGATACATCTTGGTGAGTGCAGTATCGCATATCACCTCTTTACCCGAAAACTTACCATCGGTTGGATTATAGACATTTTGCAGGATTGGGCTTATCGGTTTCCATTCAACAATATATGGGATGTACTTTCCGAGCGGTAGATATTCTGCCCCGTCTGGATTGATGTTAATGGTTCCTTCATCACCTCCCAGATATGTACCCACCAACTGACCTAAAATCGTCTTTTGAGTGATGGATTTCCACATGGCTGCCTTTGATTCGTCATAAGGTTGTAATGGATTGAATTGTGTTTTTGTAGATGCGACATAACAATCCCCCCCTCCAGATACATGGAACTTTGCACCGTCTTGGAATCTTTTTAACTCCGCACCGTTCCAATATCCCTGAACAGACCCACTACTAGGATTTGTAGAAATATCCATACAATATTGATTAAAGAGTGTCCCAAACGTGGGGATGGCAGAGCATACCGCATAATAGACTGGATTAAAACAACGTATGTGGACATTAAATTGGTCTCCTTGATTTCCAGTTAATTGTGTTAGTTCCTCGTAATTATTGGCCTCTCCATATCCAACCGATCCATGAACTATTCTCTGGTCCATCCATCCGCATGTTGCCTGATTGACATGGGTTATTTTACAATTTGAACCAAGGCATGTGAAACTTGTAGCCCCGTCTTGATTTAATTGCTTTGTAAATCCGGGTGTCGCCCCAGTTAATTCGCAACCGATAGACCCCCATATAGGTCTATAAATCTGCTCCCCAGCCTCTAATCTAAGCCCTCCGAAATATCCAACCGCCAAAACAGCAAGGACTACCAATGCGATTAATCCAATGTTTTTATTCCTTGGTTTTTTATTTGTCATTTTCTTTTACCCAAAATAATCACTATTACTAATATCGCCACCATGATGATAAATACCATGCTAGGAATACATTTAGCGCCAATCAACATACCATCACATACTGGTAAAGTTGTTGTGGTGGATATGGTCGTTGTAGTTGTGATGGTTGTCATTGTCGTTGTTGGAATCGTGGTTGGCACTGGTCCACCTCCCATATAGAACAGGGAAAATCCACCACCATCAATAACACCCACATAATCAGGCCCGAAGGTATAGCACCCGCCTGAAGCATCAATAGTGCCTATCTTATTCATATTCGAAGGAGTGGATATATCAATTTTGGTAACGCCGTGATGCCATGTGTTGACATACATAACATCACCTTCTATACTCCATTTTGAATCCCTAGAGTTCATCTGATATTCGGCGTACTCCCCGATTTTAACCGAGGATTGTTTAGTTGTGACATCCACAGCGTAAACTCCCTGATAGAAGTCCTGTAGGTAGGCCACGTTGCCATCAACGATAACATCACACACCTTAACCGTGCCTAATGCGTTCTTTGAGATGAATACCGGAGCTTTTGTTCTGTCCTTCCAGTCGTATATGAACAGTCCCTCGTCCCACTTTGCAATATAAAGGTATCCATTATCATCCACGTCCCATCCCCAGTAGCTGCCCTTACCAACGCCCGGACTGGAACTAATCTCGGTAAGGATTTTGTTTTTAATCTGTGATGTGTCATATAATTTCACGGTATCGCCAAACTCAATATATGCCAGATTCTTTTCTGGATATAGTTTTATTGCGGTTCCATACTCGTAAGGATTGATTTCAATAAGTGTCTTTACGTTATGCGGGTCTGAGACATCCACCGCCTTAAACCCACCCCAGCTAATAGCACAATAGAGTATATCCCCGTCAAGTTTTACATCCTGCCCTCTTGACCCCCAATCAAAGAAGGCGATCTCTTGAGTGGACTCATAATTGAAATCAACTATCCTAAGCCCCAGGTCATCAAGGAGGTATCCAATCATTGTATCTGGATTGACATATCCTGCTTTAACTCTCCCGGTTCCGATAAGATAATTTGTCTTGGTTGCAGACGATGTACCGGACATTTTGAAAACATCAACGCCCCTATAATGCACACCCACGGCAAAATGAGAATCATCTATTTTAGCAACATCACGAGGGTATCCGTGGGTATATTCTACGGTTCCTGTCTTTTTAGGATTGTTTTTATCTGTAATGTCTACAAACTCAATATATGCGTCATGTTCGCTCACAATCAAGAGATTATCACTCATTACGGTTATTCTCTTGTAGACTACCTTATCAGAGACATACGTCCCCCTACCTTGCATACTTACCTTGTTAGTAACGTCAATTATGTGGACGCTGTGGTATGACTTATCCCCATAATTTCTTACGACATAAACCATGTCATTTAGAACATCAATGTCCCAAACAAACCCCCCCGTGCTGTAGGATGAAATATAATCTATGCCATTTGAAACATCATAGACTTTTAGAGTTCCCTCATAGTTGACATATAAATTATTGCCTTCACCTGCCATGTTTTGACAGTTAAAATTCGTGGATAATAAAATCTGCGGGCTTAACGGACTGGAAATATCAACAGACATGAGTTTCCCACCGACAGATAAAAATAAGGTATCTCCTAGGATTTCTGCGGATGTGATAGACCCACCAGGATTGAATTTCACACTTTCAAATGTGGTAGCATCAACGATAGTCGCCCCCCTGCTTCTCTGGCAGATCACTATTGCCTTATCATTACTTGCGATGTACTGACCTACTTGGGGACCTCCAAGAACGGTTACACCCGCACCTGAAATCTCCTTGAGTTTTACCATGCTGCCAGGATTGGAAGTATCAAAAGCCATCAAAACATCCCCAGCATTGGCATATAGCCTGTTGGTAGACGTGCTTATGGATTCTGTCGGACCATACGCCCACTTACTGATTAGATTTTCTGGGACATCGCCTGATAGTAACATATCAACATCTGTATGTGCGAGAGGATTGAACCCACAAATTAGAGATATAATAATAGCGGATATGATAATCAATCCAACCCATGCCAGATTCTTATTCTTATGTTTTTTATTTTGTCGTTTCTTTTTTTTCATTTCTGTCTACCTAAGATAATCATCATCACTATCAACGCTCCTATAATAATAAGCACCATTGAGGGGATACATGCGTCTCCAACCATCACCCCGTCACATGGTGGTAATGTAGTTGGTGTTGGGTAGGTTGTTGTGGTGACTTGTTGAGTTGTTGTAGTTGTTAATGGTGTTGGGTAGGTTGTTGTGGTGACTTGTTGAGTTGTTGTAGTTGTTAATAACTCCAAACATCCAGATATACAGGTATTATATGAATTTTCAACCGTACAATAACCGAGAACATTATTTTGATTTGCACAATCTTTCATACAATCAAAATATTCCAAGTTTAGATTTGGTATGCATCCTGGTTTTTGGCAACTCGATTGGCAGATTTCCATATTCTCAAAACTACACACATCTAATGTTGCCCATTGGTCAAAACAGTATGATTTGCATGCATTTCCAAACCCAACCATTTTGCATTCTCCAAGGATTGTTGTTGTAGTTGTTGGTATGGTTGTGGTTGTTGGTTCTGTCGGGCATATCACTTGACAACTTCCATCCCAACACTTTTCAAGGGAGGTGGTACAGTATCCCCATCCCGTCCAAGTTCCATCCGTGCATGTTCTATATTGTGCCCCTTCACATAGATTTGCAGCAGTACATGTTTTATATTCTACCTGTGTTGATTCACCGTTTGGGCATGTTGGTGGTCCAGGACAAGTACCACAATCAGTAGAGCATGAATTGCATGTCTCTCCACAATTACATGCACCATCTGGGCAGTGAATATTACATGAGCAGTAATCCACCGAGCGGGTCTCTTGATATGTTGAACAGTCTACTCTTGTACAAGTTCTTGATGTATCACATCCACTCGACCAAGATTCGCACGATGGGGTGCATGAGATTGTAGTTGTTGGTGATGGTAAAGTTGTTGTTGTTGGAACATAACACGAAGGATTTTTTGTTTGTAATTCCCATTCGTTTATCAAATCTATTTGGCATTCAAGTGGTAATATCCCCTTTTGCCAGTCGTCTATGCCTGTTAAAACTTCCATATCATCAATATAACAATTTCTATTAGTATCATATGTCCAAATATTACAGGATGTAGTAACTAATGAAAACAATAATCTTGATGATGAAACATATGATTTTAAACATTGTATCATCTGTTCATCACTTATTCCATGTTGCTCATGTATATCACCACATGCTCTTATAACATTTGCATTATCACACCTGCTCAAATCACATTCCACGGATGTTGGTACTTCACCCAATGGAACCCAATCCTGCAAAAATGCGATGACTATAAGTATAATCAATCCGACAATACAAATCGGAACAATATCGACATATTTTTTACCTATCTTGAGTCGCCCCCCGAGTGTCCCTCTACTTTTTGCCATTTTATCTCACGTAAATCTACTCAACACACCAATCCCGGCAATCAACCCGCCGATAATCTGCAATGGATTTATCGGCTGCCCACCATCACCATTTTGTGGAATTGTGGTAGTTGTAGTAGGATACGGGAGGGTTGTCATGGTTGTGGTCGGTATTATACCTTCACAATCATAGCACGTCTTTGATATTTCAAATACATAGACGGGTGAGCAATCATATGAAAATCCTGGGAGGATAACTGAGAAATATCCAAAGTCCTCGCATACTAATGGTTTTAGTGTGGTTGATGTC
>Ga0180008_1001896_pt1 | contig 12083 bp, 10 predicted proteins | sample MM_PW_MetaG_FD_121121 | JGI IMG/M metagenome (GOLD analysis project Ga0180008, IMG submission 121121) | Groundwater microbial communities from the Aspo Hard Rock Laboratory (HRL) deep subsurface site, Sweden - MM_PW_MetaG | ecosystem: Environmental > Aquatic > Deep subsurface > Groundwater... | reverse complement strand
TCCGGGTGGCGAAAACGTAAGAAATACTCGTCGAATTGATTGTTTTTTGATCATTTGGCGAGTTTAAAAGTTGCGCTAGGTGGTATGCCGGGGAAATACATGGCTACTTCAGACCATCCCTAATTGTTGCGATGACACCCCGAAAAAAAGCTTATGCGGCAACCCTGCGGAGACAAGCTGCAGTGCAACGGCTTGCGCGGCACCGGCAGAACCGGTAGGCGAACTGAGCAGCTTTCGCATTGAACAAATGGATTGTCCTACTGAAGAAGCGCTGATCCGCGGCAAACTGGAGAAGCTGCCCGAAGTGCAGGCGCTGCAGTTCAATCTGCTAAACCGGACCCTCGACGTCCGTCACGAGCCGCTGTCCCCGCAGGTACTTGTGGAGGCCATTGCTTCATTGGGGATGAAGGCTGAGCCATTGACCGCCGCGCAGGGCACTCGTGTGGTAATTGCGCAAATGGACTGTCCCACCGAGGAGCGACTGATCACCGACAAACTGTCCGGTATGCCGGGCATCTCGGCACTGCGGTTCAATCTGCTGCAACGAACACTCACCATCAGCCATGAGCCGGAGGCACTGGCGCCCGCGTTGGACGCGATCCGCGCGCTCGGCTTCACTCCCCAGCTTGCGGCCGAAACCAAATCCTCGACCAAACCGCATCCACCGACCAATGCTTACTGGTGGCGGCTAGGGCTGTCCGGGGCCGCCGCCGCATCTGCGGAGATCTTGCACTTCACCCAGTTGGTGCCCGAATGGGGCGTTGCGGCCATTTCTCTGGCGTCCGTGTTGCTGTGCGGGTTGGCCATCTACAAGAAAGGCTGGATCGCCCTCAAGAACCGTAACCTCAACATCAATGCGCTGATGAGTATTGCCGTTACGGGCGCTATTCTAATTGGGCAATGGCCCGAAGCTGCCATGGTGATGTTCCTGTTTGCGGTCGCGGAGTTGATCGAGGCCAAATCCCTCGATCGCGCTCGGAATGCTATCCGCGGCCTGATGGACCTGGCTCCGGACAAGGCGACGGTGCAGCAACCCGATGGCCGTTGGATCGAGCTGGAGGTGGCCACGGTCGCCGTCGGAAGTTTGGTTCGGGCTCGCCCCGGTGAGCGTATCGGCCTGGATGGGGAGGTGGTCAAAGGTAATTCGACGATCAACCAGGCACCCATCACCGGCGAGAGCCTGCCTGTGGAAAAGGGGCCAGGCGATACGGTGTTCGCCGGCACCATTAACCAAGCTGGCGAATTGGAGTATCGCGTCACGGCGGAAGCCAGCCATACCACCCTGGCTCGGATCATCCACGCGGTCGAAGAGGCTCAGGGTGCCCGTGCGCCAACCCAGCGCTTCGTTGATCAGTTCGCGCGGATTTACACGCCGGCGGTGTTCCTGTTCTCGCTGGCTGTGGCTGTCGTACCGCCCATGCTGATGAACGGGATGTGGTTCGACTGGATCTATCGTGCCCTGGTATTGTTGGTGGTGGCGTGCCCCTGCGCCCTGGTGATTTCCACCCCTGTTACCATCGTCAGCGGCCTGGCGGCCGCCGCTCGCAAAGGCATTCTGATCAAGGGCGGGGTGTACCTGGAAAGCGGCCGCAAGATCACGCACCTGGCTTTGGACAAAACCGGCACCCTCACCCATGGCAAGCCGGTTCAGACCGACTTCCTACCCATTGGCACAGACCTGCCATCGGAATACCTCTCGGCGGCGGCGAGTCTGGCCAGTCGCTCTGACCACCCAGTGTCGCAAGCCATTGCCAACCAGGCTGCTGAGCGCTCAATACCGTTGCTGGCCGTAGAGAGCTTTGAAGCTATCGTTGGGCGCGGCGTTCGAGGTGTTATTGACGGTCATCTTTACCAGCTGGGCAACCACCGATTGCTTGAGGAGCTCGGTCTCTGTTCGACTGAATTCGAAGCGTTACTCGAACGATTCGAGCGTCAGGGCAAAACGGTTGTCATCCTCTCCAACAAAACTCAGGTGTTGGCCCTGTTCGCCGTGGCCGATACGGTGAAGGACAGCAGCCAAGCTGCCATTGGCGAACTCCACGCACTGGGCGTGAAAACACTGATGCTGACGGGCGACAACCCCTACACCGCCGAAGCGATCGCTGCGCAGGTGGGCATCGACGAAGCCAAAGGTAACCTGTTACCGACCGACAAGCTCAGCGCCATTGAAGCCCTGATCAACAACGGAGCTACCGTGGGCATGGTCGGGGATGGCATCAACGATGCCCCCGCACTAGCTCGTGCCGATGTCGGTTTTGCCATGGGCGCAGCGGGTACCGATACCGCGATCGAGACTGCAGATGTGGCGATCATGGACGATGACCTGCGCAAGATCCCGGCCTTCATCCGTCTATCCCGGCAAACCGCTGCGGTGCTTATGCAAAACATCGGACTGGCTCTGGGGATCAAGGCGATCTTTCTGGTAGTCACCCTGGCCGGTCACGCCACGATGTGGATGGCGGTATTCGCCGACATGGGGGTAAGTCTGTTGGTAGTCCTGAATGGATTGCGCCTGCTGCGCAAGTGAGGGCGAGATGAACAGTGAACTACGTGCTGCCATCGAGATGGCCTTCCAGCAAGCCGAGCAGGCACTTGCGGCCAAGGAGCCTTGGCGCGCCTATCCCTGGTTGGAGCGCGCCCACATTCTCAGTCAGCGCCTGCAGTGCTGCACGTATGCAGCCATCGGTTGATGCTCCGGGCTGGCTGGCAACAGCGAGACTACCGGGAAATGTTTGGCCAAACCACACGGATAATGGCCGCCTTGCTGTTCAGCAAATCTGGGTACCAATCGGCAACACCAGACGGGCCAGGATCAGTGCATTCCGGTCGATGCCAGTTCCAAAGGATCTTCAACGACTACTGCAAGGTAAGCACCAGTGAAGGCACATCAGGAAGCAACGCACTACGTCACACCTTGGTTTTGGTGGGGGCTGGCGACTGCAGTTGCCACCCTCGATCAAGGGTTCAAATCCATCGTTGAACGTCTATTCGCGTTGGGTTCAACGCTTCCCTTGAGTTCATTTTTCAATATTGTGCATGCCCGGAATACCGGGGCAGCCTTCAGCTTCCTGGCTGAAGCGGGCGGTTGGCAGCGTTATTTTTTCATCGCCATCGCTTTGGTCGTGTCCGTGGTGCTTGCCCTGTTGCTTCGTCGTGCGCACCCCCCGAGCGAATCCTTGGGTTATAGCCTGATCTTGGGCGGCGCTATCGGTAACCTCATCGATCGGTCGTTCCGCGGCTATGTTGTCGACTACTTGGACTTCTACTACCAGACATGGAGTTGGCCGGCGTTCAACCTAGCGGATATCGCCATCGTCGGTGGTGTTCTACTGTTGTTCCTGAGCAGCCTGTCGCAACCGAGTCCACAAGCAGGTCGGACGGGATGAAGGTGCCCGCAGCGGTCGACTCGCCTCGCTGGTCCGGTCGTGCGTGGATTGCGCCTGGCATGGCTATCTTCATCGGCCGCGCCGGGCATCAAGACTGGCACCATCATCAGGCGCACCAGATTGCACTGGGAGTGAATGCGCTCGTCTCCGTAGAGTCCCCCCAGGGTTGCCACACCGGGGCCGCGGTTCGCATTCCTGCGGGTGTTCGCCATCGGCTCAGCGGCGACATCGTCATGTCGATCTACCTAGATGTATTGTCGGATGAAGCCCGGGCTCTGCCCGAGGGCAGAACCCTGGCGCCGCTCGAAATTGCTACGGCCGACGTGACGAGGCTGATCGATGCCTTAGACGAGACGACCCTTGGTGTCCGAAGGGCGGTTCGGAGGGCGTTGGGAGTAATCGACCTGCCGACAACCGACCCGCGCCTGGCTGTGGTCAGCGCAGCCGTGCACAGCGGCAGCGTGCGGCGTGACCAACTCGCCGCCTTGGTGCACCTGTCTCCGACGCGGTTCTCCCATTGGTTCGTGGAGCAGACCGGCCTGCCGCTGCGCAGCTATGCAAAATGGCTGCGCCTCACCCATGCAGTTCAGCTATTGGCCAGTGGGCTATCGATGACCGACGCGGCACACGCGGTAGGCTTCTCCGATTCCGCCCATTTTTCACGAACCTTTCGTGCGCTGCTGGGCATTGATCCATCCTCAGCGCTTGCCGAAGTTCGCCTGCAGGAAGGCTAGCTCTTTCGTTCAAGCTGCCAGCGCGTACCCGCACATATCGTAAAGGCCCACAACTCGGGAGCCCGATAATGTCCAGCATTTCTCGTTTCGCCATTCGATGGTTGAGCTATCCCTTAGTATTTGGCGGCTGTGCGGCCTTCATGGTGTGGGCGTTATACGCTGGAATGCCCTATTGGCCGACATCCCCCCTTGTCGCTGCGGTCGGACTGCTGGCCATCGCGGCATTGGAGCATCTTCTGCCGTTTCGGCAGGAGTGGCTGGAAGATCACCAGGACACCCAGACGGACTTGCTGCACTTGCTAGTAAACCTTTCCGTCATTCAGTTCACGGCAGAAATCGTGGCCAAACTGGGGGATGCGGTACCGGCCTCGATGCGTCTGTTCCCCACTGAGAGCCCCTTATGGCTGCAACTGTTGCTGGTTGTGGTGGTGCTCGACCTGAGTCTGTACAGCATGCACCGAATCAGCCATCAGGTGCCCTGGCTGTGGCGTTTCCACATGATTCACCACAGTGCCGAACGGCTGTACTGGATGAACGGTGAGCGGCGCCACCCCCTCCACGCTGCGTTCATGGCCGGCCCTGGGCTGGTAGTGCTGCTCGCTTCAGGGGCACCCGCGGCGGTGGTCGCGACCTGGTTTGGCATTTTGAGCGTGCACCTGGCCTTCCAGCACTCGAACCTGGATTACCGGGTGGGCTGGTTACGACATGTGTTTGGGGTCGCCGAAATCCATCGTTGGCACCACAAGCGTGACTTCGAAGATGCCCAAGTGAACTTTGGTGAGTTTCTGATGGTATGGGATCGGTTGTTCGGTACGTTCTATGACAGCGCGGGGAAGCTGGGCGAGGCAGAGGTCGGACTGCATGAACAGGGATTCCCGCAGGTCTATTTGGAGCAGCTTGTTGTGCCCTTTGGAAAAGCAACCTTGCCCAAATAAACCGCGATGATACGTGACATATAATGGCATGAGCGTGTGCCTACACCATCACTCGACGGACGAGCTGGTGTTGCTTAGGTTGACGGCCTTGTTTTGATACCCGAGGGGAGCGCTATGGATAGGGACGCACTTGAACAGAACCAAATACCGATCTATTTCGTCGCGGTCATTGCCGCAGCAATCGGTGGGTTCATTGCGCCTGTAGCTGCTCAGGGGTTGAACGCTTTGGTAACGCCAACCATCGCCGTGCTGATGTACGCGATGTTCTTACAGATTCCCTTTCTTAATCTGCGTGAAGGACTGAGCAATAGACGCTTCATGTCAGCCCTGCTGATCGCCAACTTTGTACTGATTCCGCTGTTGGTATGGGGGCTCACTCGGGGACTCACGGATCATCCGGCGATCCTTGTTGGTGCTCTCCTCGTACTGCTGACCCCCTGCATCGACTACGTGGTGGTCTTTACTCATATTGGCAAGGGCGACTCTCGTGGAATCCTTGCAGCCACACCAATCCTGCTGCTGCTTCAGCTGGTTCTGCTACCCGTGTACTTGGCCTTCATGTTGGGTGGGCAGTCCGAAGTCATGATCTCGGTAGGCCCCTTTGCTGAAGCCTTTCTCGTGTTGATTGTTGCGCCGTTGTTATTGGCCGTGATTACAGCGGCGCTGGCGAAAAAGTCGAAAATCATCGGCGCTTGGAACGCCGCCTGGGCTTGGCTACCCGTCCCAGCTATGGCAGCGGTTTTGGTCGCGGTGGTGGGTTCTCAAATCTCCTCGGTCGTTCGCGACATCGATAAACTTGCTCCGGTCATCCCAGTGTACATCGGCTTCATGCTATTGGCTCCGTTGGTTGGCGCTTTGGCTTCGAGAGCTTTCAAGCTGCCGTCCCCGACTGCCAGAGCAGTGACATTCAGCTCGTCAACACGCAACTCTTTGGTCGTTCTCCCACTGGCCCTGACATTGCCTGAAGAGATTCGAGGCCTTGCAGCGGCGGCGGTGATCACCCAGACGCTAGTCGAGTTGGTGGGTGAGCTGATCTACATCCGCGCAGTACCGGCACTAATTTGGCGAAAAAGTTCGCAGACTGCGTCAATAACGCGATAGAGATCGAAACGTCGCGAAATGGTTTTGATGAAGCTTGAATGACTGCTACTGGTCCGATAGCTGCCTGTTTCCATCGGCGGATCGCAGCCAGTAGGCAGGAAGCATCTAGCCCGGAGCTGCCGGCTGAGATGCATCAATCTAGCAGAGCGCTCAGCTCCTTCCGGCTCGCCGCATCAAGGTTGAGCAGCAGAGTGGTCGGAATAGGCCAGTCCCTACACCCAGACGACTAGCTGCATACGCGCTGTTATCTCAAAGCTTTCTCGGCCCGCGCGGATCCAACGAAATTATATTTGACGCAGGCAACTGCCGCTCAAGCTCAGCGATACGGTCATACAGCTCAATGATCTTCGCATCCGCTTCGCTCAATAAACTTGCGAGTTGGTCGCGCTGCCGGGCAACTTGCTCAATCCGATCACGCAGGGCGCGGCTTTTCTGGCGGGCGAGAAGATTTACCTGGCTCAACGAAGGAGGTCGCTCCTGCGCATGTTGTTCCACGTAGGTTTTTATCTCTGCGATGAGACTCGGGAAACGAGATTTCTTAAGCGCCGAAGGATCGCTTCCGGCCTCTTTGGCCACGTTGTTCTGAGTGACCGGTGTCCCCTTCGGAAGAAGCTGTGGCCTATTGAGTTTCAGGCGCTCAAAAGCATCACGATATTGATCAGCAGCGTTGCGGCGAACAGGGAGTTCAACGTTCATTTACGCTCCCTACGACACGACGGAAGCTCTCTACGCTTCGCTGTTGAGCCATCAACGATTCCATTAGCGGACTCCCATCCTGAGCAATAGCAAGCCGCTCTTTGAGTACATGCTCAAGATCATCTACCGTGCCCAATCGTTCTGAGTCATACAGCACATCAGGGCAAGGTTTTGCATCCACTGAATCACCACCCCCGCAATGGGCAATGTTGTCAATTCCGCCGTACGGACAAGGCTTGCGACTCGAACAAACGCCAAGAATTATCGGGCGACAGGCAACCGCGCCTTTCTTTGCCAAACCAATCATCTTCTTCGCATCCTCTGGCGAAATCAGCCGAACGATCTCAGCCTTTCGTTTGTCTCCATGGGGACTGACAAAACGCTCACTCGTAAGCTGCTGCAACTCTCTTCCAAGCGTCTCGTACATTGTGCGAACGTACAGGGTGTGAGCCTTCTCCTCCAGACGCAGCCGCGAGTGATTTTGTCCGTAGTAAAGGCTCATCGATCGAGTGACGTGCTTGAGCTGATACTGAAGCGAAGCATCACTTACGAGCCCGGAAGCTTGCATGTTTACTGCCCCGGTTCTACGCAACTGATGCCACGCCAACGGCCATACAGCGCCCACTTGATACTCCTCCGGCAGTGTAGGGGTAGCTAGTCGGGCCAATTTCAAATCCTCAGTCGTGATACGCAAACGTTCTAAGTCAAAGAGCTTCCCGTGCCCCAAAAGGCTGGAATATGGCGGAATGCTCGGTCTAAGTGAGTGATTACCTTTATTGCGCAATGAGCTCCAGGGCTCGTAAGAAAAATCGGTCAAGTAACGCCCGGCGAGATCTCCCGCAGCATTGTGAGGTGCGTACAGTGAGCGAAATAGAGAAATGACCTCCATCGCCTTCACGGCGACCGCCACAGATGGGGATGTGACCCAAAGGGCGTCGCGATCAGAGAGCGTTTTTGTGGTCTGCCCACGCAACAAAAAAATGTCGCCGAAGCTCTTGTCGTGCTCGACATCAAGGCACCCGGCTCGAAGATTCCATGCTTCCTCGACCCGCATGAGACTGAAGTTAAGGATATAAGCTAATCCCGCGCCGTTGACCAATTTCAGATAGCTAGTCAGCGCTCTTACTTGTAAGTCGCCACTGCGACCCACCCAACGTTCAAGCAGCTCAAAGATGCCGAAGCGTTTCGCGGTATCTGCGAACGCGCCGAGAATACGAAGCCCCGTTTGAGCGCCTGATAACTTATTTTTGTGGCCGCTAAAAGGCTGGGCGTTTACGCACGCCGTTCTCTGCGAAACCCTCTGGTTATGTTCGTAAGCCGCGAAGCAGAACCGGTAACAAGCTTCAACCTGTTCTCGATGGGATAGGAAATCATCAAGGCACTCTCGCAGCCTAGTAACTTGATAGCGCCAAATACGTGGAGGGATGTACGGTGTTTGAGCTGTGTGGTGAGTTGGAAAAAGCGCGGCCAGACGGGTTAGGGAGCCTGAGTCCAGCAACGTAAACCCTACAGCATCCCTGGACGCGTAAAGCTCATGCATTAACGTCAGAAACTCGGTTTTTCTTGAGGTATGAAGAAAGGAAGGGATCCGTTCGCATACACGTGGAAAGTGGCGTAATTCGCTGGCAAGTATTCCTGCCTCCTCGCAAAGAACAAACAGCCGCCGCATCTGATCGAAACGCGTTTTAAGGGATCTGTAGCCACGAGCGCCGTACGGCCCGTATAGCCACCAGCCAGTGATGATTCGAAGTAAATTTGCGTTCTTTGAGCTAATTGGCGTCGCTGATTTTTTAACTGGCCCATCACCAAAATTCAGCGTCAGTGCCTTCTTGGCCCATGGATCAAGCCTCCAAATTGGATCGCCCCAACGGCTTATTACTTTGCCCTGTGCATCAATTACGACCGGCCAATCAGGTGGTGGAGGCCAGCTCTCTGGACGGTAATTCGATGCCCCAGGAACGGCGAGAGGCGACTCGATAGAAAGCCCTAACGTCGTGAGCATATTCATAGGGAAGCCCCCCCTGAAACTTCCGCAAGCCGAATAAACCCGTCCCAAGCTGGGTGATAGTCCTCCTCAGCTATGCGAGCCAGTGCCTCTTCCACCCAAAGCCGACGTACCTCGCTACTCTCTTGAAAGAACCGTAACTTCGCACTCAGACGCTCGACCGCAAGCATCGCTGGATGGTCAGCCTCGTCAGATCTATCCGTGCAAGCTGGGCGATATCTAACTAGCTCCAAGCTCTTGAGCACTCGCAAACTACTCAGAGACCAGACGTGATCCTCGCTTTCAATATCCCGATGATTGACGCAGAAAAGGCAACCCGCAGCGTTGATACAATCGGGATCAGGAGCATTAGTCGGAACATCCACGACCGATTCTGGTATCGGCGCCACACAAGTACCTGGAGCAGGTGAGCAAACGACGGGATCTGCTTGCCGGTGAAATCGAGTGATTTCAATCATCGCAATTTGCGGATTGGGCTCGGCGTACACACGAATCAAAGTTTCGGCGGTATGCTGTGCGATTTCCGCCACCAGTTCGGGACGTTGCGACTCACGTAACAGCCAATTAATACGCGCACCCCGGAGCTTACGAGGTCGAACGAATCGAACACTGGAATCGGTGCAGACGCGCGCAATAGCCGTGAACTGAGGAGCTTCTAAAACGAGACGTCCCCCAGGGCGGACGAGAGGGAAAAGAAGTCCCTCTAGATCGTCTGGAAACCACGTGTTACGCCACTCAATGTAGCGTTCGAACCACTGCTTGTAGCTTGAGAAAACGTCAAACAGCACTTCACCCTGACGGCGATTTTTGTAAGACCTCACTTGGTAACCATCAAAATGACTCGTGTAATGGTATTGGTCGATCCGAAGCTGATGCGCCTGCGACAAATTCATGCCGGTTTGTGCGATGAACATAAGCAGCTCAGCTTCGATTCGCAGATTCACTGCCGGGTATCGAGTCTCGATTGAAACGTCAGAATTCCGAAGTTCGCGGTTTCGAAGGATGTCCGCAATCTGGAATTTGGTTTGAGGTCGAATCCGTCGTGACGCTTCCTTCTCTGTATCGCGCAGGCCGCACCAGATAGGTAGCGTCGAACCTGACCGTAATTCCACTTGGATGGGAAGTGGCCCCGTCACGGCTTCATAGGTAAGGGCCATACAGAGGTCGGCAATTAACTGCCCGAATGAAAAGCTCTCTTCTAAGCTTTGCTTACCAGTGCTCCCATTACCTGCCCTTGCGTTGCCTCTTGGTTTGCGAATTCGGGTGCTGTAGAGAAGCGTCGAGCTTCGACCCAGAACTCGGTCAAGCATTGTCGCGGTTAAACTTGCCGTGTCGTATAACGATCCGGCGGTTAGATATCCTTCCACGCGGTGACGCTGTAGAAGATGCTCAGCCCACCCCAAGTATGCTTCCGCGACCGTATCAATGCGCAACGGACGCTCGCACTGATCCACCCACTGAAAAAACTTCCTCAACGCACCAATCTTGTTATTTGCCGAAAAGCGGCTCCCCCCGCCGACAAGGTCGTCGGTCAAACAGTCATGGAGCCCCTTCACAAGCTCTACCCGCTCCAGCAAAGGATCACCCAAAGCATCTGATGTGATTTCACTGCGTACAGTCTTCACTTTTGCCTTAGCACCACCGCTGTATAAAAGTGGTGCCAGATCCCAGGGCGTCTCATTTTTCGCGTACTCAAGCATTGGAAACGTTAGGTCTGAAAACGTCAGATTATTCATTGCTTGCTCCCTGCATCGACGCAATCCCTGTAAACGCAGTCATGAAGCTGTTCGCAATGGCCTGCTTAGCGGGTGCGGCTTGCACAAATTTGATGTATTTGAAGGTGGTAGCCTCCGAATTTCGACCGTGAAGCAATGCATTGCTGACAGTCGCAATCACTATCGCCACATCAGTGCAATTTGCTAAAGCGAGCCTAGCTAACTCAGTTCCAAAGGTGCATCGGGATTGGTGGAAACGAAACTTCCTAAGCGCTTTGATTCCCGACGCGATGCCTAAATTCCTAAGCGATGACATCTCAACGTTTACGGCCGAAGACTGATCACTGTTGCGACGTCCGAAAGGGTTTCCGAAACGTGTCAAGAACACTAAGTCTTGATGCTCGCCAGCAGCAGATGCCTCGCGAGTCAACCTGCGAAGACCCTTGGCGTACTCCAAGACTTCTGAACACAAAGCTTCGGGAATCCATACCTGGCCAGTTACTCCAAATTTGGTATGCACGGGCGGCGACGCACCTGGCCCTACGGATATCAGAAGCAGACCTTCAGCAGACGGATCATGTAGGGCACGCTCCAACGTATCGATACGAAGGTCACAGATCGTTCCCAGTCGCATACCCGTAAAGAAACCTAGGGCCAACATCAGGTAAAGCTCGGGTGAGGCGCTCTGTTTTGCGAAATCAAGAATGGCGTCTCGATCAACCGCAGACACTGGAAGTAGCCCACCTTCCAAAGTGAGCCCAATGCGTTTTCGGTTTGGAATACCCAGATCGGTGGTGGTGCCAGCTAGCGTTCGCTCGAAGCCGACCTGGTCAAAGTACTTGATGAAATAGCGCTTGTCTTTCCACAGCGGCAATAGCGGGTTTAGAAGGCCACGCCTCCTAACCCACCTGTAGAAACTGATGCAGTTACGCATGTACTCGGAAGCCGTGGCAGGACTGATATGACCAGCATCACGAGCCTTGATAAGCGCCCCACGGTACTGAACAAGACATCGATCAGCCTTTCGAGACGGAAACTCAAACCACTGAAGCCCGCGACTCTCCAAAAACTTCGCGTAGTTCAACAGCCCGTTCAGGTTGCTAGAAACGGTCTTAAGGAGTGCCTCACCGTTGGTGACTCTCTCCATAGCCCATAGATTGGCTTCTCTCCAGGGCAATCCGTCTTCCCAGAATATTTGTGGTAGTCCTTCGATCACTACACGGGAGCTATTCAGCGAGTAGGTAATCAGGCGGTCTTTGACAGAGAGGTCATGCGGACTGAAGTGAATGTGTTCGACGGTAGGCAAGGGAAATCTCTGTAAGAACAAGCGTCAATGTCCATGGGGACGCCATCTAACTTTGGACGTCCACGGTATGCAACTTATTCTTATCCAACCGGTAGATTTCCACCCCCAGCGGGCGGCATACCGTCAGCGGGTCCTGGGCATCCGGGCCCCACATCGGCAGCGACAGATCGCCGCCCGGGCAGGTGGACAACGCACACAGCAAATC